>Ga0209061_1000711_pt1 | contig 73555 bp, 56 predicted proteins | sample Coa_R1_10_FD_187157 | JGI IMG/M metagenome (GOLD analysis project Ga0209061, IMG submission 187157) | Surface soil microbial communities from Centralia Pennsylvania, which are recovering from an underground coalmine fire - Coalmine... | ecosystem: Environmental > Terrestrial > Soil >... | reverse complement strand
GATTGAGGGCAGTCATCTCCAGTACGAGAGGACCGAGATGGCTCGACCGCTGGTGAGCCAGTTGTTTCGCCCGAAGCAAGGCTGGATAGCTACGTCGAGAAAGGAGAAGCGCTGAAAGCATCTAAGCGCGAAGCCGCACCCAAGATGAGTCTTCCCATCTCCTGAGTGAGATCAAGATCCCAGGAAGACGACCTGGTGGATAGACCACAGGTGTAAGCCGGGTAACCGGCTCAGCCAAGTGGCCCTAATGATCGTACGGCTTGGTCATCTAAGCCTGTATGCTTAGCGGGTGTGTCAAGAAGAAGGAATCGTCGAAGCAAGGCGCAAAGCGCGAGGCAAATGTCATACTATGTGCCGCGTGCGCCCGGTGACGCTGAGCTGAGAGAACAGGTCGGCAAAATTGAGGGTACATTCATTGATCGCGAAAGGGAATAGCGTGCCGCGACTGAAATAGAAGGCCAGCATCATGATGCTGGCTTTTTGTTTTGCCTTCGGAAATCGAAATCTGCAGGGTGTCTTTACTTTAAAGGAACATACTGAGGGCGCAACGGATTTCCTGGCGTACTTCCTCATCCTCTTCGGTGTTCAGGCGAGCGGCAAGCGCCTGCTGCGCCGCTTTTCCGCCGATGCGTCCAAGCGCCCAGGCGGCATGTCCACGCACGAGGGGTTCTGTGTCATGCAATGCGCTGATAAGGGCCGGAATGGCCTGCGGATCTCCGATATTGCCGAGCGCGACACAAACGTTGCGCAACAAGCCGCGCCGTTTGGTACGCTTGATCGGGCTGTGCCTGAAACGTTCGCGGAACTCCTCCTCTGACAGAGAGAGAAGCGGAATAAGTTCTGGACTGCTCCCGATGCCGGGTCGTGGCTGGAACTCACGGTGTCGCTGCACCTGGATAAGCGGCGGTCGTTGTTGCCCGTGCTCTCCCTGTTCTTCCTGCTCCCGCAGTCCGAGTCGTCTCTCCGCCACTTTGTTAACGGGGCAGACCTGCTGGCAGATATCACAGCCAAAGATAAGGTTGCCCATCAGCGGGCGCAATTCCAATGGGATGCTGCCGCGCAGCTCGATGGTGAGGTAGGAGATGCAGCGGGTATTGTCCAGCACGTAGGGGGCCGGTAAAGCGCGGGTTGGGCAGGCATGCAAGCAGATTTCGCAGCTTCCACAGTTCGCCTTCAGCGGCTCATCCGCCTTCAATGGCAGATTGGTTACGATCTCGGCCAGGAATACCCAGGAACCCCAGCCTTTGGTGAGGATATTCGTATTTTTTCCATACCAGCCCAGCCCCGCGCGCCGGGCTACCGCACGATCAACCATGCGCCCCGTATCGACGAAGAGACGTGTTTGCGCCTCTTCGCCCATCTCCTCGTGTGCGTAAGAGCGCAACCACCCCGCGAACTGCTGGAGTTTTGGCTTGATAATTTCATGATAATCGTCGCCCCAGGCATAGCGTGAGATGCGCCCGCGCGGTACGTTGTCCTCATCTGCTTCGGGTTGCCCGGTCAGGTAGAACATTGCCAGGGCAATAATGGATTTTGCTTCGGGCAGCAGCGCATCTGGGTGGCATGATATCTCCGAACGTTCTGCTGTGAACCACGGTAAGCCATCCATCAGGCCTAGCGCGATGCGCTCCTTGATGACACGCTCGGCTTCGGGAAAGCCCTCCGCGCCGGTCACACGCGCCATATCGAAGCCAAGCGTATAGGCGTATTCTTTGATAACATTTGTGTCTAACATTGCTTTAATTGGTTATATCGCGCCGCTCTAAAAGCCACCAGGACAGGCCGAAGAACACGAGCAGGTAGAGCGCCAGCACGAGCAGCGCGTGCAGATTGCTGAGCGTGGCTGGCTGATCGTGTGTCAAAAAGATGCTTTCATTCTGCAAGAGCACACCGACATTGTTGCTGATTAAGTAATCAGGTATGCTCACGAAGAACGCACCCAGTGGCCCATGTATCCGCTCTCCAACAGTGCTGACAAGCAGCCCGAAGACCGGCTCCAGCAAACTCCATGTCATCGCGCCCGCAACCCCTGCCGTCGAACTGCGCCCAAGTATTGCCAGGAAAAGGGCCATCATGGCGTAGATGCAGAGGCCGAACATGGCGGAGAGGAGATAGAGGAGTACGCGCCCAAGCCAGTCGAGGCTGAAGAAATGCCAGTTCGTCGGAACGTTAATAAAGAGGCTTACTGCCTGTCCCAACAGAATACCAGCAAGGAACATGAAGAGCAAGCCCAGCATGATGCAAGCCAAGGCCGCGCCAATTTTGCCCAGCAGGAACTGGATGCGTGAGGGACCGCGTGTCAGCATCAGGCGGATGGTGCCGATGCCGTACTCACCCCCAACGATGGTGCCGACCAGGACGATGGTCAGGACAATGCCTAGCAGGCGCGGCACCTCGACCGCGACCGTCACGGAAAGCGGCAGGTGAACGAGGTCCTGTGAGATGAAAGGAGCGAACAGATAAGTAAAGAGGATAGTGGCCAGCGCTATGATGCCCATGACTTTTGACATCGCCCGACGGCGTATCTTATACAGTTCTGTGCTGGTCAGTCGCAGGACGGTACTGAGAAAGTCCTGGCGTCCCATCATGACGGAGCTTGAGCGTGCAGGCCTGGATGTGCGTGGCTCTGGCATTGCCGGTTCGACAAAATTCATCGCATTCCTCGCTTCCCGTTGCTCGTTCCCGGCATTTCTGTCTCCATCTCCTGTTGAGAGAGCGGTTCGGCCAGCGCCGCCATGCCCGCTTTGTGTCCCTCGTTGGCTGTGGGCGCGGTAAGCTCAAGGTAAATCTCTTCCAGACTGCCTTCTCGTGGATGGAGTTCGGCGGCAAAAAGCTGGTAGCGAGCCAGCAGCGCGTTGATCTCAGCAGAACGAGCAGTTGGCGCTGTCAGGCGCAGCAGTGGTTGTCCTTTTCTATTTGTATCTTCCTGGAGTTCGCTGATCCAATTGAGGCCCTGATCGCGCAGGTGCTGCAGGGTTGCCAGCGCCTGTCGTGTTTCGTCCTCTGTGTTGAAGCGCAGCTCGATCTGTTCGCCGCGCCGCAGCAATTCGCCGACATCTCCCTGTTTTACCAGATTGCCCCTTTGCAGAATGGCTACCCGGTTGCATACTTGCTGCACTTCATAAAGGATGTGGCTGGAAAGAAAAATGGTTTTGCCCAGTTCAGAGAGCCGTTTGATCAACTGCCGGATTTCAAAGACGCCCTGGGGGTCAAGCCCGTTCGTCGGCTCATCGAGCAGAACCAGTTCAGGATCGGTCAGCAGTGCAGCGGCAATGCCCAGGCGCTGCTTCATGCCCAGCGAATAGGTACGATACGCCTGTCTGGCCTGGCGGCGCAGTTCCACAATCTCAAGTACCTCGTCGATGCGCCGGTTGTTCGCACTGCCCTGCATCATGCCGGAAGCGGCTGCGATAACATGCAGGTTGTCGGAGCCTGAAAGGTAGGGATAAAAGACAGGCATTTCCACTATTGCCCCGATGCGGGCCAGAATGGGTGAGAGCTGGTAGGCGTTGTCCATGCCAAAGATAACCGCTCGCCCGGCTGTCGGGCGAATCAAGCCGAGCAGCATGCGAATCGTGGTGGTTTTTCCCGAACCGTTGGGGCCGAGGAAGCCAAACACATCACCGCGCATAACTTGCAGGTGGAGATCGTTCACAGCGACCAGTCTTCCAAAGACTTTCGTCAGGCGGCTGGTGCTGATAATCGTGTTCTCGTCGTATTCTGGTACAATCTCTTCCACCAGGTGCTCCTTCATGTTGTCATTTCTCTCAGCAATCGTGCGTAAATGTGAAGAATTTCACTCGACAATGGCAGGTCTGTATGCTAGACTAACTACCTGATGAATACTCTTCTTTCCGTTTTTTTATACGCTTTTCTTTGAGTTACGTCAACGCCTTTTACAAAGGAGGGGAAAATGGAAGCGGCACTCAATGGCCCAAATGGACGAACAGTTCTTGGCCCAACAGCGGTAACCATTGGACGCACGCAGGACAATCAACTGGTTGTCAATGATCCCAAAGCCTCAACCCACCACGCGGAGATTCGCCCCGATGGACAGGGTTACAGCGTCACCGATCTCGGCAGTACTAATGGCACGTTTGTCAACGGACAACGCCTGATTCCCAACGTGCCGCGTCAGCTCAATGCGGGTGATGCTATCCGTATCGGCGATACACAGTACAACTACGAAGGGAGCAGCAGTGGCAGCGGCTCGCAATATGCATCCACTGCCTTTGCCGATGGTAAGAGCGGCGGCTTTGACCAGACGATTCCCGCCGCTCCTTATTCGCCTCCGTCTCCGCCTCCGTCGACCGCCTATGGCGGCAACGCGGCACAGGGCTACCAGCCCTCGTCGCCCAATTATCCGCCCTACAACGCGGGCGCTCCGTCTGCCTATCCGGCTCCCGGCGCTCAACAGTATAATGCTGGCGCGCCATCACCATATCCAGGCGCGCAACCATTGTATCCGCCGCCCGCAGCGCCAACCCCGTCGTATGCTCAGCCGCAGCAGTCCTACACGCCACCCCCACCTTCCGTAGCGCCCGGCTATCAGGTACCGCCTCCGGCCTACAATCCGGCACAGCCAGCCTATCCTCCTCCTGTATCGCAAGCGCCGGGTACCTATGGTGCCGTGCCTCCGCAGGTCCCACAGCAGCCAAAACGCCGCTCAACAGGCATGATTGTGCTGATTGCTGCTATTGTACTCATCCTTATTGTCGCTAGCGCTGGCCTGCTCGTTGTCCACAATAACCAGGTGCAGCTAGATAACCAGCACGCGACAGCTACAGCCGTTCAGGGATCTCACCTCACGGCGACTGCCCAGGTCTTCGCCACACAGACTGCTGTCGTCAATGCGCAGGCAACCGCTACTGCCTCCGTCGTCGCCGCCAATCCCAACCCATATCCTCCCAATACCGGCACGCTGGCCCTCATTGACCCTATGACGGATAACTCGGCAGGCTATAACTGGGCCGAACAGACGGTTGGCTCGAGCGGAAATTGCGGTTTCAACGGTGGCGCCTATCACGTCTCTGACACCACTACGAACTACTTTGTCTACTGTGTCGCGGGCAATACCAACTACACCGATTTTGCCTATCAGGTGACGATGACAGTTGATAAAGGTGACTGTGGAGGCATGGTATTCCGCGCTGACGTGAGTACGAGCAGCTTCTACAATTTTGTCGTCTGCCAGGCTGGCGCGCTGGAACTGAGCGTCTTTTCCAACAATAATGGCAAGATACTGATCCAGCCAAAGGATAGCTCGGCCATCAAAACGGGATTGAACCAGCAAAACGTGCTTGGCGTGGTGGCGCAGGGCAGTTCGATCAACCTGTACATCAACAATCAGAATGTTGGCAGCGTTACCGACAGTACCCTGACCTCTGGCTCGATTGGAGTCGTCGCCGAAGCCGTCAACGTTGCCAGCGATGCCGCCTACAACAACGCGAAGGTGTGGAAGCTCTAAAGCCAGCTTTGATGCTTGTGGGGCGCGATCAGGTCGCGTCCCACCGGCACGAGGATTCATGCCACAGTCTGTCAGCAGCGCTGGAAGCCGTTCTTGTCTTTCTTACCGACCGGCGCTTTGCGGGGCCTGCTCCTTCAGCCGTTGTACATCGCGCATGGGAGGGACGCCGAAAAGGCTTTTGTACTCGCGATTTTTTGATAGTCAATACGCAAACCAGCTACCTGCTTCTTGCCTGTATCATCGCCGTTCTGGGCTTCGGGCTGGCCCTGGTCTTACCGTCAATGACCGAGGCGGTGATTTCGCATGCTCCCAAAGCTCAGTCAGGACTTGCGGCGGGCATGCTCAATGTGAGCAGGCAGGTTGGTGGCGTCCTGGAGGTCGCCATCCTGGGAACGCTTGTGGGGAATCTGCAGACCTTTCTTTCCGGCATGCACATTGCCTTTGTGGTCGCCAGAAGCGCCCTCGTTCTCGCACTGCTGGCCGCATGGCTTTTTGTCAGAACACGACGTTGAGATACTCCGGATGGAGACGCTCCAGATGGAGGTATCCGAAATGTGAAACAACACGCACCTCTATGGCTGCGCTAAACATCGGATGCCCGTCCCGTTCTACAGGACGAGGAGTGTCACCTAGAGCATCGGTAGTTTCAAACCGTTTTCCCTGGCACATTCTATGGCCTCTTCGTAGCCTGCGTCCGCGTGGCGCATGACGCCGCTTGCCGGATCATTGGTGAGCACGCGCTCCAGGCGTTTAGCCGCTTCCTTTGTCCCGTCCGCCACGATGACCTGTCCAGCATGCTGCGAAAAGCCTATGCCGACGCCACCGCCATGATGGATGGAAACCCAGGTCGCACCACTTGCGCAGTTGAGCAGCGCATTGAGTAGCGGCCAGTCTGCCACCGCGTCGGAGCCATCTTTCATCCCTTCGGTTTCACGGTTGGGGCTGGCGACCGACCCGGAATCGAGATGGTCGCGGCCAATCACTATGGGTGCGCTTAATTCGCCTCTGGCGACCATTTCGTTAAATGCCAGGCCGAGCCTTGCGCGCTCGCCGAGTCCCACCCAGCAGATGCGGGCAGGCAACCCCTGGAAATGGATTTTCTGGCGCGCCATATCCAGCCAGCGGTGCAAATGCGGATTATCCGGGATCAGCTCTTTCACTCTGGCATCGGTTTTATAAATGTCTTCCGGGTCGCCAGAGAGGGCTACCCAGCGGAACGGACCAATGCCCCGGCAGAAAAGCGGGCGGATATAGGCGGGGACAAAGCCGGGATAATCAAACGCATTCTTCACCCCGGCATCATACGCCGCCTGCCGGATGTTGTTGCCGTAATCGACGACGGGAATACCCTGATGATAAAACTCCAGCATGGCACGCACCTGCTGTGCAATCGATTCCTTCGCGCGCTCGACATAGCTCTCTGGATCGCGCTTGCGCAGCTCTGCGGCTTCTGCGAGGCTCAACCCGGCAGGAATATATCCATTAAGGACATCGTGCGCGGCGGTTTGATCGGTGACCATGTCCGGCCTGATGCCTCTGCGCACCAGTTCGGGGTAGATATCCGCCGCGTTGCCCAGCAGCCCGATAGAGATTGGCTGTTTCAGATTGCACGCCTCGCGAATCTGATCAAGCGCCTCGTCCAGCGTGCTGGCGATGGCGTCACAATAGCCGGTATCCAGGCGGCGCTGGATGTGAGTTGCGTCGCACTCCACGGCAAGCATGGAGGCACCTGCCATTGTGGCAGCCAATGGCTGCGCACCGCCCATTCCTCCTAAACCAGCAGTGAGTATCCATTTACCGGATAAGTCACCGCCAAAATGCTGGCGCCCCATTTCCACAAAAGTTTCATACGTGCCTTGCACGATGCCCTGGCTGCCAATGTAAATCCATGAACCGGCAGTCATCTGGCCGTACATCATCAGACCCTTACGGTCGAGTTCGCGGAAGTATTCCCAGGTCGCCCAATGCGGCACCAGGTTGGAGTTGGCGATGAGCACTCGCGGGGCGTCAGCATGGGTTCTGAACACGCCGACCGGCTTGCCCGATTGCACGAGCAGGGTTTCATCTTCTTCCAGATTTTTTAATGTCTCGACAATGCGGTCGAAACATTCCCAGTTGCGCGCCGCCTTGCCAATGCCACCGTAAACGATGAGTTCGTTCGGATTCTCGGCGACCTCCGGGTCGAGATTGTTCATCAGCATGCGCAGCGGTGCCTCGGTCTGCCAGCTCTTTGCTGTGAGTGTCGTGCCACGCGGTGCTCTGATGATACGTGTGTTCGTCTGTGAACCTTCAGGAATAGCCATACGCGATTCTTCCTTACTTTAGTAATGCCAGGGAATGGCTCCAACGGTTTGTTGAAATGGTATCAAATGCGCAGGCTGTACGTCAAATAGCTAGCTTCCAGGCAGAGGGCAAAAGTTGCATTGGCGCCGGGCTTCACTCAACAATGGAAAAGCCCGAGCCGGGCATGCAGGGTAGAGCAGGCATGTCCCCCTACTCGATATGATTGACGCACAGGCGACCGCGTGCCATGACCAGCTTGAGCCGACGCTGCGGATCGGTGAGAACACCAATATCGTGCAGTGGGTCACCATCGACAACGAGCAGATCGGCATATGCCCCAGCAGCTACCACGCCCACCTGGCCCTCCATGCGCAGTAGACGCGCCGCCACCGTCGTTACCGAGCGCAGGATATCGGCTGGTGGCTGCACCTCGCGGCGCAGCGTGAATTCGCGGAGTTGCTCGTCGTGCATGCCACCCAGCAAATCGGTCCCATACACGATCGGAATCTGCGCCCGATGCGCTAATTCCAGCGCATGCAGGCCCGCATTGAGCACATCGAACACTTTGCGATAACTATGTTCAGGCAGCCCAGATTCGCGTCCGCGCTCGGCAAGGGCCGAATAGGTCACCAGGGTTGGCACATAAAAAGCTCCGCTCTGCTGGAAGAGGGGCAAGCTGCTTTCGTCCATGAGATTGCCATGCTCGATACTGCGCACGCCGCACTCCAGGCCCCGATTGATGGCCCGCGAGGTATAGGCGTGTCCGGCGACATAGAGGTTGGCTGCCTCGGCTTCCTCAACGGCAGCACGGATCTCCTCGCGCGAGAACTGGACCGAATCCACGCGATCAGTTGGTGAAGCGACCCCACCACTGAGCATGAGCTTGAGATGGGATGCCCCGCGTCGAATCTCCTCGCGGGCTGCCTTGCGCACTTCAGCCACGCCATCGCAGATGACTCCCAATCCGGCGCAGCAGTGGCAAAGATCATACGCCTGTCTGCCTGGACTGCGCCAATCGCCATGTCCTCCCGTCTGCGAGAGTGCCTTGCCACCAAAGATGAGGCGCGGCCCCTCTAAGTAACCTTCTGCAACGGCCTGTGCCAGCCCATAATCAGCTCCGCCCACATCGCGCACCGTTGTAAACCCGCGCTGCAGCATGCCCGCCAGCACGTGGGCCGCTCGCGCCGTGACATAGGCTGGGGACCACCCGGTCATCGCGGCAAGGTCGGCGGTGACGGCGGTCACATGGACATGGGCATCGATCAAGCCAGGCATCAGAGTCATGCCATGCAGGTCAAAACTCTGCGCATCGCTGGCTTGCACGTCGGTCCCCCCGACCTCCAGAATGCGCTCTCCCTCGATGAGAACCGCGCTATCAGGGAGATAGTCGCCGCGCCCGGCATCCAGGATAGTGGCGTTGTGAAAAAGATAGCGTGTCATCTGTCCTCTCTGTTTCCTCCCGTTCCTGGTACATCTGCAATGGTTCACCGATGTCCTGCTGAAATTTCAGAAAAAGAGGAGTTTCCTCCCTTTCCATTCTGCTCTGATTTTCTCGTGATTGTCAATCCTGCGGCTGTCCATTCAGGGCTTTTTGGGTTTCTCTTCTTACAGGTGATGCACGTTCTGCGAGCGGGGCTGCGCCCCGCGAGCATGACCAGTTCCACAGGTCAACCAAAGAGTCCTGCTGCCAATTGGGGAAGAGAAGTCCATACCCTCCTTGCTGGTCCTGGCGGATTATAGCATAATATATCTACGGATGTGATGTATCATGCATCATATCGGTAGATATATTATGCCATATCCCAGGGAAGAAACTGGACGCGCTCTGAGCAATCCGACGCTGCAAACACCGAAGGAAGTCTGATCCCACCAGACGAGTCTCTCGTTCGGCAAAGGAGTCACACATGAGAAAGATCGATGCGTTCGCGCACATCCTGCCTCGTTTCTATCTGGAGCGGCTGGAGCGGAAACTGGAGAAAACCATGACTCCCAGCCAGCTCGACTACTACCGTGAGGGTGTCTTCTTCTTCGATCCGGTGTTGACCGATCTGGATGCGAGGTGGCGCAAGATCGAGCCGTACGGCGATTACGCCCAGGTGCTGGTGCTTGCCGTACCGCCGCTTGAAGAGGTTGGACCACCAGCAGTCGCGGCAGAGTTTGCTCGCATCGCCAATGACGAGATGGCACAACTGGTGCGGCGCTTTCCTGACCGCTTCGTCGGCTTCGCCGCCGCGCTGCCGCTCAGCGACGTCGAGGAGTCCTTGCGCGAACTCGAGCGCGCCCTGACGCAGCTCGGCGCGCTGGGCGCACTATTCTACACTAACGTCCTGGGCATCGCGCTCGACGATCCACGCTTCGAGCCGCTGTTCAGCAGGCTCGAGGATGCCGGTCGTGCCGCGTGGCTTCACCCGACACGCAGCGCGGCGTGGGCCGACTATCCAACCGAGAGCCGCTCCGACTTTGGCCTGTGGTGGTCCCTGGGCTGGCCCTACGAGACTGCTGCCGCCCTGTCACGCCTCGTCTATTCCGGGCACATGGAGCGTCACCCGAGCCAGCTCGTGATCGCGCACCACGGCGGCGGCATGATGCCGCACTTCTCGGCCCGGCTCGCGATGGGGCCCGGCTATCGGCAGGTCAGGGACCGACTGCCGCGACCGCCGCTGGACTACTTCCGCCGCTTCCACGTCGATACGGCGCTCTTCGGCGCGCCACATGCGGTGCGTTGTGTCCTCGAGTTCTTCGGCCCGCGACACGTGCTCTTCGGCACCGACATGCCTCTTGGACCCTCCAACGCGGTCGAGGCGACAATAGCGGACATCGACGCGGCAGGTCTTTCCAGAGAGGACCTGGCTGCGGTCTACTCTGACAACGCCGTGCGCCTGCTCGGGCTGCGGACCGACTAACGGCGAAACTGGAGCAAACGTTCCACTACTGGCCTGCAAAGCGTCAATTTTCCCTACAACCTGTTTCTCACCTGCTCAGGCAGCTTATAAGCTCTCCTTGTGCGAGAAAGTATCCTTTGGATGATACCTGTTGAGTCCCTTTTGCGTTTAGATAGTATATTATCCATGTCATGCCATTGAAAGCGCGCTGTCCATGTCATTGTGAGCGTGGCAAAGAAGCTCACAATGACATGGACAGGTCGGTTTTTATCGCATGGGAGAAAGAGCGAACTATCATCGTGAAGGAAATTGTGTCAATGGAAGTATCGTCAGTGGTTCGGGGAGTGGAGGCGTATACGCGGAGCCATTTACCTGAGTATATTGAAGAATTGCGCGAACTCTGCGCCATCGATTCGTATAGCTTTTATAAGCCCGGACTGGATGAGGTGGCTTTATACCTGTCGAGACGGATGCGCGGGCTGGGGATGGATACTACCATCTATGAGCATCAAGAGTGGGGCAATGATCTGCTGGGCGTGGTCCGTGGCGAGGGCAGCGGCAAAGTGCTCTTGCTGGGCCATATCGATACCGTCTATCCTCCCGGCGTCGCGGCTGAGCGGCCCCTGCGTGTCGAGGGCGACACCATCTATGGTCCCGGCGTCTGTGATATGAAGGGCTGCGTGCTCTCCGCCGTCTACGCTGTCGAGGCCCTGCATGCCGCCGGGCAGCGCCCGTTTGAGGAACTGCGCTTCCTGTGCGTCTCAGACGAGGAGGTCAACGATCATCGCCACAGCCAGCAGATCATCACAGCGGCCTGCGAAGGCTGCGATGCCGCGCTGGTGCTAGAAGCAGCTCGCGCCAACGGCGATATTGTCAGTGCCCGCAAAGGCAACGCCTGGTATACGCTGACGGCGCAGGGGCGTTCGGCACACGCGGGCGTAGAGCCGGAAAAGGGGCGCAACGCTATTCTGGAGATCGCGCACCAGACCCTGCAATTCTCGCGTCTCAACGGCTGGCGTGAGGGCATCACCATCAACGCTGGTGTCATCAGTGGCGGAACACTGCCCAATGTCGTCCCCGATTTCGCGCAGGTACGCTTCGATGTGCGTTTCCTGCATAAAGAAGATCTCGCTGCTACAGAGGCACGCTGGCGCGAAATGATGCAACGACAACTGGTGCCGGGCGTCGAATTGACGCTTCATGTCGAGGCTGATATAAAAGAGCCGATGGTTCCCACTCCTGCCAGCCTCAGGCTTGCCGATTATGCTCAGGAGATCGCCCAGAACCTCGGCTTCTCGCTCCAGCACGTGCTGACCGGGGGCGCCTCGGATGGCAGCTACCCATCGACGCTGGGCATTCCCGCCCTTGATGGCCTCGGCCCCATCGGCGGCCTCGACCACAGCCCGCGAGAATACCTGATGGCGAGCAGCGTCGCCCCGCGCACTGCCCTGCTGGCCGGTCTGATCACCGTCGTTGGCTCGCAGGGCTAAATTGACTCTGCTGGCTTGTTCCGTTGGAGCGGGTGTGCTATAATCTGTCTAGAAATCATTGTCCTGTATAGGCATATCAGGCACAAAAGGTGTGAATTTCCCCTGCTTCCGGCGCGAAGAGAGCAAGAACAGGCGTTGGATGGCCAGGAAAGGACGTTTTCCATGATAGATCCCGATAGCGAACTTGGATTGCGTTACCAGACGGTTGTAGCCAATCCCGATTGGTATCAGACCAATATACCCTGCCAGGTGGGGTGTCCGGCCCATACCGATGTCTCCACCTATATCGGCCTCATTTCGCAGGCTCGTTTCGATGAGGCGTATCTGCTGAACCGCAAGGCGAATGTGGTGCCGGGTGTGCTTGGTCGCACCTGCGCCCGCCCGTGCGAACCGGTTTGCCGCCGCAACAAGATCGATGGCAAGCCCATTGCTATCTGCTGGCTCAAACGTGCCGCCGCCGATCACCGCGAGTATCGGCACCATGCCGAACGTCCACCCATCACCAAAGATAAGAAGGTGGCGATTGTCGGAGCCGGTTCTGCCGGGCTGGCCTGCGCCCGCGACCTGCGCGAGATGGGCTACGCCGTCACCATCTACGAGATGTATCCAACGGCGGGCGGCGTGATGGTCAACGGCATTCCCGTCTGGCGCTTGCCACGCAGCGTGACCTACGAGGAATGCAACGAGTATATGGATGACCTCGGCGTGGAAGTCAAGTACAACACCTACGTCGGGCGCGATATCCAGGTCTCTGACCTGCTCAAGCAATACGATGCCGTCTATCTCGCGGCTGGCTGCTATGTCTCCAACCCTCTGACCGGCCCGGATGGCAAGATCATCCCCGGTGCCGACCTCAAAGGCGTTGAGGATGGCATCAAGCTGCTGGCAAAGACCAACTATGGCGAACCCGCCTATATTGGCAAGCGTGTGGCCGTGCTGGGCAGCGGCTTCACCGCGATGGACTGCTGCCGTACCTCCGTCCGCTTCGGCGCGGAAAAGGTCTACGTCATGTATCGCCGCTCTAAAGAGGAGCAGCCTGCAGACGAGTACGAGGTTGATGAGGCAGAAATAGAGCACATCGAGTTCCAGTATCTTGTCACGCAGGTGGCTATTCTGACCAAAGACGGTGTGCATGCCAGCGGCGTGCGCTTCATTCGCAACAAGCTGGGCGATCCCGATGCCAGCGGTCGCCGCCGCCCGGTTCCGATTCCGGGCACCGAGTTTGAAATTGAGGTTGACACCGTCATTCCTGCCTTCGGTCAGTATGGCGACTCGTCCTGGATTGACGCGGACAAACTGGGCCTCGAAGTGAGCAAGCGCACAGGGCTGCCGCTGGTCGATATTGAGACCTGGATGACCAATGTGCCAGGCCTGTTCGCCGGTGGCGACTTCACGCAAGGCTCGCGCAACCTCATATCGGCCATCGGTGATGGCCGCGATGCCGCCGGTGCCATCAACCGCTACCTCGGTGGCGTCGACAAGCCTGCCGAGCCGCCCGAAGAGGTAGAATTGCCCGATTATCGCCGTGGCATGGTCGACGACTACGAGTCCATCCCGTTCCAATTGATCCCGTCGCTGCCTTTGAAGGATCGCTACAGTAACACGCGCGAGACCGAGACGGGCTATACGCCCATGCAGGCCGTTGAGCAGGCGCGGCGCTGCCTGCAATGCCAGTTGAATATTATGATCGACCCCTCGATCTGTATTCTCTGTTCCGGTTGCGTCGACATCTGCCCCTATGACTGCATCAGCATGGAGGGCCTCTCCCGCGTGGTCAAGAACGAGACAATACATATGTCCTCGGAAACCTGGCAAGGTGGTGCCGATATGATTATCGACGAGGAGAAGTGTATCCGTTGTGGCCTTTGCATTGTGCGCTGCCCGACAGACGCGATCACTATGGTGCAATTCGAGGTTGCCAGCCCCAACGACCGCTGGACGGTCTCCAAGATACCAATGTTGAATGTTGGGTAGGCTCTTAGCGAAAATGAAAAACAGGCTGGCGAGTGCTGCCAGCCTGTTTTTCATTTTCGCCAGATAAGATAAGAAAGCGGTGATGACGCAGGCAGACAAACAGCTTGCTTTCTATCCCGGCAACGATATGGTCTGGCTGGCCGATGCCATGCCGCCGGAATTTAGGCGCTGATGTTCTCCTCCGGCTGTTGTCCCTGAATCCGGTGGCGCATGAAGTCAAGCACCACGCGGTCGATGCGGGCATCCTCGAACCAGCGTTCCTCCAGGTTTTCGCGGCCAACAAAGGAACGGAAGGCGTCGCGGGTCACAGCATCATACATACCGTTGACGCTGCCTGTATAATCGCCGCTGGCGGTGAGCAATTGCTGCACTTCGCGCGCGATGTGTTCGTCCATCGGGAGAATGTCCTCCGGGTTGGGTGGGAACAGGTAGAGCTTGTGCAGTTGCAGGAGGTGCTGCAACTCCTGAATTGGCTGCGGGCTGTCATCTATGCGCAGGTCAATGAAGCGGTCGTTGAAGCCGCCGTAGCCTCCCCTTGCGCGTACCACGAGCAGCGCCGCCGATTGCTGTCCCCGGCTATCTCCCCCTGCCGCCTGCCCGGCTGCCAGCGCCGCCAGCAGGCGATCACAGAGCGCGCCGGGCGTCTGCTCAAAGGTGCGTGCCATCGCCTGCACCGTCTCTTCTCCGACCAGAATATTGCCCTGGCAGGCGTAATCCTCTCCTGTTATGCCGCCTGCCCAGGGATAGCAGTCCTTGCCGGTATAGCTTACCGGTTCTCCTTGCGCCGGGACGATACCGACCTGGCGGCTGGCCCGTCCCTCGTCGTCGCTCAGCAGTCGTTCAAGCGCCTCCCGCGCCGACAGCCCGCTTGCCAGCAGTTCCAGACCGTGTGGTCCGTAGCTGGTATTGGCCCACGACTGGGTTGCGATAGCTCCCACCCCGGCCTTTGCCCAGGGGACTACCGCACCTACCGCCAGGAACTTTGACTGCACAGCAATTCCCAGTTCGCCGGTTTGCCTGTCCCGCCCTACAATTGAAAATGTCATCCGCTTTTACTCCCCTGAAAAATTAAGATAGTAGAGGCATTATAGCACGTCTACATAGCCTGTATGATAGGCTATTTGCCAGTATTCTCGCCTGGAAATATGTGTATTTGCCGCTCTCTACCATCTAAACTCATCCCATAAACCTTGACTTTTTTCGTTCTATCAAGCAAAATTGTAAAAAGCCTTCAATCTCTGACTGCCAGGTGAGGTCAGAGCATGAGAGATTTCGGCTGGAGCGAACGTATATCTTTCGTGATGAAGGTGAGTGCGCCACCGATCTGGTAGTCCCTCTACCGTCATCGCTTTCCATTGGACGATGGAGACCTGGGCAGATTGGAGCCTTCTCGTTTCTGCGTCGAAGCGAATAGGTAGTTCAACCTGTGACCATATCTGGCAAGAGGGGTGTACCGGGGTCTGTAAGGAGCAAGCATGATACGACAGAACTGGTCGGATGAAGACCTTGCCAGACTGTTACGCGAGCGCAACCCGGAAGCGCTGGAAACGCTCATTGCACGGTATTCCCGCGAACTCTTTTATTTTATCCGGTTGGTGCTGGATGGGGTCGGGGCTGCGCAAGATGCGGAAGAATGCGTGTATGATCTGTTTCTTGTTGTCTGGCAAGAGATCGACACCTTCGATGCGGAACGCGGCACACTGCGAACCTGGTTGACGATGCGAGCGAAATATATCGCATTGGATCGGAGACGGCATTTGCTGCGGCGGCAGCCACACAATGTGCAATCAGCGGATGAAAATCGCCAGTGGGCATCGTCCGATGGCAGTGGGGGGCGGAAAGCGGCTGGATGGGCCGGAAGTGAGAGTACTGCGCGTGTTGCGCTTCCTCCGCATCCAGAAGCCAGCATGGAACATTTGCTGGAACAGAGTGAGAGGCGCGAAGAACTGCGCCTCGCCTTGGCGAAGTTGCCTGAGCTTGACCGCTACCTGATTTATCAGCGATACTTTATGTACGCCAGTACTGAGGAATTGGCAGCGAAAACCGGTCTGACCCGCCATGCTGTCGATACGAGAATCTGGCGGGCGCGGAAAAGCTTGCGCGAAGCGCTCAAGGAGTATGTCCATGAGTATGAGCGAATTTGAGAGAGAAGAGGACGATGGAAGAGGAGTAACGCCTCTTTCCCGGCATGGCCCTGAACTACCCGCTGATTTCAGCGAGGAGGACGAGGCTTTTGCCCGGGAACTGAAAGCTCTCTTCTCAGTCGAGGAAGAGATCGTACCTCCTTACTTCGTTCAGACCTTACTGGAAGCTGAGGACCCACGCTTTAATGCGGTTGAGCCTGGGTTTGAACAGAAGACACGCGCTCGTGTCTTCCGCCAGCTCAACTTACATCATCGTTTATATGAACGGCGGCCCCCTCTGACCAGCATCGTCAATGCCCTGCCTGCCAGACAGACGCTGCTGACGCTCAGCGTCGCTGCCCTGTTCTTTATGGTGTGTACCGTGTTGCTCACCGGCCAGTCCTTCGCCTCGGGCATGGATATCTTGCTGCATGGAACCCATAGCGGCGTGATGCAAATGGTACACTACCCGACAGGAGTACACACGGACACGCAGGCGAATATCAAGAGCACATCGCCCGGTATGCGGGCGGAGCAGTCTGGACCTGCGCAAATGACGATCTTGCAGACGGAGCAGTTGCTGGAATTTCCCATGTACCTGCCACAGTATGTCCCGGCTAACTATAACCTGGATAGCATCTACCTGTACCAGTCGGCGGATCAAACATGGGCCGATGGACCTGTTCTGGAATTGAACTATGTCTACTCTGTTCCCGGCGTCACTCCCGCCGGAACCGGCAAGATTGCCATACGCGAGTTCTTACCGAATGGCAATGTCTTTCAGGTTGTGGAGCGTGGCGCTGCTTATCCTTTGAATGTTGATCATATGGGTCAGGCGCAGGCCATCTATGTTGATGGTCAATGGGTCAGGACAAATCGTTACTCCCATAGCTGGATCTTTGGACAGCGCAGCGAGCTGATTTACCAGCGCGATGGCGTCGTCTTCTGGATTGTCGGTGACCAGCGCGACGGCATCACGAAAGGTGTGCTCATGAATATCGCTAATTCCTTGCAGACCCTCGATTTCGAGCGCGGCCTGCATGTCACTGAGAATATCTATTCCGTCACGCAGTTGAATCGCGACTCGACCGGCCTCTTTACTGGCGATATCGTCGCAGTCTCTCCCAATCAAGACCTGAGTGGTATGTCGATTGAGCTTGCCGGACCCGACCAGCAACAAACAAAGACAACCGGAAAATCCTAGCAGGCATCTCTCTGATCTGACTGTCCGTATAATGCCTTTGCGCCTGATCTGCGCGGATTTGATGGTATACTATTCCCGCGCAAGCTGGAGGAATGAGCAGGAACGCGGCCCTTTCTCATCTCCTGTTTAGGATTGAAAGTTGTGAAGTGTAGAAGAGTTTCCTTTGTAGTCATCGCCTTGCTTGTGGTACAGATGGTGAGCGCGTGCAGCAATGCGCCCTCTGTACCAGTTGTAGAGCAACCCGGTTCATCTCAGTCTCCACTTTCCGGGCCATATGTCTCGACCCCCTTTGCCGCTTCCTCTCGTAACGCCACTGTGGTTTACTCGAATATGCAATTTCCTGACTCGGTCAACCCTCTCTTCGCTGGTTCCAACAGCGATTTCGCAGTACGCGACGCGCTCTGGGCCAGCCCCGTCTTCTATGACCAGAATTTCCATGCGCATCCCGACCAGCTCACCGAGGTCCCCTTGCCCGAGAATGGCGGCGTGCTCGACGGGGGCAAAACCATTATCATGCACCTGCGTCATGATCTGCGCTGGTCGGATGGTCAGCCCATTCTCGCCAGCGATTTCCGTTACTGGTGGCAGTTGGATCAGAACCCGGATACAGGCGCGCTCATTACCAGTGGCTACGATCAGATTGCCAGCATCGATACGCCGGATCAGTACACGGTGGTACTGCATATGAAGCGTCCGTTTGGTCCCTATCTCTTCTACCTGCCCTATGCCGCGCCGCAGCACGCCTGGGGCAAGATTGCGCCGATTCAGCTTCAAAATATGACAGGCATCTACTCTGCCCCGCGTGTCACCGACGGCCCCTACATGCTCTCCAGCTACGTTAGCGGCCAGAGCTATACGATGGTGCCGAATCCCTACTATCATTCGAGCACGTTTCGCGGCCCCTTCCTTGCCCGGCTTGTCTACCAGGCATACAGCAGCCTTTCCGACCTCACAACTGCGGTGCGCCAGCGGCAAATCAACGTCAGTCAGGGCTATATGGAGTATCAACTGCCCGCGCTGGCCTCCTTGCCTGCCAACGTGCGATTGCTGGAAACGCCCGCCGCTGCCTATGAACACCTGGATTTCAATAACGCGGAGCCGTTTTTGCAGGATGTGCGCGTGCGCCGTGCCATCGCCCTGGCCATCAATGTCTGCGGCCTTATCCAGTCCGTCCTGCACGCGCCCAATTGCGCCCGCCGCGCTACCCAGGTCGAGCCGCCCCCCTCACTGGTCTACGACGCTGCCATTCAGCCCGTCCCCTATGACCCGGCAGCCGCCAGAACTTTGCTCGCTCAGGCCGGATGGTCGCCCGACCCGAAACAGCAGGGCGTTTTGACCAGGAATGGGCAGCCTTTTGTGCTCCGCCTCGTCACGACCGCCAGTAATCCCTTGCGCGCCGCCGCTGCCGCCTATATCCAGCGCGCTTTGCAGGCTGTAGGCATCCGGGTAGAGATACGTTACTACTCGCTGAACCAGTTCTTTGGCCTCTACACGCAGGGCGGCATCCTGGCAACGGGCAAGTTTGATCTGGCTCTGTTCGCCTACGCCGACAGTCCCGAACCTGACGACGAGTACAATACCTTCTCCTCCTCGCAGATTCCCACCGCCAGCAATCCCGACCTCGGCAACTATGCCCGTGTCAACGACCCCATCATCGACCAGGCGCTTACCGAGGGCCGCGACAGCATCGTCTTTGCCGACCGCGTGCGTGCGTACCATCAGTTCCTGGAACGGCTCGCCAGCCAGCTCTATATTCTTCCCCTCTATACCGACCTCACTATCATGACCATCGACAGCACCGTTCACGACATTCTCCCCTCTGCCGACCTCACTGCCAGCGACTGGAACATTGCCGACTGGTGGCGCGATGCATGAGTGATATGCTTCTATCAGCCAAAAGTCTATTGTCATTCCCTGACAGATGCGCTATGGTATATACTGCTAGTAGGTAGACGGAGCCAGAAGGAAGTGGAAGAGGGTCGGATACTCGTCAAGGGAAAACCCCTCTGTAGCTCCTAATCATTTCCGGCAGCGTCGCCGGAACATAGTAAGCTACTACAACCTCGAAGGAGAGGAAAGGAAGAATGAAACACCGGACATCAAAGGGGAGGCCAACGAAGAGACACGGCCTTCCTCACCTGCGCGTCTTGCGCCAGCAGCGCGGCCTCAGCCTCGGCCAGCTTGCCGAGATGAGCGGCCTGCGCCGCGACACCATCGCTCACCTTGAAAACGGGAGCGAGGACCCTCAACCCTACCACATCCGCCTCCTGGCGCGTGTCCTGGATGTGCCACAACTCGATCTCGTGTCGTGAGAAATACCAGACAGTATTGATATCCATAAGCAAGGCCCATGCCATGTCATGCTGAGTGCAGCGAAGAATCTAAACGAGGACGGGGTCTATGACCGCTTAGATTCTTCGCTGCACTCAGCATGACATGGCAGTTATCGGTTTACGCCACCGATTTGCGATCGGCAAGGAAAGCCAGTATCCATACAGTGAGGAGAAGCAGAGCATCAACGGCGTAAACAAAGAAGCTCCTCGGTTCCAGGAATGTAAGCAAGATGGCAACAACTATACAGCCCGTGCTCCCTATCAAAAAGGGCGTGCTCGCTTTCATGACATTTTCCTCCTGGTGGTCTGTTACCCTTCCTATGAAGAACTGTTGTCTTGCCTTACATTCCTCCCCCTCACAGACTGTCGAGCAAAGATACTGGAGGCGCGGGAAGCAGGCCCGCAAGAACTGAGCGGGGAAATCAAACCAGTACAGCGGGCTATTTCTGGTATGCGCAAGAAATTGAGAGAGGCAGAGGCTTCTTTCCAGATCTCTTCTGTTCCTGATGCAGGGTTATGATCTTGTCGGCACTGAAGCCGCCAAATCTTGATCATTAAAAAGAGGCTCAAGGATCCATCCTTGAACCTCCTTTTAGGCAGGCGATGCTTAAGCGGTGACGCTGCTGACCTGCTTCTCGAAGTTCTTGAAGAACTGGTCGAGCGCCACTTTGACGGCTCCTTTGACGACGATATCGGGTGTCGCGGCGATTTTGCCTTCCATCGTCGCCTGAGCGTTATAGTTCAGCATCGTGCCACCATCCTCCTCTAACAGGTCGATGGCGCAGACGGCTTTGACGGAACCAACGTTGCTGGTTGGCTCGGCAATGAGCACAACACGCGACGGGGGAATGACTTCGCCCGTCTGCAAGAAGACCGTAAAGGGGCCTTTCAGTCCGGGAATATTGGGCGAAATGGTCATCTTCAACTGACGACCGGTTGGGAAATCAACGAATTCGGCCCCTTCGCAGCCGGGAATGCTGTTCTTGAGCACTTCGGGATTCAATAGAGCCTGAAATACCTGCTGCCGGGGGGCTTTTACCTTCTGATTCCCTTTAATTTCCATGTGTAACTTCCACCTTCTCTTTTACGAAACTCTTTTAGATAAGCTCATCTGCACAAAATGAATGACACACTTCCACAGTTTATCATCCTGTCTGTGAGCGGCCAGCGCAACTGCGCTTAACAGGGCTTATTATAGCCTGTTCCATAGGTAGAACTCAATATGCTGGGGTAATAAGTACTATCGCGAGGAGTTCATACCTTCCAGATGAGTACGGTGTGGTTCGCGGAACCGGCGGCGAGTCCGTTAGCGTTCCAGGAGACCGAGGTGAGCGGGGCGGAGGCTTTGTAGCTGGTGTGACCCCCTCCGCTCACATCCCAGAGACGTACCAGGCCATCCTCACAGGCGGTAGCCAGGCGCGTTGTGCCGGTTGGTTCCCATGAGACGCCATTTACGGGAGCGTGATGTTGGAGAACTTTCAGAGGACGGCCCGTGCTGGCATTCATGATACGAGCGGTGTTATCTGCTCCACCACTGGCGATTTGCGTGCCATCAGATGACCATGCCAAACATAGAGTCGCTCCTTTATGGCGGTGAAATGTTCTGGCATGGCGCGTAGTCGTATCGTAGATACTGATATCGCCGTTATCGAATGCCAGCGCGAGCTGGTGACCGTCTGGCGAAAAGGCCAGCGCGTGAATGATAAAATTCTGAGCCGATTTGACGACGCGCCCGGTCCTGAGAGAAATCTCGTCGGTTCCGCTGCCCAATGTTCCTGCTGCCAGTATGACATTGTTTGCAGCCCAACTGACGCTGCTGACTGGCGAGCCGAGGTTGAGGAAGGCGTGCTGGGTGTTTCCTGTCGGAATCCAGATTTGCACGCTCTGGTCTGCTCCACCGGAAGCCAGCAGGTAGCCATCCGGTCTCCAGGCTGCTGTGAGTACCGCGCCCTGGTGTCCAGTATATGTGGCGGTGCTCTGCCGGTTTGCTAGCGACCAGATTCGTGCCGTGCCGTCGCGCGAGGTCGAGACGAGCTGGGTGCCATCGGGAGACCAGTTAACGCTTGTAACCATGTCCTGGTGGCCGCTGAGCACAATCGCCCCATTTGTGTTAGTGGTCGTATTTGTGCTGGTGGTAGACGTAGCTGCTGGATTGGTCGCGTTCGTGGCTGTGGAGGTTGCGCTATGCAGATAAAGGTAGGCTCCCCCACCACCGAGGATAATCGCGGCGGCTCCACCGGCGACCAGGGCGAGTACGCCGCGTCTGCTCACTTTCTGTGTGCCTGTCTGCGCATCGGGAGAAACTGGCGCGGCTTCCGGCAAAGAAGAGTCGAATGCTGGCCATCCCTGCGGACCTGATAAAAATGGTTGTGCAACGGTAGGCGCATTATCTTCGTCAAATGATCCGGGCGTGTTCGTTGCCAGCGATGGAACAGGAGTTTCCCACCGCGCTTGAGCAGCGCTGGGCGCGGCGTCTGACGACCGGAAAGGCTGCGCGACAGTGGGGGCATTGTTCCCATTGTCCCCGGCTGATAGAGAGAAGGGCCTTCCGGGAAGTGATGGCGTTGGGGACGATGGAGACGAGGGTGCTGACCGGCCCCAGGGCTGCGTGACGGTGGGAGCGTTATCTGGCGTTTGTCGGCTGGTGTTATAGGAATATGCTGCGGGAGAGATTGTGTGCAACTGCTCGCTGGCCGCCGTTTGAAAGGCATGGGCAAAGTCCGAGATCGAAGGATAGCGATCCGCCGGTTTCTTGGCCAGCGCCTTCGTGAGTGCGAGTTCGACTCCCTGCGGCAGCGAGGGGGCAAATGAGCGAATAGGTGGGGGTGCTTCCGTAATGTGCGCGTGCATCAGGCGCAGTGGCTCACCCTCGAAAGGTGGCCGCCCCGCCAGCAGCAGGTAGATCATGACGGCCAGCGCGTATTGATCGCTCTCTGGCCCAGCGTTGCCCTCAAATTGTTCGGGAGCCATATAGGTTGGCGTTCCCAGGATGGTGCTGGTGGCGGAGGAGGAGGCAAAAAATTTGGCCAGCCCGAAATCAGAGAGAAGCAGGTGAACTGTATTGCCATTGTCGACGCGCAGCAGGAAGTTCGCAGGCTTGATGTCGCGGTGAATGATGCCGCGATCGTGTGCGTATTGCAGGGCCGAAGCCGCCTGTTGCAGGTACTCGTTCGCCTCTGCCAGGCGCAGCGGCCAGCTATCCGGCAGGACAGGTGAGAGCAGAGAGGAACGACCGATGCCGCCGCTCATGCCGCCGCGACGTCGCAACCAGTCCCACAATGAGCCTTCAGGCCGGTACTGCATCACCATGTAGGCGCGCTGGCCCGTGCCTGTCCGCTCCTCCCCATAGCGATAGAGCGGCAGAATATGCAGGTGGTCCAGGTTTGCGACGGCCCGGGCTTCTTGCTTAAAGCGTTCCAGCGTGCGCGCCGCCGCCGATGCGTCCAGCAGCTCGGCGCTATCGGTCCGCATGATCTTGATCGCTACCTGCTGACCAATAGCCTGATCCTCCGCCAGGTAAACGGCCCCCATGCCGCCGCTACCAATAAATTGTTTCAGCACGTAACCACCTATAGATGTGCCTGGAAGAATATCCACCTTTGCTTCGCCTCCCGCCTTCAGTGTTTATTGCATATTACTATTTGCCTGCTTAATAGCACATTTCTGACTAAACTGGCTGCCACGATTCCCATCATAACATGAGCCGCAGGAACTGTCTATTATCCGGGCGCATCTTGACCCAATCTTGAGAATTTTGGCCAGGCGTCCTTGAGGGGGAAGTCTGTGGGGGCGATACCTTGTGCCCGTCCGTCTGCTTGCTGACCTTTGCCTCAACAGGCGGGTACAAGGTATCGCCCCCACGGAGAGGTGGTTTCCTCTCTCAGGCCTCTTGCGGCTGGCTTGCTGAGGGCCGGACAGAGTGAGCTATCCTGTTAGAAGGCCCCTGTTAGTAGCCGCCGTTTTTGACAGCGTTGGCAGCAATGGCGATGATGATGACGACGAATGCGCAAACAAGCAGCAATACGACGGCAACAGGAATGAGCACGACTGCTGTCGCTTTTCCTCCACTGAGCCGGTGAACGGCCATGATGGCGAAGATTTGCAACACAATGGAGTATATGTCGATAATCAGGGCGATAAAAGCCCCGGCGATCGGTATCAGGCCGATCAAGGAAGTGAGGATGCCAAGCGGTACCTGGAACAGCAGTGTGGCATAGCTTTGCTGGAGGAATGTTCCCTGGCCGCCGAAAGCTTTGGCAAGTCCGTAAAGAATGCCCATTCCAATGAAGAAAAAGATCGGAATGATAATAATGTAGGCAAAGGAAATGCCGCCCACGAGGGCAGTGAGGGCCGTAGGACTGATTCCAGAAGTTGTGGCGCTGCTCAAGCGGGTGGGCGAGATCAGGCTGGACAGAAACGCCAGGACAGCGCCGATGACGGCATAGGCAATAAGCTGGACCCAGACGATGCCCCAGTCAGCCTTGCCGATCTCCGCAGCGAAGGTTTGCGCGGAGGGATGAGTGAGCACCCTGACATATTCGCCCGGCAACTGCTGGATAGCCTGCCCAAGAGGCCGGGGAGTGGCCTGTGGAGGCGCGTACCCATACCCCTGCTGTCCCTGCTGATAGCCGCCATAATTTGTACCCGCGTAAGGATTCTGTGGCGCGGCATAGGGATTTTCTGACGGAGGGGGTGTGCCATACGGGTTTTCCGGCGGGGGAGGCGCGCCATATGGATTCTGTGGTGCCACGTAGGGATTTCCTGGCGGAGGCGTTTCGTATGGGTTCTGGGGAGTTCCATACCCCGGATAGGGGTCCTGCTCCCCACCTGTTTGACCCTGATTTTGATTCCAGGACATTGCTTTTCTTCCTTTCAACACAAAAATTTGCTTCTCTTCGTGACCGGCAAGAGGATGCAATGATAACGGGAATTACCGCATCCATCTTAACACAACGCATCTTGCCTGTCTATCTCAAATTGCTGGTATCCCTATTTTCGTTTTTATTTATACAATTTTTATGTGCAAAACTTCTATGACAGTTGCTTTTCCTCTGGTAATCATGTACAATGATCCTGGTAGAGCTTATTATATGAATGGCAAGGAAAGGAGTGGGTGGCTCCTCCTGTCGCATGCGGGCAGGCGAGTTCGCGTACCCGAAATTTCAATGATTTGTACGTATTGTGGCGCTAATAATCCTGATACAGCCGTTGTGTGCTGGAGGTGTGGCCAACCGGTGAGGGCGACGCTGCAAGAGCCTTCTCCTTCGCGTTTCCCGCCGTCGCAAGCGCAACGACAGGCACCGCAGTGGCAACCACCTCAACAATCCACTCCGACTGCCTGGCAACCACCACGGCGACCGGTTCAATCACCACTGCCCCAGCCATCTCAACCACTAGCGCGGCCTTCTGTCTCGCAGCCGCGCCGAGGCAATGCCAGCCCGGCGGCTCCCGTGTCTGCCCGTAAGGCAGCGGGTTCTTCCACGACGCGCCCTGCTAGTGGCAGGGCATGGTTGTTCATCGGGATTTCTGGTCTTGTCCTCCTGGTCTTGATCGTTGGCTCCGTCGTTTTTTTCCTCAACCATTCCTTTGCCACGACCAGCAATCCGGCCTCTCAAACGCTCTCAACATACTGTAATGCGCTCGTACGCGGCGATTACCAGACGGCTTACGCACAGTTGGCAAGCGGTATGAAAAATCAACTGAGGGAATCGGATTTTGCCTACTCCTGGCGGGCGCAGAAAGTCTCTTCCTGCACGGTAGACACCAGTTCGGCCAGCGCCTCCTCCTGTAGCAGCACGACCTGCTCAGGCACCATCACCTTTTTCTTCAGTGACGGCAGCAGCAGCACCGATCAGTACCAGCTCATCCTGGAAAACGGGCAGTGGAAAATCCAGAGCCAGACTTCCGGGTCATAAAACGCCCCCGTATCGGGTGAAGTTTTCTCAGGTGGCTTCTAATGTGATATACTCAGTTAAGGCTACTTTCTCATTCATATAGCCATCAACGGAGATAACGGAGACAGAGTATACATGACCACCAGTGAACGAACACCTGGCTCACAGGGGCAGGAAGCCCCAGGCATGAAAAGCACGCGGGAGAAACTTGAGGAACTGCATCGGCTGCGGGAGGAGGCCAAACTCGGCGGTGGCAAGAAGCGCATCGAGGCGCAGCATAAGAAGGGCAAGCTTACGGCGCGAGAGCGCATCGATCTCCTGCTCGACCCCGGCACTTTCAACGAACTCGATATGTTCGTCACCCATCGCTCCAACGATTTTGGCCTTGATGAGCAGCGCATTCCCGGCGACGGCGTTGTCACCGGCTACGGCTACATCGATGGGCGGCTCGTCTACATCTTTTCGCAGGACTTCACCGTCTTCGGCGGCTCCCTCTCTGAAGCCCACGCGGAAAAGATTTGCAAGATTATGGACATGGCGATGAAAAACGGCGCGCCCGTCATCGGCCTCAACGACTCAGGTGGTGCTCGCATCCAGGAGGGGGTTGTCAGCCTCGGTGCCTACGCGGAAATTTTCTTGCGCAACACCCTCGCCTCCGGCGTCATCCCACAGATTTCGGCCATCATGGGTCCCTGTGCCGGTGGGGCAGTCTACTCCCCCGCCATCACCGACTTTATCTTTATGGTGGAGCAGACCAGCTACATGTTCGTCACCGGCCCCAACGTCCTCAAAACAGTTACCCATGAAGACGTGACGTTCGAGGAACTCGGCGGCGCGATGGTACACAACAGCACCAGCGGCGTGGCGCATTTCTCCTGTCCCAGTGAGGCAGACTGTATTCGCCAGATTCGCACCCTGCTCAGCTATATCCCGTCCAACAACGTGGAAGACGCGCCGCTCCTCACTCCCATCGATTCGCCCGCGCGTACTGAGGAAGCGCTGGATAGCATCATCCCCGATAATCCCAACAAACCCTATGATATGAAGGCCGTGATTCGCTATATCGTTGACGAGGGCATCTTCTTCGAGGTGCAGGAGCATTTTGCGCCCAACATTATCGTTGGTTTCGCCCGCCTCAACGGTCGCTCCATCGGCATCGTGGCGCAGCAGCCGGGCGCGCTGGCGGGCGTGCTCGATATCAATTCGTCTGACAAGGCCGCTCGTTTTGTACGTTTCTGCGACTGCTTCAACATTCCGCTTGTCACCTTTGTCGATGTACCCGGCTTCCTTCCCGGCGTCAGTCAGGAGCATAACGGCATCATCCGGCACGGGGCCAAACTCCTCTATGCCTACTGTGAGGCCACCGTTCCCAAAATCACTGTTATCACCCGCAAAGCCTATGGCGGCGCTTACGACGTGATGAGCAGCAAACATGTGCGCGGCGATATCAACTACGCATGGCCCAGCGCGGAGATCGCCGTTATGGGGGCCGAAGGGGCCGTCAATATCCTCTTCAAAGATGAGATCGACAAGGCTCCAGACCCGGAGCAGCGGCGCAAAGAACTGATCGCGGAATATACCGAGAAGTTCGCCAATCCCTACATTGCCGCCCAGCGTGGCTACGTCGATGAGGTGATCGAGCCGCGCAATACCAGAGCCAAACTCATCACCGCTCTGGAAATGCTCAAAAACAAACGCGACTCCAATCCCCCAAAGAAGCACGGAAATATCCCATTGTAGAGTTCTGAAAAAGAGACTGGCAGCACAGCGCCCGCGCTGTGCTGCCAGTCTCTTTTTCAGAACTCTACCGCTGATTCTGTTGCTGTTGTGCCTGCCATTGCGCCTGCTGGTATTCCAGTGAGAGCAGTTCCTGTTCCAACTGCATAATCTGATTTTGCAATGCCTGCTTCTGCTGCTGTGGCTTCCACAGTCTGAATTGCTCGAACCCCATGCCTAGATGCCAGGCGAGGCGACCGAACAGCAATGGTCTCATTTGCTCATATTGAGCGCGGGTAATTTGCATCTCCTGATTGATCTGCTTGAGGTAGAGCTTCATCTGCTTGAGTTGTAGCCGGAGTGCCTTGATCTGCGGTTGATACGGGTCCTGCGGTTTCGCCTGTCTTCTCGGCGCGGGCATGCGTTCTCCAGCCTGTCCCTGCCCGCGTTTTCCCGTTGCCGCTTGTGGTTGTCGCGCTTGCCGCGCGATAGCTCCCGGCTGCTGAAGAGAAGCGCCGCAGTTGCTACAGAAATGCATGCCATCTTCGACCGGTGCGCCGCAATTTGAACAGAACATGTATCTAGCCTCCCTCCGTTTGCTTATCTTTCTTGCTCACAAGTATAGCACAGACAGCTTCCCCTGAAAAAGCTACTCGCATATCATTCTGAGTGCGGCGAAGAATGATATGCCCGAATCGGTTCCCTCAGGCCCTTGACAATCCTCGGATTATTAGATATATATCTAATTAGATAAAAACCTAATTAGATGCCCATCTACGAAGGAGAGTGAGAATATGCCCGAAGAGGAATTTCAGGCGTTGTTGCAGTTTTTTAAGGTGCTGGCCGATGAGAACCGGCTGAAAATACTGGGTTTGCTGGCGAACCGGGAGCTGAGCGTGGAGGAACTGGCTGCTCTGCTGGAGCTGCGTGCGCCAACGGTTTCGCACCATCTGGCGAAGCTGAAGGAACTGGGTTTCGTGAGCATGCGTTCGGAGGGCAATACGCACATCTACCGGCTCGATGCGGAAGCGCTGCGCAACAGCAGCAGGGGGCTGCTTTCGTCCGAAAAGATGGCCTCGCTTGTCGAGGACGTGGAAGGCGATGCCTGGGAGCGCAAGGTGTTGCGCGACTTCTTTGATGGAACGCACCTCAAGGAGATTCCCGCCAGTCGCAAGAAGCGGGCTGCCATCCTGCGCTGGCTGGCGAAGCAGTTTGAGCCGGGGGTGATGTACAAAGAGGCGCAGGTTAACGAGATTCTCCAGCGCCACCATCCCGACGCCTCCTTCCTGCGCCGCGAACTTATCGCCGAAAAGCTCATGCAGCGCGAAGGTGGTCTGTACTGGCGCGTGTAGCCAATGGAGTGAGTGCAGGCGATGTTTGCATTCACTCCATTGTTTTGATAGGGAAATGGTATGAAGGTTCTTAAGAGGCAAAGGCGCTGATCCAGTAAGCTCAAACCTGCTGGATACCTGTAAGGATGGAAAACCTGCATCTCGCTGTGCTTGACTATCGCCTGTAAGCATGAGATACTGTGCCATATATTTTTGAAGTGAAAGGCGGCTCTCATCTCTTCTGGTTACTCTTCCATTAGCCCTTCACGACCAGGATGAAGCGACCTGGGAACGGCGAACGTACCATCTGGTGATACCATAATACAATCATGGAGGCTTATCGCATGGCAAACATACGCGGCGTTATTCTCGACGTCGATGGAACGCTTATCGACAGCAATGATGCGCTGGCAAGAGCCTGGGTAGAGGCAATGGCACAATATGGACACTTCGTTCCTTACGAGCAGATCCGCTGGTTGATCGGAGAAGGCGGCGACAAATTGATGCCGCAAACGTTAGGCCTATCTGCTCAGAGCAGTGAGGGGAAAATGATCGCCTACCGGCGTCAGGCCGTCTTTAATCAGCTCTACATACCCACATTGCAAGCCTTTCCCGATGTACGCGAACTGGTCGAGCGCATGCACGCTGGCGGCCTGAAGGTTGTTGTCGGCAGCCCGGCAAAACAGGACGAAGTGGAAGCTGAGTTGAGAATTGCCAACATCGAAGACCTGATCGACACCATTGTCTCCGACAGCGATGTCGAGCGTTCCAAGCCCAGCCCTTCAATAGTGGATGTAGCTTTAGAGAAGCTGGGTCTTCCTCCTGATGAAGTCGTGATGATCGGTGACACTCCCTATGATATTGAGGCTGCGGCCAGAGCCAATGTAAGCACCATCGCTCTGCGCACCGGTGGCTGGACGGATAAGGAACTCGCCGGGGCCATCGCCATTTACAATGATCCCGCTGACCTGCTGGAGCATTATGATACATCGCCTCTTGCGCAGTAATGGCAGAACAGTCCGCCTAACTCTGCAACTTTACACAGCTCAGGAACGTGAACAGAGTAGCGGCGGTGGTCTTTTTCTGCTATCTGTATGTTATCCCTGTGGTCTCTTCCGCTGCCACAGGGATGGCTATTTCCACCAGTGTTATGAGTATGAGCGCACAACATAAAAACGAAAACGGTATAGCAAATACATCAGACAATACTCAATCTTTGCGGATACCCTCATTCTCCCAGCAGCAACAACAAGATACCAGGCAGGAAGATGCGATGAGCCAGCAACCCCTTCCGCTTCGTATCTGGCGCTTCCTGCATGGCTGGTTTCAGACAAATACCTTTGCTCCCGCATGGCTTCCAGCGCCGCTGCGCCATCCTGTTGTCGGCTATCTCGCCGCCGTCTTGTTAGAGACTGTGGCAGTCATTCTTACTCTATTTATTAAACGTTTCTTCCCTGACTACTTATTTGTTGGCCTGCTGGGAATACTGGCTATCCTGCTGGTAGCTCTCAACTGGGGCGGAGGATCAGGCTTCTTTGCCACTCTGTTCGGTGCTGCACTGCTGGATTATGCACTTCTGCCCCCGGCTTTCAGGCTGACGCTGAACACGACATCTGAGGTGATAGCGTTAGTCGTTTTCCTGCTTGTTGGCTGCATTATCAGCATTGGTGCCAGTCAGAGCGAGCGGGCGCGTCGGCAGAGCGAGCAACTGGCTCATTCTCTGGCGGCAGAGCGAACGCGGCTGGCAACGATCATCGACACGTTTCCCGATGCCGTCTCCATCCATGATGCGAAGGGAACTATTATACAACTGAACCATGCAGGCAGGCAGAACGCGGGGCCGGGAGAGAGCGCCGAGCCACTGGAAATCGCGCACGAGCGCTTCCAGGTACGTTCCGTGACGGGGGAACCACTCTTTGTGGAGGATTTGCCCGTCGCACGGGCGCTGCACGGCGAGACGGTGACGAATAACGAGGTTATTTTTCGTGATGCCGAAGGGCATGATCGGCAGGTATTGCTGAGCGCGGCCCCCTTAGTCAATGCTCAGGGGCATGTTGATGGCGTTGTGCTCGTTACCCGCGATATCACAGCCCTGCGCCAGTCGGAACGCGAGCAGCAAAATCGGGCTTCGGAGACGCTGCAATCTCTGCTCACGATGGCTGAAATGCTGGTCTCAACTTCAGTCAGAACCGGGGAGACCGGCGATCTTCTCCCGGCTCAGACCACTGCTGTCTCGCAGCGCCTGGCTGAACTGACACGTCGTGTGCTCAACTGCCAGCGTGTTGGCATTAGCAGCCTCGACGAGGCTGACCGGCTTCTCCCCATCGCCATTGTTGGTCTTGCCCCGGAACTAGAGCCGCGTCTGTGGCAAAATGCCGGAAAAGTCCGCTTGAACGACTTCCTCGATGATGCAGATATCAGGAGATTACAACAGGGTGAAGTCCTCGTTCTCGATGCCAGCCAGCAGCCTTTAAAGAACTGGCAGCAGGCCTATCATACCTCTGCGATACTCTACGCTCCGATGAATCTTGGCGATCAACTCCTGGGCTTTATCACTGTCGACTATGGAGGCGTTGCCCACGACTATTCAGACGAAGAGAAATCTATCGCGAAGGCGATTGCCAGGCTCACCACGCTGGTGATTGAGCGCGAACGCCTGATGCGCGAGCGAGAGGAGTCCCGCGCCAGCGAACTGGCCCTGCGCGAAGCCAACCGCCGCATGGAGGAGTTTCTCAGCATCGCCAGCCACGAATTGCGCACTCCCCTGACAACCATCAAAGGCAATACCCAGCTCGCAATCCGGCAGATGAGAAGTACGTTTGATACCTTTGACAGAATGCTCAAGCTCTTTGAAGGCACGGATCGCCAGACACAGCGGCTCAATCGGCTGATCGACGATCTGCTGGATGTCTCGCGCGTACAGGCCGATCGTCTGGAACTCTTCCCTACCTCCTGCGACCTCGCCTCCATCGTGCGCGAGGTTACCGAGGAACAACGCTCTGCCTGGCCGCAGCGCGTGATTCTACTCAAGATGGATGATGGTGTAAGCGCTCCCATCTACGCTGACGCACAGCGCATCGCCCAGGTCGTCAGTAACTATCTCAACAACGCGCTCAAATATTCAACGGAAGAAAAGCCCGTACATATTACGTTCCAGGTGGAAGGAGAGCAGGCGCGGGTCTCCGTGCAGGACGAGGGACCGGGCCTTTCGCCCGAAGTACAATCCCATATCTGGGAGCGCTTCTACCGCGTTCCCGGTATCGAGGTGCAAAACGGCTCCAGCGTGGGACTGGGTCTGGGTCTGCACATTGCACAAACGATTATCGAACAGCATTCCGGGCAGGTTGGCGTCGTATCAACGCAGGGACAGGGTTCTACCTTCTGGTTTACTCTCCCACTCGCGCAGCCGGGAGAATAGTCCTCCTGACTTCACGTGCCCGTTACCTTCACCCGCCTATCCCGTCTCAAGAAACAGAAAGCTCCATCGATAGAGAAAAGAGACCGGTAGATACGGGAGGGAATAGCATACGATGTACCAGGGTCCGCCATTGATGCCACCAACCATATCCGAAGAGGAGGAGCTGCGCCAGCAGCGGCGCGCCGCGCGTATGCAGCGCAAGCAACAGCGCAGGAAGGCGCGCATTCTGCTTACTACCACCGTCACCAGTTGCGTTGTACTCATCGCCCTGTTAGGTTTCTTTTTCCTGCGCCTTCAGGCCGCGCTCAACCCGACTTATCCTCCCATCAACGGCATCACCTGCGATCCCGGCATGCACGCTACCTACCATATCCACGTGCATCTCGCCATCTATATCAAGGGCAACCCTGTCACCATTCCCCAGGGTATCGGCATTCCGAGCAGTGGCAATTGTTACTACTGGCTCCATACGCACACCTCCGACGGCATTGTCCATATCGAAGCTCCCAGCACCAGTGATAACTGGCTGGCCCTCGACGACTTTATTGCCATCTGGCACAATGGCTTCGCCAGCCTCAATTTTCCCTCACAACTGGAGCAGCCCGGCTGGAGGCTCTATCTCAACGGTCAGCCCTTCACAGCCACCACCACTCCGGCCAAAGCGGAGATACGATTCCGCTCGCACGATCTCATCACCCTTGAATACCAGGCACCCTACCCGCCACCCGAGAGGCCAGGTACCTACGTCTTCCCGGCGGATTTGCCACAATAGGGAATTTTTGACTATTGACAGCAGACTTTTGCTATGGTAGGATATTCTCGACAAGGAGAGGTCGCATAGTGGCCTAGTGCGGCGGTTTGCTAAACCGCTGAGGGTTTATCGCCCTCCGAGGGTTCGAATCCCTCCCTCTCCGCCCGTTCAGGAACGAATGTGGCTCAGGAAATCTAGCAGGTATTCCCGCTAGATTTTGTAATTTTTGGCCCAATTATACTTCACTCCACTTGCTACGGCTTCCTCAAAAAAAACACGCAAACTTTGTCTTCCGTTACTACCCTGCTGTGATGTGCCACCCACGAGGTATCTCCCTTCCCATTTGACGGCTTCGGGCAATTATATACGCTTTTCATGCAATATGACAATATTATTTCATCTCAGTACAATCTTGTGTGATAAAAGACGGGTATGTTATAATAAGTAAAACTAATCAGGGAGTTCATGGTATGCCGGATCAGCAATTGACGGTCGAAGAGGTTGCCGAAGAACTACGGGTTCATCCTGAGACCGTCAGGCAATGGATACGAAGCGGGGAACTCGATGCTTTTGACACGGGTCGGGGATATCGCATATCCCGACCCGATCTTGAAGACTTTATCCAGAGACGCAAGACCAGCAGACGACATAGGAAAAAAGAGCAGCAGTGAGAACGACCAATCATCATTCCTGGCGGGAAGATTGACGGTGAATCACTCACGAATCATGGCAAATTGAATGCCCTACAGCCTTGACAAATTCCCCGCACTCTGCTATTATCATGGCACAAACGGAGAGGCATAGCTCAGCTGGTAGAGCGTCCGTCTCCAGATATAGGGGTGATGCCGAGCGGCTAAGGCAACCGTCTCCAAAACGGTCATCGGCGGGTTCGACTCCTGCCACCCCTGCCTCAGTAAATAAGCACCTGGATATTCAAAATCCAGGTGCTTTGATTCTATCTCGGCTTCTGTCTCTTACGTTCTAATCCGGTTCCTCTTCTACCAGATCGGTTACGTCAACATGTAACGCACGTGCAATCTTCACCAGCACTTCATAGGTCACTCTTCTGTATGGATCATGCCATATGCCACTCATAGTCCTGCTATTTACATCAGCAGCCCGCTGTAATTTTGATTGTGTCCATCCTCGCTGCTCCGCTATTTCTCTTACTTTAAGACGCTGTTTCATACTAGAACCCTCCCGGTTTTTGTTAAGTCTAACATGACTTGACATCTCTGTAAATGCGTATCATACTAGTAACTATAAAATGTATCTGATACATGTATATGGTACAAGCATATCAAACTAGCAGAAAGGAAGGGCGCACATGATTATTAAGACTAAGTCACAAGTAGATGTCTCCATAGTGCCTGCCTGTGAATGCAGAAAATAAACAGAGATTGTATGATTACCTCTCTTCTCATTCCTGTGTGGATTGCGGTGAAACCGATGTTCGAGTTCTCGAATTTGACCATGTGCGCGGAAACAAAACTCTTGAAATAGCGAGGCTATTAGACCATGCTATTTCCTGGACTGCTATCGAAGCCGAAATCGCCAAATGCGAGGTACGCTGCGCCAACTGCCACCGCCTAAAAACGATGGAGCGCGGCAAATGGTGGCGATTTGGGTCAAACTGAAAAAGAGCTTTTTGCTCCTCTTCCCACCTATTTAATGGGTAGCTTCACAAAGAAGGTTGTTCCCTGGCCTTCCTGGGATTCGCACCAGATGCGACCGGAATGGCGTTCGACGATGTCTTTGCAGATGGCGAGGCCCAGTCCCCAGCCGCTCTTTCTGGAAGTCTGAGCCTCTGGTGTGCGGTAGAACGGCTCGAAGATGTGCGCCTGCTGCTCCTCTGGAATAGCTGGCCCCTCGTTGTGAACCTGAACAAGCGCTTTGCCCCCCGTTGTGCCGATTTTCACCTGCACCGTGCTCTCTGTCGGAGAATACTTGACGGCGTTGCTCACCAGATTGATGATCACCTGGCTCAGACGATCCCTGTCCGCCTGCAGAGGAAGCTTAGGCGGTGCATCCAGAACGATGGAGCGGTCGGTCAACATGCGCTGATCTTCTACGATTTCGCGACATATCTCCACGAGGTCGCATGTAGCGGACTGTAAGGGGAGCTTCCCGGAACGCAGTCCGCTCAGTATCAGGAGATCCTCCACCAGGGCGTTGAGGCGATGCGTCTGGTAGTCAATCTTCTCAAGGGTTGTCCGCACTTCTTGCAGTTCAGCCGACAGTTCTCTGTGCTTCTTCAGACGCCTCAAAGACAACTGCACCAGGCCGCGTATAGTGGTAATAGGTGTCCTGAGTTCATGTGAAGCAACAGAAATAAAACGGTCCTTGTGCTGATTGAGTTCCCGCAGTTCCTCGTTTTTCACGGCAAGTTCCTCTGCCTGCTCCTTTGCCAGTTGTTCGGCAAAGAGTGCATGCCGCCGGGCCGACTCGCGTTGCCCGGTGATAATACCGATCATGATGCCAGGGACAACGAACGGCAGGATTTGCAGCAATGCGTGCAGGCTGGTAAGATCAAACGCTTTTAAGGAAGTCTGATTGAGGTAGTCGAGGATGAGCGTGCTGAGAAGAACCGCCCATACTGCCGGGCCTACTCCCCAGAACAGGGCGATCAGAAACACGGCCACGAGGAGGGGCGCGTCAGGAAAGGAGGACTGGGGCAACCATTGTTGCATCGTGGTGAGCAGGAGAAAGCCCAGACCGACCATTGGTAGGGCAGCGATATAGCCAACCAGAGGACGACGCCACCAGGGTATCTGGGAGAGATACCTCCGGCGCATTTCTATTGTCTGTTGCAAGCGCATCAATCGCAAAGGCTGCCCTCGCCCGTCAACTAACTGTTTATTCATCACGCATCTATGATAACTCGACAGTGGTGGCGTTTTCTCGTTCGTTGGCCATGAATTGCTCTTGCAGGGCGGCATCGTGCATAGCGATCATAGCGACTTCGGGATGCTGGTTGGCGAAATGGTGCAGGTCGATCAGCGTCTGGCGGGCGGTTGCGTCGTCGCCAGTCACTTGCGACCAGATGAAGGGGTGCATGGTGGCCGGGCGCAGATAGTGCTGGGAGACCCAGGCGGCATCGCCCAGCAAAAAGAGACGCGGCCCGTTGGAGCGATTGATGAACATGCCCGTATTGCCTGCCGTGTGGCCGGGCAGGGGAACCAGCACCACCGAGCCATCGCCAAAGAGGTCGTAGCTGGCACGGAAGCCCTCGTAGGGTGGCCCATCGAGATCAAACAGTTCGGTCTCGTTCTCGCCCATCAGCCGTCTTACCAGGCCGCCTCTTGCCTCGTAGAGGCCCAGGCGCGCTGCATCGTACTCGACGCGATTGACGCGCAGAGGTACGCCGGGCAGGTCGGGAACGCCGCTGACGTGATCCCAGTGCAGGTGCGAGAGCAGTACGAAGGCGAGCTCACCCGGCTCCAATTGCTGCTGCACCAGATGGCTGCGCAGCGATTGCACGAAGTGAAAGTTTGCCAGCGTCTTGCGGAAGAAGAGCGATTGGTCCTCCAGGTAGCTGAAAATATCGGAGCAGAGGCCCGTATCATATAAAAAGGTCGCTCGTGGATGACGCACCAGCACGGCGCTGTGGGCAATGGTGCAGGGAACAAGCGAGAGCGAGCCGCGCACCGCAATTGGTTCGGGAATAGTAATGGTGCCGCAGCGCAGGAACTCAATCTCTACCTCTGGCGCGTGCGCTGATGGCGAGAAACCTTTAGCGCCTGTTTCCGGCCAGCGAAACGTCTCAAAACGCTGTGGCAAGAACGTACTGATAGCCATAGCAAGAGCCGCGGCTGCAGGTACGCCAGCGCCGAGTGCAATCCAATGACGTACTTTCACCCTGTGAAACCCTCCTCCTCTCCTGCTAGAATCGTAGTCAGGCAGGTTTTCTCCTCACTCCCTATTCTAAGCAGGCAAACGTACAGCTTTGTGTTAGCTGTAACAATTGTAGCAGGAAGAGACAAAGCGGGTCAAATCGCCTTTTTGAACCGCTCCGTGTGCTCCTGGTTCAGCGCCACGAGCAGGTCGTGGAATGCACGCACGAGCATATGATTGCTCAGTCGATAGTAAATAGCATTGCCCTCGCGCCGCGATGTCACCAGCCCCACCTTCGCGAGTTGCCGTAAATGGCCGGAGACCGTACCGGGTGAAAGCCCGAGTTCCCTGGCTATATCACCTGACCGTCTCTCCAATGGTGAAATAAGTTCCTCTGGCGGAAGATCGTCATTCGGCTTCGCCAGCAGCTCAAGAATTTGTCGGCGGCTATGGTCGCACATAATAGAGAGGAAGTGGTCGACAAAGCGATCCAGATCAGGCGGATGATGCCGGTTGTGTTCTGAATCCTGGAATGGTGTGGATGCACTTACGTCGTTGGCTGCCATACAATACTCTCCTCTAGCAAGTGAGTGATATCCAGGGTTGTGCGCTCTAACCCCTTTTTATGAAACCAACTTGATCTGCTAGATTATACAACATACTTTTGAGAAGTGCGGCAACTTTTTCCAGCACAGGGATATTTGTCTCATCAGGCCCATGCAAAGGGGACACAACAGGAGAACACAAAAAAGCCCCGCATCCTACGAAAGGATGCAGGGCTTTTTTGTCTATCTCAACCCGATTATGCGTGGGCGTTACGCATTCTGGATGACGGGTTGCGCTTCGACAGCAACCTTGCCGTCGCGCACAACGAGCATCGCAGCCTGACCAGGAACAATTTCACCGGACAGTAGCGCGTCCGCCAGCGTGTCATCGACATAGGTCTGGATGGCACGGCGCAGAGGCCGGGCGCCAAAGGCCTCGTCGAAGCCCTCGCGCAGTAAGAGGTCGCGTACCTCGTCAGTGACCACCAGTTCGATGCCCTGCTCGCTGATGCGAGCGCGAACATCGTTCAACAGCAGATCAACGATGCGGTAGAGTTCGGTTTTGCCCAGAGCGCGGAAGACCACGATTTGATCGACACGGTTGATGAACTCAGGCCGGAACATCTGCTTCAGGTGCTCCATTGCCTTCGAGCGCATCGCCTCGTGCTGCTCGTCGCGAATATCCTCGTTCTTTCTGGCCGAGAAACCGATGCTTGCGCCACGCTTGAGATCGGAGGTACCGGCGTTGCTGGTCATGATGATGACGGTGTTCTTGAAGTCGACCGTGCGGCCCTGACCGTCTGTCAGGCGACCATCGTCCATGATCTGCAGGAGCGCGTTGAAGACTTCAGGATGCGCCTTCTCTATCTCGTCCAGCAGGATGACACTGTAGGGGCGGCGGCGTACCTGCTCGGTCAACTGACCACCTTCGTCATAGCCCACGTAACCGGGAGGGCTACCGAAGAGGCGCGAGACTGTGTGCGGCTCCATGTACTCCGACATATCCAGGCGGATCATGTTATCTTCGCCACCAAACAGTTCGGTGGACAGCGCTTTCGCCAGTTCCGTCTTACCAACCCCGGTTGGGCCGAGGAAGAGGAAGGAACCGATCGGGCGTTTGGGGTCCTTCAGACCGGCGCGCGAGCGGCGAATGGCACGGGCAACGGCGCTAATCGCCTCGTCCTGACCGATGACATGCTTGCGCAGGTCGGCTTCCAGGTTGCGCAGGTTCTGGCGCTCGCTCTCAAGCATCTGGCTCACCGGCACACCTGTCCAGTTCTCAACAATCTGGGCAACATGCTCCGGCGTGACAATCAAGGTCACCGCTTTGGCGGATTCGGCGCGAGCCTGATCCAGTTTCGCCTGCACCAGCAGCTCTTTCTGGCGCAGCAGGGCTGCCTGCTCGTAGTTCTCGGCGTTGGCAGCAGCTTCCTTCTTTGCCTGGATATCCGCCAGTTCTGCCTCCAGATCAGCAATCAAGGTCGGGCTGATAATACCCTGCTCGGTTGCCTCAAGACGCAGAGCGGAAGCAGCCTCGTCCATCACATCGATGGCCTTGTCAGGCAGGAAGCGGTCGTTGATATAGCGATCGGCCAGTTTGACCGAAGCCTCAACAGCCTCATCGGTAATGCTGACACCATGATGAGCCTCGTAATTGGGGCGCACCGTTTTCAACATCTCGATGGCCTCTTCCACGGAAGGCTCGTCGACCATGATCGGCTGGAAGCGGCGCTCCAACGCGGCATCCTTCTCGACGTGCTTGCGGTACTCGTCCAGAGTCGTCGCACCGATACAACGCAGTTCGCCGCGCGCAAGGGCTGGCTTGATCATATCGGCAGCGCCAACCGCGCCTTCGGCGGCGCCGGCTCCAACGACGGTATGCAATTCATCAATAAAGACAATCACGTCTTTTGCTTCGCGCAGCTCCTCAAGGATAGACTTGATACGCTGCTCGAACTGGCCCCGGAACATCGCTCCGGCCACCATACCACCAATATTCAACGTCACAATGCGCTTGCCACGCAGTGTGGCAGGAACCGTTCCTTCATTAATACGACGGGCCAATCCTTCAACGATGGCCGTCTTACCGACACCTGGCTCGCCAATCAGCACGGGATTGTTCTTCTGACGACGCCCCAGTACAGTAATCACCCGGCGCAGCTCCCGCTCGCGTCCGGCAGCGGGGTCGAGTTTTCCTTCAGCGGCCTCGTTCGTCAGGTCACGGCCATATTGATCGAGCGTAGGGGTTTTGCTGTTATTTTGCGCTTTTCGTTCAGCTATAGTTGTATTTCTGCCCTGCTGAGAGAAGGGAGGACGATTGTTCGGGCCAAATCCGAAAGGAGCACCTGGAATTTCCTGGCCCTCATCGAAGCCTTCCGACTGTTCCATCGCGGCGCTCATCAACTCATCAAAGCAGGATTGACAGAGGTAATGCTGCTCTCGCTTCCCATTGACCAACTGATCAACGCGCACGCGGGCGGGGTTCTTTTGACAACGTTCACATTTTTGCATGTACTTTTTTGCTCCTTGCTATAGACGTTTTTTTCGTCCAGTTTTAGCAAACTTGCCAGGCGATTGCTAGAATTGTAGCATATACCGCCGACTTTGTCTAGCACTCCTCCGCTAAGATTGCTAACTCACCCTTTACAACACCTCTGTTAGCTGAGATATTCCTCGTTTGTATATCATTACGTTCTATTACGGGAGACGTTGCGAGAGAAAAGTCAGTTGCAAAATCGCAGAAGGCGGAGTCTTTCTTGTTATCGGCTCGTTTCTTATATTCTCATAGTTGATAACATCTATCACCTATAGCTTATTCCTTTCCAGGCACCTCCGTAATATTAATCTCATTTTTATACCCACCAAGCTCATCATCGTGTATAATAAAAGTATGATGATGAGGACTGAGATACGCAAACTGGTATTTCCATCTGGACAACCCGAAGATATTTTACGTCTGCTGCAACAGGCGAGCGCTTCTTTTGCGGCTCAGAACAGGCTTCCTGCCGGGGCGGCGCAGGTTTTGATTCTCGATTCACGGCGAGAGCAGGCCGGATATATAGCACAGTTTCTGCTGGCAAGGGGGTACGCATCGCGAGTTGCCAGCAGCGGGATGGAGGCGTTCACCCTCTTTCTACAGGGAACACTTGCTCCCCTGGTCATTCTCTCAACTCAGGAAGATATCCCGGATCGCTTTTTTCTCCAGCGCCTTGTGCAGCAGATGAGGCAAACATACGGCTGGGAGCCGCCGCTGGTTCGTTTGCCCTCCGCATTAATCGCTCTTTTGATACCGCAAACAACCGAGCCACTCTTGCCCATCTCGCCCGTTGCTCGTATTTCACCCCAGACAACTGCCCCTCTCGCGCCTGAGCAGGGAGCGGCCAAAGCCGGGACAGCGCGGGAGAAACTCTCGCTGGAAGAACAGAATCTTGGACGGTACCAGATACATTCCCTCCTCGGCGATGGTCCCTGGGGAGCCGTCTACAGGGCGTATGATCGATTGCGCGAGCGAGATGTCGCGCTCAAAGCGATACAGACGGATGCCTTTGCGTATTTCTCACAGGATGAGACCTTGTTCCAGTGGGAGGAGAAACTGCTGGAAGGAGTAAAACACCCGCATATCCTTCCGCTCTATACCATAGGTAAGTCGTATGTGAGCGGTTCGCCTTTTATGTATAAAGCCATGCTCCTGTGCGAGTACGGCTCGCTGGCGAACTGGCTTGCCGCGCATGTGAGTTTGCAGGGGTACAATCCGCAAGAGGTTCTGACCATCATCATCCCGTTGGCCGAGGCGCTGCACGTTGTGCATGAGCGCCAGATCATCCATAACAACTTCAAGCTGACGAATCTGCTCATCTCCGGCCAGTCTGACCATCTCGGCGCTTTGCAATTGATGCTGGCTGATTTCTTGCCACCTCAAGAGAATCGCTTCCTGGGCAGAACCCCGGATAAATTCCCCTTTATGGCTCCTGAACAGTGGCAGGGACAGTCGTTTCCCGCTTCAGACCAGTATGCTCTTGCAGTCCTGACTTACCGCCTGCTGACCGGACGTTTCCCCTTCCTGGGGGAAACCGAGCAATTGTTGCAGCAGATGCACCTGACTGCGCAGCCTCAACCCCTGTACCGCTTCAATCCCGCCGTTTCTCCGGCATTAAGCGCGGTGGTACTGTCCGCGCTGGTGAAGAATCCACAGGAGCGCTTTCCCTCCCTCGCAGAGTTTGCGCGAGCACTCCAGTATTCTGGCGGGCAATAGTTTCCTTTTCTCCTGTCAACGCAATGATTTCAACATCATCCGACAGGCAAGAGATAGGTATATGCTTTGTACAGGGGACGGATGCTGCGCGGCCTCTGAATGCGCCAGCGCTCATTCCAGTCCTTGCCTGAGTACAGCGAAGAATGACATAGGAGTAGGTGTTGTGTGTGGTTTGCCAGAGGCGACAGATGAGAATGTGGTATATTCAAGATGGTGATGATTGAAGCAGTCAGGTTGATGATTGCATTGGTCAGTCAGAAGTAAGGAGTCGCTATGGACTTTGCCTATTCGGATAAGGTCAGAGGGCTGTTGAAGCAGCTCAATGACTTCATGGATCAGTATATTTACCCCAACGAGCGCACGTATCGGGAGCAGATCGCTGCTTCGGGCAATCCGCACCACCATGCTGAGATCGTCGATGAATTGAAGGAGAAGGCCAGAGCGCAGGGGCTGTGGAACCTGTTCCTGCCCGATGAAGAATATGGCGCGGGCCTGACCAATCTGGAATACGCGCCGCTGGCAGAGGTCATGGGGCGCGTTGGCTGGTCTTCAGAGGTTTTCAACTGCGCGGCCCCGGACACCGGCAATATGGAAATCCTGGCCCAGTTCGGCACGCCTGAGCAGAAACGCCAGTGGCTGTTGCCGCTGCTCAACGGCGAGATTCGCTCTGCCTTTGCCATGACCGAGCCGGATGTGGCAAGCTCAGACGCGACGAACATCCAGTTTTCCATCCGCCGCGAGGGTGACGAGTACGTCCTGAATGGCCGCAAATGGTGGATTTCGGGCGCGGCTCGCGAGCGCTGCAAGATTTTCATTGTCATGGGCAAGACCGACCCGGACAATCCCGACCGGCACCACCAGCAGAGCATGATTCTCGTGCCGCGTGACACCCCTGGCGTGACGGTGCTGCGCAACCTGCCTGTCATGGGCTACGTCGATAACGAAGGCCACTGTGAGATTCTCTTCGAGAATGTGTGTGTTCCCGCCAGCAACCTGCTGGGCGAAGAGGGCAGCGGCTTTGCGATTGCTCAGGCTCGCCTGGGGCCTGGTCGCATCCACCATTGCATGCGTGCCATCGGCTCCGCGCAGCGCGCGCTTGAGTTGATGTGCCGACGCGCCACGACGCGGGTGGCCTTTGGCAAACCCCTCTCGGAGCAGGGTATGGTTCAGGATATGATTGCCACCTCGCAGATCGAGATCGAGCAGGCGCGGTTGCTGACACTGAAGGCGGCCTGGATGATCGACGCGCTGGGGAAAAAAGCCGCGCAGAACGAGATCGCCATGATCAAAATTGCTGTGCCGCAGATGCTGACGCGCGTAGTAGACCGTGCCATCCAGGTCTTTGGCGCTGCCGGAGTGAGCGATGACTTCCCCCTGGCCTCGATGTACGCGCATGGCCGCACTCTGCACATCGTTGACGGTCCCGACGAGGTGCATAAGCGTTCGCTGGCTCGCACAATCATTCGCCAGTCTGGTCAATGAGTATTCGTATGGAAGTTCCTGTAATGAGCGATTGGGCGATGGCAGCACCATCGCCCAATCGCTCATTACTATCTCGGAAGATAGGAAACCTGAAAAAGCTATGAACGACCCGTTTCTTTTCAATTCGGCACATGCGTCTGAACTCTTTCTTATCCGTCATGCCGACGCCCTGCCCGGCCCCGAGGAAATCATCCCCGGCGGTGTCTATAACGACCTGCCGCTAAGCAAGGTTGGGCGCGAGCAGGCCCAGGTGCTGGCCGAACGCCTGAGCCAGTTGCGCTTCGATGCGCTCTACAGCAGTCCCTTGCGCCGCTGCCTTGAAACTGCTGCGCCGCTGGCTGAACGCCTCGGTCTGACTCCGACTATCGTGGATGATCTGCAAGAGATTCGTCTGGGCGAGGTGCTGCCGCTGCCGGAGGACGGGCAAGACCTGGTGGCGTTAAGCCAGGCATTGCGGGAACGACAGCGCGAAATTGTGCGCAAGGTGGGCGAAACTGGAAGCTGGGATGCTATTCCGGGCAGCGAGCCAGCCGCCGCCTTTCGCAAACGTGTGGTTGAGGCGCTGGACAGCATCGCGCGCAGCCACAAGGGGGAGCGCGTCCTCGCCTTCGCCCACGGTGGCGTGCTCAACGCCTATGCCGCCGAAGTGCTTGGGCTGGCAAGAGATTTCTTCTTTCCCGCCGCCAACACCTCTATCACCATAGTGCGCGTGCGGGATCATCACCGCGTGCTCTATGTGCTTAATGATATCGGTCATCTCAAAAGGCGATGAAATGAAAATTTGACCACAGCAACATGTTTGCCGGGCGGCAAATATGTTGCTGTGGTCAAATGATTCTAAGAGCCAGAGGTCAGATTGGAGAGATTCTGCTTTGCCCGCTGGAAGAGGTCTGCCAGCTTCGCGCGGGTTTCGGAACCGGGCCACGGCGTGTAGAGCAGGACGAGGACAAGGCCGGTCACGATGCCGACGCGGAACAAGAAGCTGGAGGTCTTGTGCTGTACCGCCTCCCCCACATCCTCCAGGCTCTCTCCCACGCTCTCGCTGGCCTTTTTCAGGTTCTTGCGGGCGCGCTTCACGTTCTTTTGTAAGGCATTCTGCGAACTGACCAGGTTGGACGGTAACATATCCCCGGCTGTGCTCAAGCCTGATTGCAAGACATCCTGCGTCTTCGACAGGACAGCCGTCGCGCCCGTTGCCGCCGCTTTCTGGGCCACCTTCATGCTCTTCTGCGCCTTTTTCAGGTTCTTGCGGGCATGCTTCACGTTCTCTTGCAGGACATCCTGTGTTGTGCTCAGACCTGATTGCGCCACGTCCTGCGCCGCGTGCAGACTGGCTGCTGCCGTGCTCGCAACCGTTTCCTGGGCCTTGCTGGCCTTTCTTGCATTGCGCTTCATGATCTCTTGCCCCAGAGCCAGGCCCGCCAGTAAGACCGCCTGTATCTTACTGATGTTGGGTAGCAGTGCATCTTCGATGAAGGTGGAAACCGTTGTTACAACGTCAGCAGTGACGCTTTTTGCCTTCTCGGCGGTCGGCTGGACAGCATTTCCGTTTAATTGATCAGCTACCGATTTCACACTCATGGTTCTCCCTCGTTTCCTTTCGACTTGACTTCGCTTTACGACAGAAATGGGAATATACATCAATCACATTAAAGCACGATGTATGAGCTAATGACGTTTCACCCACATGCCATGAAAAAAAGCCTGCTCGCATATCACGCTGAGCGACAGCGAAGAAGCCGAGGTGGCGGGATTGACCGACCGGTTGCTCAGATTTTTCGCTGTCGCTCAGCATGATATGTCTGGATCAGCCTTTTATGGCAGGCTGGATGATTTTTCAGGCTGGCAGTGTTATCTTTAAGAGGAGATATAGCTGAAACTTGCTCTATGCCGTTGCAGCCTGCTGCGTCAAACGGCGAAACATGCTATAATGAGAGACTATGAGATACCGATTTACTTCTCTTACTCAACATCGTGCCACCGTTGAACGCTACCTGCTGGCTGCAGGGTAGCGGCGCCTCACTCTGTCCCTCTTTGTCTCTACACAATTCGAAGCTGGATACTATTTCGTCCGTTTCGATATGCCCGCAAAATATGATACCATGTGTATGGAGACCGCCATACTTGCCCTCTGTTCCAGTATGCATGGGCCATCCATGTGATAAATCACCGGCTATCGGCGGACAGGGAAATCTGGGAGGAATACACAACATGGATTTAATGGATAAACTCGCGAAGCTGGCGCAGCGTTATGAAGAGCTGAATACCTTAATGGCTCGCCCCGATGTGGTCGCAGATATGCAGGCGCTGCAGCGCTATGGACGCGAACATGCGGAACTGGAAGAGATCGTCCAGAAATACCACGAACTGACCGCGACGGAGCAGCAACTTGCTGAAGCGCAGGAACTGTATGAGAGCGGCGACGCGGAGATGCGCGAGCTAGCCGCAGAAGAGATTGAGAATCTGAAAGGACGCCGCGAGGCACTTCTCAACGAGGTCAAAGTCCTGCTGCTGCCCAAGGACATCGTAGACGAGAAAAACGCTATCGTGACCATCCAGGGCGGAGCCGGCGGGGATGAGGCCGCTCTCTTTGCCGCCGACCTCTTCCGCATGTACACGCGCTACGCGGATGCACGACGCTGGAAGATCGAGATTCTGGATAGCAACGAGACGGGGCAGGGCGGCATCAAAGACATTACCTTCGTTGTGAAGGGCAAGGGCGCGTATAGCCGTATGAAGTACGAGGGCGGCACGCACCGTGTGCAGCGGGTGCCCGTCACGGAGGCCAACGGGCGTATTCACACCTCCACGGCCAAAGTCATTGTCCTGCCAGAGGCCGACGACGATATTCAGATCGATATCAAAGAAGGCGATATCCGCGTGGATGTCTATCGCTCAACCGGGCATGGCGGTCAGAGTGTGAACACAACCGACTCCGCCGTGCGCATCACGCACCTGCCGACCGGGCTGGTTGTGACCTGTCAGGACGAGAAATCGCAGTTGAAAAACAAGGCCAGGGCCCTCACCGTGCTCAAGGCGCGGCTGTGGGATATCGAAGAGGCGAAAAGGCAGGAGGAATTGAGCAAGACACGGCGCTCGCAGGTGCAGACCGGCGATCGCAGTGAGAAGATTCGCACGTATAATTTTCCACAGGACCGCGTGACCGATCATCGCATCGGCTTCACCCGTCACAATTTACCCGGCGTGCTCAATGGTGAGCTCGACGAATTTATCGACAACTTGATCACAGTCGATCAGGCAGATAAGTTGCAGCACCTGTTCGAGGACGACAGCAACAGCAACGGTAAAGGCAAGTAAGCCTGTAGGGGCATCCTTCATGGTTGCCCGAAGCCCGTCGGTTGTGGTCAGGGCTATTCTCCCGGGGAAATCGCATCCCCGCTGAAAGGTAGGAAGTTTTGATGGCACAAGTGGTACAAGGCAAAGTTGAATTCACACCTTACGCCTCGACCGAAGTTAATCCACACTACAGGCTCTTGCTCGGCCCCGGACCGTGCAATGTGGACCCGCGTGTCCTGCGGCTCGCATCCGCGCCCCAACTTGGCCACCTCGACCCGGAGTTTTTCCGCATCCTGGAGGATACGGCGGAGCTACTGCGCTGGATGTTCCAGACAAAAAACGAGATGACCCTCTGCGTCTCCGGTTCTGGCTTCTCCGGTGCCGAGGCGGTACTGGTCAATCTGCTCGAAGAGGGCGATACAATCATCGCGGGCAGTCTGGGTTTCTTCAGCGGCCAGATTACCGAAATTTCGCGTCGTGCCGGGGCCAGCGTAGTGAACCTGACGACGGAGCTGGGCAAGCCGTTGGAGCCGGAGGTGCTCGCACAGGCTTTCAAAGAGCATCCAGAGGCGAAAATATTTGCTACGGCTATCGCCGAGACCTCAACCGGCCTCTTGCAGCCTTTGGACGAACTGCAGCGCATCACGCACGAACACGGCGCGCTCTTCGTCGTCGATGCCGTCTGTGGTCTCGGAGGCGTGCCGATGAATGTTGACGAGATGAAGATCGATGCCTGCTACGCTGGCAGCCAGAAAAGCCTGGGCGCTCTACCCGGCCTTGCGCCCGTTACCCTCAACGAACGCGCCGTCCAGACCATCAAAAGTCGTAAAAAGCCTGTGCAGAGCTACTATCTGGACCTGCAAAACCTCCATCGCTACTGGAACGGCGACCATACCTATCACCATACCTCGTGCAGCAACCTGATCTACGGCCTGAACGAGGCGCTGCGCATCGCGCAGGAAGAGGGCCTGGAGGCTCGCTGGGCGCGTCATCAGTTAAATGGGGACGCGCTGAAAGCTGGCATCGAGGCGATGGGCCTCAAGGTCTTCACCCAGCCCGGCTACGCGCTCTCCGTCCTGACGGCCATCAGCCTGCCTGAGGGGGTTGACGAAATGGCCGTGCGCGATGGTTTGCTGCGAGAGTACGATATTGAGATCGGCGGCGGTTTCGGGCCGCTCAAAGGCCACCTGATTCGTATTGGCCTGATGGGCTATAACTCCAACCGCAAAAATGTCGAAATCGTGCTCTCCGCCCTCGAACATATCCTGCCGCGCTGCGGCTTCAAGCCCAACGTTGGCGCGGCCCTGCCCGCCGCCGACGCTGTCTACCAATCAAGGAACAGGTAAGTTACAATGTGGTGACATTGCGTTCGTTACCGACACGCGACGAGCACAATGTCACCACACTAGCTATCTAACCAGTCAAAAGGGATAGAACCGATATGGCATTTGAGCAGCCGCAGGCAATTCGCACCGTATTTTTTGACGCCGGCTTCACCCTTCTTGCCCCCAATCCTTCGATACCCGAAGTCTGCCGACAGGTGTGCCAGCGCCTCAACCTGCACATCAATCTTGAGGCCGTGCGGGAGCGTATGACAGAGGCACAGGATTACTACCTGAGGCACATGCGGCTGAACCGTCACACCTGGGGGAACGAGCGGGCAATAGCGGAGTTCTGGACCGGCTATTATATGAATATCCTGCGTCCCTTTGTCGAAGAACACAACGAACAGCGCCTCTACCAGCTTGCGCGGGCCATCAACGAGGAATTCAAGAAGCATACAAGCTGGCAGATGTATGATGATGTCCTGCCTACTCTCAAGGCCCTCAAGAAGCATGGCTATGCACTGGGAGTGATCTCCGACTGGGGCATAGCGCTCGGCCCCATTCTCAGCCGCCTCAAGCTCACCCACTATTTCGACTGCCTGCTGATCTCGGCTGTGATCCGCCACGCCAAGCCCTCACCAGCGCTCTATGAGCTTGCGCTGGAGCGCGCCAACGCCATCAGCGACTACACTCTCCACATCGGCGATTCCTATATCCATGATGTGCTGGGCGCCCGTGCCGTCGGCATCACGCCTGTCCTGCTCGATCGCTCCCAGCACCTCAAAGCAGAAAACGTGGATTGCCTGCTTGTTCACTCTCTTTACGGTCTACTCGATCTTCTGGAAGTTCCTCGACCAGAATCCTGATATACATTTCTCTTTATTCCAAAACTCCTATATTTACCTGAAAAACTTTGCCTGCTATACTATACTACAGCGTAGAGATGATTCGATGATGCATTTCCTGAGCGGAGCGCGTCTATGTCTAACAGGCAGGGAATAAATACAGGCGATTTATCGTTTACTCCCACCGCGTTGCAAAGTGCGATGGGGGAATCCTTGCGTTCAGAACAGCGCGCTGGCAAACTGCTGCCACAGGTCCTCTCCCGTGTCGATCTCCTCATTATCTTCATCGCCATTGTGCTTTTTATTCCCAACGCCTCCCTTGTGCAAGCCGCGCAGGGAGCGGGGGCCGCCACGTATCTTTACTGGATTCTCGGCGCTCTCACCTTCCTGCTGCCCGGCGCGCTCGTTTGTGGGCAGCTCAATCGCTTCATGCCGGTTGACGGCGGCATTTATGTCTGGTCTCATCGTGCGCTCGGCCCGCTGTGGGGCTTTTTCGCTGCCTTCTGTGCCTGGTTTCCCGGCGTGATAGTCCTCCTTGCTGCTGTTTCGAGCATTCTCTCACTCATTCAAAGCGTCAGTATCAATTTTTCAGGGAATAGCCCATCCTGGTTGGAGATGCCCTGGCAGCAAGGGTTACTCGCCATCGTCATTTTCCTGCTGGCAGGTTGGGTCTCCACGTGGTCGTTGTCGCTCATTATGAAAATCGGTAGAGTAATCATTGGTCTCTACCTGCTTGGCATCCTTACTTTAGGTATGGCGGCAGTGGTGTGGCTGGCCGGTGGACATGCGCCACAGTCGACGCTCATCAGCCCTTCCGGCCTGGGTTTAAGCGGTCACAACGTCGTCCTCTACGGCCTCATCGTACTGGCCTTGCTCGGCGTGGAAGTTCCGCTGAACATGGGCGCTGAAATCAAGAGGCCCGGCGCGGCTTCACTTTTCTTGCGTTGGGGTCCGCTGCTGGTGCTCTTCGCCTATCTTATTGGCACCTTCGGCGTCATGGCTGTTGTGCCTGCCAGCGAGGCCAGTTCAAACTACTCGACGCTTACCGCCATCTCTATGGTTTTTGGCACGCCCGCCGCTGCTGTGGTAGATATTATCTTCATCGCCTTCTTCCTGTACACCATCATCATCTACAATATCGCGTTCTCGCGTATCCTTTTCGTCTCAGCCCTGGATCAGCGCCTTCCTTCTATTCTGGCGCAGGTAAACCGCGGCGGCGCTCCCTCTAGCGCACTCATAGTGCAAATAATCATCGCCAGTGCAATCGCTATCTTCACCTATATCATCGGGCCCCTGCTCTATCTGGGGCAGGGAGTTGCCTTTTCCGAACAGGTGTATGACGTCTCTCAAGCAACCGTTACTATCATCTGGTGCATCTCGATGGTCATCCTCTTCCTCGATTTGCCCGTGTTGCTCTGGCGTTTTCGCGGCTTCCTGGCAAACCGGCGCGACCAACTGATCGCTCCCCTCTGGCTGCTCTATCTTTGCTCGCTTATCGGTGGCCTCGCCAGCCTGCTCGGCATCTGGACAACACTCAGCGCCTCCTGGGACAGTGTTCTCATCCCCAGCAACCAATGGGCGCTGCTGGTGGGAATTTCTGTCCTCGCCTCTCTCCTCGTCGGTCTGCTTGGCTCCGCCTATCCGCGTCTGCTGGGCAGTTTGAACGAACAGACGAAGGCTGCGCGCGAAAATGCCCGTCTCTATGGCGAATTGCAGACCGCGTATCAGAAACTGAGCGAACTCGACCGGCTGAAGGATGCTTTTCTGACAACAGCCAGCCATGAACTACGCACTCCGCTGACCATTGTCCAGGGCTATCTTGACTTGCTGTGCGAAATGGAGGACGAGGCGACACCGCCCGAATTGCGGCGAGCCTTCCTCAACAAGGCTCGCCGCGCCTGCGAGGAACTGGTGCTTTTACAGGCCAACATCATGGATGCCAGCCGTATCGGATTCGATGCAGCAACTTTAAAGTGCAGCTCTCTGCTTCTCAGGGAGACTTGCGAGACGATGCTTGATCTCTTTGAACCGCTGATCTTGCAGGAGCAGCGCCAGGTGGATCTGGATATCGACGAGCAGATCACTGTCTGGGCGGATGAATCGCGCCTGAAACAGGTCTTGCGCAACCTGATCGCTAACGCGCTGCGCTACTCGCCGCCACAAACCCCTCTGCGTATCACCGCTGCGCTCGACCCTCTGCAAGAACAGGTCAGCGTCAGTGTAATCGATCGTGGATATGGGGTGCCACTTGATAAGCAGGAGGCCATCTTCGAGCGCTTTGTGCGCCTGGAACGCGATATGCAAAGCACCGTGCGTGGTAGCGGTCTCGGTCTCTCGATCACACAGCAGTTGGTAGAGGCCATGGGTGGCACCATTCACGTTGAAAGCAGCGGCGCGCCTGGCAAAGGATCGGCCTTCATCTTCACGCTGCCCACGCCCATAAAAGTAAGCGCGCTATCTTCTGCCGTGGAAGGGGCAGTTCCCGATGAGGGGATAACAGAAACGGCTTGATTCAGATGGATAAGGGATTGAGAATATCGTCTTGCCAGAATGAGCTTTAACGCTTCTTCGATCTGTGATACATTTCTTATCGTCGGTTCCTGGTGGTCATTCAATGGAAGAGGGAAGGGAGCATACTATGGGTGAGCAGATGTTGAATATCGCTCTGAAGCGCGCATACGACGAACCGGCTGCCGATGACGGCACCCGCGTGCTTGTTGACCGGCTCTGGCCGCGCGGTCTCTCCAAAGAGCGGGCGCGCATTGACCTCTGGCTCAAAGAGGTCGCTCCGAGCGCGGAACTGCGCAAGTGGTACGGCCACGATCCCGAAAAATTTGAGGAGTTTCGCCGCCGTTATGAAAGCGAACTGGCAACAGAGCCTGCGCGGTCTGAAATCAACAAACTCCGCGAACTGGCGGCGCAAGGACGGGTCACTCTCATCTTCGCCACCCACGATGCCGAACACTCCAACGCCGCCGTCCTGCGCGGCTACTTGTCGCGCCATGACTAACTCATTTGCGCGATTGGCGGTTTTGAGAACAGGCCCTCCGGCGATTCCTGCGCCGCCTGCTGCCACGACCGTGTCGGCCTTCTGCCCCACCGCTTCCCGCGCAAACTGGCGAGCATCGTCCCGCCGTCTGCGTCAGCCGCAACTCGCCCTTCCAGCCATGTGCAAGCATTGCCTCCTGAGCATCTATGCTGCTACATGCTCTCGATCTCATTTTTAAGACTGAGCAGGGCGGAGTTGAGATTTTGTAGGCGTTCCTGCATGGCGCTGGTTTTCTTCTGTTCGGCGCGCACGAAGCGCGTGTATGGGGCGATAGCATCCTGCACGCGGCTGATAGCGTTGTTGAGTTCTTTCTGGAATTGCTCCTCCATAGCCTGGTGCAGCCGCTCGCGCAGTTCGTTCATCTTCTCGTTGAAGGCGCGCTTGGCACGCGATCGCTGGGCGGGAATGATGTAGAGGCCGAGGCTGATGATGGCGATACTGGCCAGAACGCCCGTCACATCCGCCGCCGCCGTTCCGACCAGCGCCACGATGGCCGCGCCGAGGCCAATCCCGCCTGCCCCGGCGAGCGCTGCCGAGGCCACTGCCGTGCGCAAGTCTTCTGAAAGGGCGGTTGCTTCGGCCTGCCGGTCGTATGATTTCACCACGCTATCGGCGGTACGGGCCACGGATTGCAGCAGCGCGCGCCGGTTGTAGTCGAACTGGCGACTGACCGAGCCGATCATCTCGCCCTCACGCTGGGCGCTGACCTGGCGGCGGCGATCCATGTATTCCATCACATCCTGCCAGAGCCGGTGTTCCCGCTCCACCATCCAGTCGATCAGGTTCTGCACCGCCTCGTCAATGCGTGCCGCGCTGTCGCCGATCACCTCGCGCTCGAATTCCGTGCGCACGCGCTGGGCGCGCACGAGATCAAAGATGCGTGCCAGCCGGATCGTTTCGTCGAAGAAACGGTCGCCGCGATTGCGCATGATGAGCACGATATTTTCGATCTCGCTGAGTCGGTGAGTGAAGTCGCGTTTTATATCCTCTTGATAGAGTTGAAGTTGTTCCGCGATGGTGCTCACCGTGCGCGCATCTTCGGCCAGCAGGTTGGCTCGCTGCTCCACCGAATGTTCCGTCTCCGCCTGCAGGCGCTGCATGACGCCGAGCGGACTCAGCAGTTTCAGGCGCACGCGCTCGGCTTCGTCCAGTGTGTGGAACAGGTACTCTTCCAGCAGGCCAAAACGGCTCCTTTCCCACAGGTTGACGGCATCATGTCCGATAGCGGTGCGCGCCATCTGCGCGTCTAGCGCCGAGACCGGGAAGATGTCCGGCTGGAAGCCCAGGAGATGCTCGCACTGCTCGCGCACGAAGGTGAGCACCTCCTCCATTGCCTGCGGCGTACGTAGCAGGTCGATCTTGTTCAGCACCAGCACCACCTTTTTGCCCCAGGCGCGGATACGTTCCAGGAAGGCGCGCTCGCTCTCCGTGAAGGGGCGGTCGACCGAGGTGACGAAGAGGATCAGGTCGCTGCGTGGAATAAACTCCTCGGTCAGCCGCTCATGCTCGCGCAGGACGGCATTCACGCCGGGTGTATCGACAATGGTGATGTCTCGCAGGAAATCCGCCGGGTAAAAGATTTCCAGCAGGGCAGGCTCCAGTATGCGTTCTTGCTGCTCGCCGTAGCGCAGCAGGATGACCTGGTGCGTCGTTGGAATGACACCCTCCTCCAGAACATTGGCATGCAGCAAGGCGTTGATGCAGGCGGACTTGCCCGCGTTGAATTCGCCCACGACGACCAGCAGGAAGAGTTCGTCCAGCGCCGTCGTCACCTGTCGCAGCGTCGTCGCATAGGCTTCCGCGCCCTCGAAGCCGACCAGGCATGCCTGTAGCTCGGCGGCCAGGCGGCGCTCTTGCCGCAAGATCTCCCGCTGCCGTTCATGTAAAACTGTTCCTATCATAGCTGTGATGCTTTCTCTCAATCTATGCGAGACCGCTTCCTGTACGGGCAAGCGGTCGGAAAGACGCAGACGCTCTACTCTATACACGTTCTAACCTGCTATGGCAGTGATAAGGGAAGGAGATTTGTAACCCATCCCTTTGCCGTGCGTAGTTATAGGTGTTGCAAGGTGAGTCTGAACAAGAGAAGAGAAGGAGCAGGATAGCATGTCACAACAGATGGAATATGAAGAGGGCAGACGCAACTATCAGGGTGGCTATTCGGCACCGGGAACTCCGCAAAGCCAGGGCATCCACTTCGACGATCATTTCGCCGGATTTTCCGGGCAGAAGATAGGGCAATTCAGTGGGCCAGCGCCTTCTGCGGGGCAGCGCCTGGCGCTGGCCATCGTTTCACTTGTCACCCTTGTGGTGCTGACATCAATCATTCTTGGTATTACTATGGCGGCCATAGGTGGTTTTTTTGGGTTATCAGGCGGATTGGTTGGTCTGGCTCTTGTTTGTGTCGCGATCATTGCCATCAATGCCGTGTTTAGCCGCCATAACTGATCTTTGCTCAGTCCTGTGAGAAGAGTTCCTCCGGCGTGGTCTGCGGGACAATAACCTTGAGCGTGCGGGGGGCAATAGTGAAGGTTGCGGGGGTGAAGCCGCCAATCTCCCCGTCAATCTGGATGGGGATGGGCTGGCGTGTGCGTACCTCGATAGAGGTGCAGGTATAATAGCTGATACGCTCGCGGCGCCTCTCGCGGCGCAGGAGAAAATCCAGCGCCACGATCAGGCGTCCCGGCAAGCTGCTTTTGCGCACGACGCAGACATCGAGCAGGCCGTCATCGCACTTTGCCTGCCACGTAAATTGCAGCGCCCCACCCCACAACTGCGTATTGCCGATCACGATCTGGAAAGCGTTCGCTCTGGTCTCTTTGCCATCGGTGTTCAGTGTGGCCTGAAAATTGGGAAAGCCCAGACCCAGCAGTGTGCCGATGAGGAGATAGCCGAGGATACCCAGCCGTTTGACCGGCCTGTGCTCAATGGCTCGTGTCACCTCGCCATCGATGCCAATACCAGCCATGAGCAGAAAATAGCGGTCATTGACATGGCCCAGATCGATGCGGCGTGTTCTGCCATGCAGCAGCACATCGCACGCGTTCAGGTCGTCGAGAGGAAGGCCAATCTCTCGCGCCCAGACATTCACCGTTCCGTTTGGCAGCACGCCCAGCGCCGTCTCCGTACCCGCCAGTTCCTGAACGATCTCATGGATGGTGCCGTCTCCGCCCGACGCGACAACGACATCCACTCCCTCGGCCACTGCCTGATGTGCCAGACGGCGCGCATCCTCCGGAGCCTGTGTATACCAGAGATCGGCCTGCCAGCCCCGGCGGCGTAAATAAGCCAGTGCCTGATCCAGGTGGTGAGAGTGATAGGGAAAGCCACCCGACGTCGGGTTGGCGATAATGACGGCGCTGGTACGGGGTCGCAGCGCAATCCCCTGCTTCTCTATAGTGTCTTCTTTCATGCTCGTACCTGCCATCCAAATTACTGAGATTTCCTATGTTGCTCTATTCCTCACTCATAGGAGAAAACCTCTGCAAGCTGGCCGATTCTCGTATAGCATAGGTTCCCCTTATAATACTCGCTGCACAGCCAATTCTCGATACACTCCCATAAAGACAGGCGCAGAGCAACACAAAAAACCAGGAGAAACCTCTCCTCTTCATACGTTTCAGAAGCTGCGGAAGTTGCTTACCGAAGAAGGTATCTTCTTCGAGTCGTTGAGGATTTAATCCACTCGTGGGACGCGGGCGAGGATTGCGGAGACGACTTCGTAGTTGATAGTGCCGAGGCGCCGGGCCACCTGCTCTGCCGTCAGGGTAGCCTGGCTCTGCTGGCCGATCAACACCACCTCGTCGCCCATGCGCACCTGGGGGATGTCGGTCACGTCTACCATGCACTGGTCCATGCAGACGCGGCCCAGGATGGGGGCCTGCTGGCCGTGGATGAGCACGCTTCCCCAGTTGGCGGGGCCCCGCCGGAAGCCATCGGCGTAGCCAACGGGCAAGACGGCGATGCGGGTAGGCCGTTCCGTCACGAACGTACAGCCGTAGCCGATGCACTCGCCTGCCGGGATGTCCTTGACCTGCGCGACGGTGGTTTTGAAGGAGAGCGCTGGCCGGAAGCCCTGTGGCAGGCGCGCATCCGGCGAGGGATCGAGGCCGTAGATGGCGATGCCGGGGCGCACCATGTCGAAGCGCGCTTCGGGAAGCTGGAGCATGGCCGCGCTGTTGGAAGCGTGGATGATGGGCGGGCGCAGGTGTTCAGCCTCGACCGCCCGCAAGACCTGCTGGAAGCGTGAGAGTTGCATGCGCGCATGTGTCAGGTCGCTGCTATCGGCCATGGCGAAATGGGTGAACATGCCCTCAAGTTCGAGGCCGGGCAGGCTCTTGATCTCGCGTATGAGCGCGAGGATATCTTCAACCTGTTCGGCGCGGATGCCCAGCCGACCCATGCCGCTATCTACCTTCACATGCACCCTGACCGTCTTTTTCAGCGCCTGCGCCGCCCGTGAAAGCGCCAGGGCCGACTCGCTGGCGTAGAGGGTAATCGTCAGGTTCAGGCGCACGGCTTCGCGCATCTGCCAGAGCGGAACGTAGCCGAAGACGAGGATGGGCGCGTTGATTCCCGCCTCGCGCAGCGGGATGGCCTCGCTCACCGTCGCCACGCCCAGCATGCTTGCCCCGTTGTGCAGCACGGTACGCGCCACTTTCAGCGCGCCATGTCCGTAAGCGTCGGCCTTCAGACTGACGAGTATGCGCACTTCAGGCCCGACCAGCGCCCGCACCTGTCGCGTGTTGTTGCCAATGGCGCTCAGGTCAATCTCTACCCAGGTGGGCCGCTGGGACTGCATGATGACCACCTGCTTCCAGCCCGGGGTCTGTCGCACGAGCCGTTCGGGTGCCTGGCCTGGCTCTTCCATCAGTTGTTCTGTCACCCGCTCCATGCGCGTCTCTTCCGAGCCTTTGATGAGGATAGTATCTTTGATATGGTGCTGTCTGTAGAAGTCGTCCTGTTCCGGCAGCGGCTGTGCGGTGATGCGCCTGACCGCCTGTGCCGCGTCCTCGTGCGTGGAAGTAACAATCACGCGCCCGGCGTCCAATCCGGCTTGCCGCGCTGCCTCGGCGATCAGGGCCGCTCGCTCGCCCTTTGTGATCAGGTAATCGACGCAGTGGGCCGCTTTCTGCCCGACGAGATGGTGCGCCGTCTCTTCGTAGTCGCCCAGGCGCAGCATGTCGCCCAGTACCGCGATGCGTCTCCCGGCGGCCAGGGCTTTCAGCGTCTCCAATCCGGCCAGCATCGAAGCGGGCGTTGCGTTGTGGGTATCATCGAGCAGAGTGCTGGCGTTGAGGCCAGGCAGTGGATTGAGCCTGCCCGGCTGCGGGTGGGTGTTCACCAGTGACTGCTGCACCTCTTCGGGCTGCAAGCCGCATTGTTGCCCGACCAGAAAGGCAGCGAGCAGGGTCGAGATATGGTGCTCGCCCAGCAGGCGTGAGGCGAGGTGGACTTCGCGAGTGTGCGGGGGCGTCTCGTAACCGGAAATGGGCAGTTCTCCCTGAATGCCGTTCCATGAGACGCGCACATCGCGCACGAGCGAGGCCGCGAAGGGTACAATGGCTGCCTGCATCGGTGTTTCGATCAGCAAGGCGCGTACCAGGTCGTCGTCGTAGTTGACAATAGCCGTTCCAGTAGCGGGCAGGCTGCTCAGCAGCGTCCCCAGTTCGTTTGCCAGCGCCTCGACCGTGCCGAAATACTGGAGTTGCGCCGGGCTGATGTTGGTGAGCACTCCGATATGCGGCCTGACGACGCGGCACAGATCGCCAATCTCGCCGGGGTGGTCGCAGCCGAGTTCGAGCACGGCGTATTCGTGGCGCTCTTCCAGGCGGCCAAGCGAGAGTGGCAGGCCCAGCAGGTCGTTGTAGTTCTGCCAGCTTTTGAAGGTGGCGAAATGGCTGGCAAGCACACTGGCAATGGCCTCCTTTGTGCTGGTCTTGCCCGTGCTGCCGGTGACGGCGATGACGGTGGGATGCCAGCGTTGCAAGATGAATTGCGCGTACTGCTGCAATGCCAGGCGCGTATCATCAACGGCAATGGTGGTAATAGCAGCAGTTTCCAGTGCGTGGTGGGTCTCCTCTGGCAGCGCGGCCAGCGTTTGCGCCTCGGCCAGCAGCCCACCCGCGCCTTTTTGCGCTGCATCCAGCACATAATCGTGTCCGTTGCCATGCTCGCCGCGCACCGCGACAAAGAGTTCTCCTGGCAACAACTGGCGGGTATCGTGGCTGAACGCCTCAAAGCGTTCCTGTTTTCCAGGATAGATGAGTGTGCCTGCGGTGGCTTTCAATAAGTGGTCAAGATAAATCATATCTGCTCAATCTAGTAAAAGAAACATTTTGTCCCTTAAGATTATACCGAAGGAGCTTGCCAGACCTGTACCGTCTTATCGAAGGAGCCGGAGGCCAGCCATTTGCCGTCGGGCGACCAGGCGACACTGTGGACGCTGTCGGTATGGCCGGTGTAGATGAACGGATTGCTGCCATCGGTATTCCAGACCTGCACCGTCCTGTCATCGCTGCCCGAAGCGATGCGCTTGCCGTCGGGCGACCAGGCGACGGCATAAACGAAATTTGTATGTCCATAATAGGTGAAGAGGTGATCGCCGGTCAGCGCGTCCCACAACTGCACCGTGTTGTTATCGGCGGCGCTGGCGAGGCGCTGGCTGTCTGGCGACCATGCCAGGCCCCACACGGAGGTGGCATAGGGTTGATAGGTGTAGAGTTGAAGGCCCCTGGCTGCATCCCAGACCTGCACCGTCCTGTCTGCGCTGGCGGAGGCGATGTACCTGCCGTCTGGGGACCATGCTACAGCGTGAATGATGTTGCTGTGGCCGCGATAGGTCAACACGTGGCTGCCATTCAGTGCATTCCAGACCTGCACGGTGTTGTCCAGGCTGCCGGAAGCGATGCGCTTGCCGTCGGGCGACCATGCCAGCGTCCAGACCCAGTCCTTATGCCCCTGATACACATAGGACTGCTTGCCGGTCTGGAAATTCCATACTCGCACCGTCCTGTCATAGCTTGCCGAGGCAAGGTAGGTATCCGTTGGCGACCAGCCTACCGCATAGACTGGCCCCCTGTGACCGGTATAAATATACCGGTTTTGTCCGTTGAAAGCATCCCAGGTCTGCACTGTCCTGTCTCCACTGCCGGAGACGATGTGTGCCTGCTGGAAGGAAGATGCGGCCCCGTTATTTGTACTGGCCCCTTTAATACCGGGTGACCATGCTACCGACCAGACCCGATCACTGTGACCGTGATAGGTGTAGAAAGCGGTTCCCGATGTCGCGATGGGTGTTGACTGTGGCTGCGTGGCCTGCTGTGCCCGTTCGTAGGCAAACAAAGCAAGGCCGCCGCCTGCTATAACAACGACAGCCGCTCCCGCGAGACTGAGCAGTACCTTGCGGCGTGATACGTTACCCTTCAGGGCTTGCGTGTTCGGCGCTGCTATCTGCTCAAGCTCAGGTGTATGAATAGACGAAGTAGGTCCATCTGTTTGCTCGTTTGCTAACACAGGTGTAGGGCGGGATAGCTTCTCTGCCTGCTCTTGCTGGTTTAATTGAGGTGAGGCCGGAGTAGAAGCCAGTTCAAGAGAGACGGGCAGCGTCTCCCAGGGCGATTGCAATGAGAGTTCGGCAGTCGGTATGGATAGAGAAGGAGGCAGCGTATAGGATTCCGGCGCAACACTCGCGCTGGCCTCCTGGAGCGCTCTGGCAAAGTCCGTGACGCTTGGGAAGCGATACTGCGGGTCTTTGGCAAGCGCCCGCATTATTACTTCCTCGACCTCTGCCGGAAATCCTGGGATGCGGTCACGCAGCAAAGGCGGGGCCGCCAGCGTGTGTTTCACCGCTATCTCGGTAAATGAGCCGTGAAATGGGAGTGTGCCCGTCAGCCACTCGTAGACCACCACGGCCAGCGAATACTGGTCGCTGTTGGGAATCGCCTGGTACTGCATCTGTTCGGGAGCCATATAGGCGACGGTTCCCGCCAGTTCTTGCATATCCTGAGTCTGGTAGCGCGAGCTTTGCGCGACGAGGGCAATGCCGAAGTCGCTGAGCAGAATTTCGTTCTGTTTGCCAATGAGCATATTTTCCGGCTTCACATCGCGGTGAATGACGTTCTGACTATGGGCGTACTGCAAGGCTGAGGCCACCTGCGTGACATACGAGGTCACTGTGTGCAGAGAGAGGGGAATACCTTTGGGGTGGCGCTTGCGCAGGCTGCCGCCGGGCGCGTAGTCCATCACAAGAAAGGGGGTGCTACCCTCGACGGCAAATTCCAGTACGCGCACAATATGTGGATGTACCAGGCGTGCGACGATGCTGGCCTCGCGGCGGAATGGCGCAATATCCTCCTGCTCTATCTGTGTGTGCAAGACTTTGATGGCCGCCTGTATCTGAAGGTACATATGTTCCGCCAGATACACATCACCAAAGCCTCCATGTGCCAGTAGCTGGATCAACCGGTAACTCCCCATGCGTTGCCCGACACGATCAGCCATCGCTTATGCTCCTGACTACAATTTCGAATACAGTCTCGCCGGTACCTTTTTCCAGATTGAAAAACCTTTGTTTCTCACAAACGTATCCTGTAGTAGGATAACACATTTGTCTGAGAAAAGCATCATGGATGAGTACTTTTACTGGAACACATGTGTAAAATGATGAAAAATTTGACGAAGCCAATTTCTAGATGCTATGCTAGCGTAGCTACTGAAGCAGCAGAAGACGAGATCATGAAATGGATACTGAGAGAGGATTTGAGGATACTATGAGCAATGCCTATACAAATCCTTATGACGAAAGAAGGGGGCAGCCAATGGGAAGCCTGAGTGAGCGTGCCAGGTTGGCCCTGCTTTGCCTTTTGCTGCTTGTTATGCTGGGAGTCCTTGTCTTTGCCGCTATCAATACTGTCCAGGCGGTGAAAAATTTTCAGCACCAGTACACGGCTGTTCGCACACAGGATGTAAGCGCCATTCATCCCTGGATGACCATTCACGTGGTCTCCCATATCTACCATGTCCCTGAGAATTACCTGTACAGTACGCTCGGTTTGCCAGATACTACCTCTACCCGTCACATGACGATCGATACAATTGCGCATCGTAAAAAGCAGACGACGACACAGGTGATTCACACGCTTCAGCAAGCAATTGTGAAGTATCGTAACGAGCATCATATCGCGACGCCGACTCCTGGACCTGGCTTGCGTCCTCCTGCGCGTGCGCAAAGGAGAACGTCACCTTGAATTCCACCTTCTTTATTGATGTGTTGCAGCAGTACGGCTATGTAGCGCTCTGGCTCATTGTTTTTGTTGCTGCGGCGGGCGCCCCCATTTCAGGCTCGCTGGCCCTCTTTGCCTCCGGCGCCTTTGCCTCTCTGGGCGATTTCAACGTCTTCATCCTGTTTCCCGTCGCTTTGAGCGCAGCAGTCGGTGGAGACAATCTTACCTATCTCATCGGCTTTCGCGTTGGCGCGCCTATCCTGACCTGGCTGGGACAGCAAAAACGCTTTCGCTGGATTACGCCGGAGGCCATCGAACGCGGGCGCGAGTACTTCAGAGAGAGAACGGGCTGGGCCATTTTTATCACGCGCTTCCTCATTGTTGTGCTGGGTGGAGCAATCAACTTGCTGGCGGGAACAGAGCGCTATGCGTACCGCAAATTTTTGTTCTGGGATGTCTGCGGTCAGGCGCTGGGGGTTCTTATTCCCGTCGGCCTCGGCTATGCCTTCGCGGAAAGCTGGGAAGAGGTCGCGGGGGTCTTCGGGGCTTTCTCAAGCCTGGTTCTCACCGTGCTGATAGCGGGTGGTCTCACCATTTTCATCCTGCGCAAGGTACGCCAGAGCAGGCAAGCCAGGGCTGAGGCAGCGGCCCGCGACGAGGCCACAGCTAAAGCGCGGGATGAAGCCGGGGCAGGCGAGAAGCTCCAGCAGGTGTTGCGGAAACAAGACAGCGGTTCGCTGCCTGTAACCGAATAGAAGAGAGTAACGATGAATGTATCGAAGCCCACGATTTTGATTCTGACCACACATACCGGTGGGGGCCACATGAATCTCGCCCAGGCGTTGAAGGAAACGCTGGAGACGCGCTATCAGGTAGTCATTCTGGATCCGCAGCCTTCCTTTGTTGGTCACTCTTACACAGCAGCCAGCCGCCATTTTGTGAAATATCTAGAATGGTTCTTTGTTCTTACTGATCTCAGGCCGGTCTCATTCTGCGTGCAGCGCTTTCTCGCGTTGACGGGCAGCAGATACTTTCGCGCGCTTGTAGAGCGCGTCCAGCCCGACCTCGTCATTGCTACCCATGCCATGCTGTCATATACCGCTGCTCGCGCTCTTGACCGTCTGCATAAAGACGCGGAGGGCCGTGCTCGTATTCCTCGTATTCCGCTGGTCTTCCAACTAACCGACCTGGGACGATTGAACAAAACGTGGTTTGCCGAGAAAAAGGCCGATGCTTATCTGGTTCCGACGCAGGAAATTTTTGCGCAGGCGCTGGAGGAGGGCATTGAACAGGATCGGCTGTCGCTGACCGGCAGACCGATCCGGCGGCAGTTTCTGGAGGTGACGCCGGAGATGAGAGAAGAGACGCTGGCCTCTCTGGGTTTCGACCCCGCAGTTTTCACGCTCTTCCTTCAAGGCGGCGCAATGGGCGCCAGAGTGGATCAAACTATTGAAGGCGTGCTATCTGCCGGTAAACCTGTACAGATTATCCTGGCCAGTGGCAACAATAACGGGCTGGTGGAGCATTACACGGGCAATAAGCAGGTGCGCGTGCTGCCTTTTACCGAGAGGATCGCACCCTACATGGCGGCAGCGAACGTGATTGCCGGGAAAGCTGGGGCCAGTTTTATCTCCGAAGCCTTCATCCTGGAGAAACCTTTTCTCGTCACGTCCTTCATCCCAGGCCAGGAAACCCCCAACCTCCACTTCATCGAGCAGCACAATCTGGGCTGGGTCTGCCCACGAGCCACAGAGCAGATCGAGCTGCTGCTCAAGCTTGCCAGCAATCCAGCGTTGATTACCGAGAAGGTAGACAGTATCAGGGCTTACCGGGCCTGGAATATACAGGCGAACCAGCATATTCTTCCAACGATTGACCGCTTGCTCGAAGTATCCGGGGGAGCTGTCGAGCACGCTCCGGTATACAGTCGGGGGGCGGCTTATTCTGACTCGGCAGATTGAGCCACGTCATTCTTTGTCGCCCGCCAGTTGACAGTAGGCAGAATAAGGTTTCTGTCGATGCGGTCGCGGTATTTGATGGCAAGGCCAATCAGCGATTCAAGGACAGGACCGTTCAGCAGGTGGGGCTGCAAGCCAAGCTCCATGAGCCGGGTGTGGGCGGCGTTGTAGTAGTGCTGCTCCGCCTCGACACGAGGATTGGGCAGATGCCTGGCTTCAACCTCTAAGCCCAGGCGCGTACCCTGCTCAACAACCATATTGGCGAGTTCCATAAGCGAGAATTGCTCAGTGATCTGGTTGAAGACGCGGTACTCTCCCTCCTGCGGCGGCGACATGATCGCCAGTTCGATGCAGCGAATCGTATCCATGATATTGATGTATCCCCGCGTCTGCTGTCCCTTGCCATAGACAGTCAGAGGATAGCCCAGAGCAGCCTGCACGCAGAAGCGGTTCAGGGCTGTGCCGTAAATCTGGTCGTAGTCGAAGCGAGTCGCCAGCCGGGCGCTCATCGTGGTCTCGTCGGTCTCAACGCCATAGACGACCCCCTGATTCAAGTCTGTTGAGCGCAGCCCCCAGATTTTGCAGCAGAACATTATATTATGACTGTCATGAACTTTACTCAAGTGATAAAAAGACCCGGGTTGTTTTGGAAATGGTAGAATGTCGGAGCGGCCCTTATGGTGGATTTCGATAAAACCCTCTTCGATATCGATATTGGGAGTGCCATATTCGCCCATAGTGCCGAGCTTGACAAGGTGGCAGTCGGGGGCGAATTCTTTGATGGCGTAAAGGACATTGAGCGTGCCAACGACGTTGTTGGTCTGGGTGAAGACAGCGTGCTTGCGGTCAATCATAGAATAGGGGGCGGAACGCTGCTCGGCGAAGTGGACGACGGCTTCAGGCTGGAAGTCGCGAAAGACGGAGGCCAGCGCTTCGTAATCCGTCACATCGCCGATACACATCTGGATCTCCCTGCCAGAGATTTCGCGCCATTCCGCGACGCGCTCCTGAAGTGTGTAGATAGGGAGCAGGCTGTTGAAGCCGCGTTCGAGATCGAAGTACCTGCGGGCCAGGTTATCGAAGACGAAGACATCATGTCCCTTAGTGGACAGGTAGAGTGACTGTGGCCAGCCCAGGTAGCCATCGCCACCGAGAATGAGAATGCGCATAATCTTTTCCTCATCGACTCAAGTTTTTAATGGAGGCCCGCTCTTGCTAAGAGATGGCTCTCTGAGAATGTCCGGGTAAGCTCCCAGAGGAGAAATTCCTTTTAGTAGATACGCTCCAGCATATCGTAAGGTGTCTCTCTGTCTATTGTACAGCTAATCTGCCAGACAGTGGTAGATGTCCTGCGCGCCGGGAGCAAGGGATTACCGGGGCGGAATTATGCAGAGCGTAGCATATGTTTCTTAAGAACTGCTGAGAAGATTGTAAAATGTTTGTAAAGAACAGGGGAGCAATATTAATCAGGGGCACGGGCGGGCGCTGGATCAGCGCGCTCGTACCCCTGATTAATATTGCCTATAGCCAGCTATAAGGATACTTCTCGTCATCGATGGATTGGGCGGTGGTTGTGTATTTGAGCGGGTAGAAAGTGTCGACCATGACGGCGAGTTCCTCGGTGCGTTCGGCTCCCAGGCTCTTTTCGACGACGCCGGGCTGCGGACCGTGCGGAATGCCGCGCGGGTGCAGGGTGATCGAGGAGCGCTCGATACCTTTGCGGCTGCCAAAGTTGCCGTTGACGTAGTAGATCATCTCGTCGCTATCGATGTTGCTGTGATTATAGGGGACGGAGATCGAGAGCGGGTGATAATCCAGTTTGCGCGGCACGAAGGAGCAGACGACGAAATTCGGCCCCTGGAAGGTCTGATGCACCGGGGGCGGCTGGTGGATGCGCCCGGTAATCGGCTCAAAATCGGCGATATTGAAGATCCAGGGATATTCGTGGCCGTCCCAGCCTACGACGTTGAGTGGGTGATGGTCGTACCAGTAGCTGGTGATGCGATTGCCGACCTTGAGGCGCACCTCGAACTGCCCCTGCTCGGTATGCGTGACCAGCTCCTCCGGTCGGCGAATGTCGCGGTCGCAGTAGGGAGAGTGTTCCAGAAACTGCCCGTTGGTGTTGAGGTAGCGGCGCGGCGGCTCGATGGTGCCGTGCGCCTCGATGGTCAGGAAGCGCGTTGGTGGGCTGTCGGACGGAATGTCGAAGCGGAAGGTGGTGCCGCGAGGAATGATGATGTAGTCGCCCTCGTGGTAGGGCAGCAGGCCGAAGTTGGTTTCCAGCGTGCCATGTCCATCATGCACAAAGTAGACGAGGTCGTTTTCGCCGTTGCGATAAAAGTAGTGCATCGGCTCCGTGGGCTGTGCGATGCCGAGCGCGACGTCCTTGTTGAACATGAGCACCTGGTTGCCCAGCACGGCATCGCCGCCGGGTGGTAGTTTGGCCGTTTTCAGGTGGTGATGGCGCTGCACGCCCTCGTCCCACTCCTCCAGCTTCACATCCTGAAACTTTTCGATTTTCGTGACCCGCGTGGGTGGGTAGTGGTAATACAGAATAGAGTAGTTGCCGGAGAAGCCTTCGGTGCCGAAGACTTCTTCCGCGTAAAGCGTTCCGTCTGGCTTGCGAAACTGCGTATGTCGTTTCGGGGGTATCTGCCCCAGGCGGTGATAACTCGGCATTGTGCTCTCCTTTGCCGCATAAAAAGCTAGATGATACGGTTCCGCAACACACCAAGTCCCTCGACTTCGAGTTCGACAACGTCGCCTTTCTGGAGCCAGGGCTGGATTTCTATGCCCAGTTCGAGGATACAGCCGGTGCCAACGGTGCCGGAGCCGAGCACGTCACCGATGCGCAGGCGGGCGTTTTGCGAGGCCCAGGCGATCATCTGCGGGAAGCTGTAATAGATCTGGTCGAAGTTGCCGTGAGAGATTTCTTTGCCATTAACGCGGGCGACCATCGGCATGTTGTAACGTTCGCTCGCGCCACTGCCCGTGCGGTACTGCGCGAGTTCGTCAGGCGTGACCAGCCAGGGACCGAGTGAGGTGGCGAAATCTTTGCCCTTGCCGGGTCCGAGGTTGAGTTTCATGTCGCGGCGCTGGAAGTCGCGGGCGCTCCAGTCGTTCATGATGGTGTAGCCTGCGATGTACTGGTCTGCCTCCTCCACCGGAATGTTTTTGCCCTCGCGCCCGATGACGCAGGCGATCTCCAGTTCGATATCCAGTTCCTGACTGCCCTCTGGATAGGGAATGGGCTGGTCGGTGCCGTAGACTTCACCGGGGTTGGTGAAGTAGAAAATGGGCACCTCGTACCATTCGGGAATCATACCGAGGCCGCGTAAGGCACGGGCCTTCTTGACGTGCTGCTCGAAGGCGTAGAAGTCGCGAATGGAGGGCGGCTCTGGGATGGGCGCTAAGAGCGTGATGTCGTTGAGTGGGTAGGACTTGCCGGTGCCACCTTTCACGCGCGCGGTGCCGTAGCGGGGTTCCGGTTCTCCCTGAACTGGAACCTCGCTGTGGTACTCTTTGCCCTCGTCTTCCAGCGCCTGCCGTGCTCGCGCCAGCCCATCGGGGTCGCGCTGCCATTCGAGCAGACTCGGATACTCCAGCTCGATGACCTCATTCCCGCGAATGACGCCCGCGTGTGTGGCGTTATCGGGCGTTCTGAACGTGAGCAGCTTCATGCTACAAATTTCCTCGCAGTTCCTGCTCGCGTTCCAACGCCTCGAAGAGCGCCTTGAAGTTGCCTTCGCCGAAGCCACGTGCGCCCCTGCGCTCGATGACCTCAAAGAAGACAGTCGGGCGGCTCACAATAGGCCTGGAGAAGATTTGCAGCAGGTAGCCTTCGTCGTCGTGGTCGACCAGAATGCCCAGTTCGGCCAGGTCTTGTACGTTCTCTTTGATGTTGCCCACGCGCTCCAGCACATCATCATAGTAGGTTGACGGCGTTTTGAGAAACTCGATGCCACGGTCCATCAGCTCACGCACAGTGGTGACGATATCGTCGGTGTTGAGGGCGATGTGCTGCACGCCGGGGCCGCGATAGAAGTCCAGGTATTCTTCGATCTGCGACTTCTTACGTCCGGGGGCAGGCTCGTTGATGGGGAACTTGATGCGCCCGCTGCCGTTCTGCATCACCTTCGACATAAGCGCCGAATATTCCGTGCTGATGGCGCGGTCATCGAAGTGGACAAGCTGTGTGAAGCCCAGGACGCGCTCGAAGAATTCGACCCACTCGTTCATCTTGCCCAGCTCCACGTTGCCCACCACGTGGTCGATGGCGGCAAGCCCGACGGGTCGGGCGCGGCGTGGTAGATTGGAGGCCACGGGTCGATAGCCAGGCAGGAAAGCGCCTTTGTAGTCCTGACGCTCAACGAAGACCATTTCAGTATCGCCATAGATGGCAATGGCGGCCTGCTTCACCATGCCGTAGTCATCTTTACTCGCAGTTGGCTCCATCGTCCCCTGCGCGCCGCGCTTCGTCGCCTCCTTATAAGCCTTTTCCGCGTCGTCGACGCGCAGCGCGATGTATTTGACGCCATCCCCGTGCAGCTTGATATGTTCGCCCATCTCGCCCTCTGGTCCCAGCGGCGAGGTCAGGACCAGACGCACATTGCCCTGCTCAAGAGCATAGCTGGCACGGTCGCGCACGCCGGTTTCCAGCCCGGCATAGGCGATGGGAACAAAACCCCAGCCATGCTCAAGATAATACGCGGCCTGCCGTGCATCTCCCACGTAGAACTCCATGTAATCGTAGTTCTGTATGGGCATAAAATCGTGTTCTTGTTCAGTCATTGAAGCCACTCCTTTGTGTGAGGAACTTTTCCCGTCCGCCTCTCAGGGCAACCGCTGCCCCGGCGGCTTCCCAGGACGACCGCAAGGGTCGCCCCTACTATACGCGCCGCGCTCGCAAAGCGAGCGCGCAACGACATGGGGTTGGGTATGGAACGTGTAGAGTAGTGATACCCCTTGCGGGTACCCTGCGGGAAAAATACGCTTATCTTTACAAGCGACCAGCATTCCGAAACCCCTTTGTTTCGATACGTTGCACCAACATCCATAACATCCTTCACTATCCATTATACGAAACTTGCCGATTGAGTAGCAAGTATCTCATCTGAGCGCGGCGAAGGATCTCTTGCCCCACCTGTGTGTGTAACCTCGTTGTTACTAAACAAGTAGGAATTTTTGCCGGGTGTTACCTATCTGGTTAGCAAAGCGTTCTAGAGCGTGTAGGTAGTAACACTTAGTGGTACCGACAGGTGAATCAGAGTCGTCTTTGTATACAGAAGTCGGAGAGTAGATGAAACAGTCTTTGTTGGAACAGCAAGCGGAAGTCGTAAGTTTGTTAGATACGCAGGACGCAGAACCTGCCCCTTCTTTAAACAGTTACCAGCCAACTCGATGGGCTTTTGTGAATAAAGTACTTGATATCGTTGATGCTCTTACGGGCGGACGCGCGGGCTGGGTGCAGCGCTTCTTTACATTCGCCTTTATCGGTGGGTGCGCAGCCCTCGTCAATATAGCGGTCTTCTATCTCGTCTTCGATGTCATTGCACAACCCTCGAATGAAGTCGCGCGCAATATAATCGCTTCGATCTTCGCCGCTGAAATTTCCATCATGGCGAACTTCATCCCAAACGATTACTTCACCTTCCGTCATCTTGCCGGGCATAAACGGTCGTGGTGGGCGCGCTGCCTGCGCTTCCAGATGACAGCAGCGAGCGGGAGCATACTCACCTTTGTGATCGAGTTCTCTCTGAGTCACCTGCTGACTGTGCGGCCCATTTTTGCCCAGGCGATCGCTTTGATCATCGTCCTGTTCTACAACTTCTCGTTCCATCATATCTTTACCTACCGCCGTGTCAAGCATGCCCCCGGCAAGGCGTAATGGGAGGGTATTGAAAACGTTCTCGGCCATATCCTGCTGAGCGCAGCGAAGAATCGCAGTGACCTCTTTTTCCCTGAATTTTGTGATTGGGGTCGGTGAAAACCAGAACATCTGCCAAACACAGCGTTCCGAGCCTCGCCACCTCACTCCCACAGCGCAAGGTTGTCTCTTCCCGATCTTGAATCTAGTACGCCATTCCTCCCCAACTATGGTAAAATAGGGGCTGATCGAATTCTGGGAGATTCAAGCCCGTAATGTGTTTTGTAGAGACAGGTGGACACATGGATGAGCGCAGGCGTGTAGAGGTTGTGGAGGTAGCACGGCAATTGCTGGCCCGCTTTCAAGCTGAACAGCCGCAATGGGTGGATGACCGCACTCCCGTTGATGAACTGGTTGCCTGGTATGGCCTGGAGGTGGCAACGTTCCACCCGGACGACCACCCCAGGGGAACCTATGGTTTTCTCGAACGCGACGAACCCCTGATCTGGCTCTGCCGTGGCCTGCCTGAGACGTTCCGCCGTTTTACCCTGGCTCACGAACTGGGGCATGCCGTCCTGCACCAGGAATCCACCCATATTCCCTATGATCTCCCTGAGCTTTCTCCCGATGATCCATGCCAGCAGCCGGATGTGCTGGAGGAGGTGACGGTACAGGCTGGACAGGAATACATGGCAGAGGTGCTGGGCGTAGGCGTGCAGTATGATCCGCGCAGCGAACGCGAACTGGAGGCCAATCTCTTCGCGGCTGAGCTGCTTATGCCCCTGGAACGAGTTCGTACCCTTTACCTGGTTGAGCAGATTCCCCCTCACCAGCTTGCCGCGACCTTCGATGTCTCCAATGCTGCCCTGCTCAACCGCCTGGCCGGATTGCTATCTGGAGAGCGTGAGGAGACACGAGACCGTCAGGAAGACCGGGAAGAGCGCGAAGAACAGAAAGATCATTTTCCCATTCCGGCAAAGGTAAAGCACTATGACGAGTTCCAGCAGGCGGCTATCGAGGCTCAGACGCCCGCCTTGATCGTCGCGGGGCCGGGCAGCGGCAAGACGAGCACGCTTATCGGGCGCGCCGAATACCTGGCGCGTACACTGGGCGTACCGCCGGAACAGATACTGGCGCTGACCTTCTCGCGCAAGGCGGCGCGGGAGATGCGCGAGCGCCTGCAAACAGCCTTGCATGAAACTCACGAAACCACACGGATGCCAACTGTCAGCACCTTCCATGCTTTCTGCGCCGAAATCCTGCGCAACTATGGAGGACTGGTTGGCCTGCGCCCGAACTTCGCGCTGGTCGATGAGACCGAGGGCTACTTTCTACTGCGCCAGCAGGCGCGCTTGATGCGCTTGCAGCACTACCGCAACCTGTCGTACCCTGACCTCTATTTCCCGGCCATGCTCAAGGCTATTTCGCGGGCCAAAGACGAACTGGTTACGCCGGAGCAGTATCGCGTCCTGGCTGAAGAGATGCTCCGGCAGGCGCAGGAGGCTCATGATGACGAGGCGCGGCAAAAAGCTGAAAAGGCTCTGGAAGTCGCCGCTGCTTATACGCTGTACGAAGGGGCGCTGCAAGAGCGCGGAGATACCGATTTCGGCGGGTTGATTATGCTGGCGGTGCGGCTCTTTGCGGAATTTCCAGAGGTGTTGCACGAACAGCGCCAGAAGTACCAGCATATTCTGGTAGACGAGTTTCAGGATATCAACCGGGCAAGCGGCATCCTGCTGCGCCATCTGGCAGGAGAGGAGCGGCGTGTCTGGGTGGTGGGAGACGCCAATCAAGCCATTTACGGTTTTCGGGGAGCTTCGCCCGCCAACATTGCCAGCTTCGAGCAGGATTATCCCGGCGCGGTTATCGTGCCGCTCAGTCGCAACTATCGCTCGCGGCCTGATATCGTGAGCCTGGCGGAATCGTTCCGCTATAAGCAACTGGAGTTGGGGCAGGAGGTCGAGCCGGTGAAAAATCAGCCCGTGCGGCTGACCGCGCCAGAAACGTATGTGACGGTGGCGAAGGCTGATGCTGAGGCTGGAGAGCTGGCCGGTTTGCTCACCGACATTCGACGCAAGCTCGCGGCTGGCTACAGCTACCGCGATATCGTGGTGCTCTGCCGCACGCGCTCGCAAGCCCGCAAGATCATGCGCGCCCTCGCGCTGGCCGGGCTGCCCGTCATCGAAACCGGCGGTATGTTGGGGCAGGAGCATATCAAGGATGTTCTTTCTATCGTCCTGCTGCTCGCCGATAGCAGCGGCATGGGCATCTTACGCGCTGCCCGTCTGAGCGGGCATCCATTGGACCAGCAAGATATCGAGACGCTGCTGCTGGCGGCCCGCGAAGGGCAGTGCAGCCTGTATGACCTGCTAATGCACGAAGAGGCTCCGGCGGCTCTCAGCGAGCAGGGACGGCACTCGTTCTTTCGTCTCTCTGCCATCTTGCGCAGCCTGTGCCACGCACCCAACGTCTGGTCGCTGCTGGCGCAATATCTCTTTATTGAAACCTCGCTCCTGCGTGACCTGCTCTCCGCGCCCAGTAGTAAACTGCGACAGAACCTGCTGGACGATTACGCCAGTCTGCTCGCACTGGCTCGTCGTTACGACCGGCAGCAGGCCGAGCGATTGCGCAAGTTAAGAGAAGAGCAGGAGGCGCGCGAACAAGAGGAGGCACAGGAAGCGCCGGAGGGAAGCCAGAACAGCAGCGACAATCTGGCACTTCCTGCGCTACGAGAGCAGGCAAAAGGCTTTCTGGACTACCTGAGCATTCTTTTGATGCTGCACCAGGACAGTGGCAACCGGCAGCAGAGCGAGGACGGCGGTGAGGAAGCGCCGGATGTGATCCGCGTGATGACGATCCACGCCAGCAAGGGTCTGGAGTTCCCGGTTGTCTACCTGCCGGGGCTGGTGCAGCAGCGTTTCCCCATCCGGCGGCAGCCCAATGCGACCCCGGCCCCTGAAGGCATGCTTCCAGAGGGCAGCGAGGGTGAGGCAGCGCACGAAAGCGGAGAGGCGTGCCTGTTCTACGTCGGCGTAACCCGCGCCCGCGATGCGCTCATCTTGAGCTATAGCACGCGCTACGGCAAACGCAACTACAAACGCTCTCCCTATATAGACGCGCTGCTGGCCGGACTGCCGGGGGAACGTGTAACGCATCTGGAATGGCGCAGCCGGGATGAAGATCGCTATCTGGCCGATGCTGCTGATGACCTGATCCCCGCCTCGCAGCCAGGCGAGCATTTTATCCAGCTTGTGCAGCCCGCCATGCTGAGTGTTTCGGACATTGAAGCTTATCAGCGCTGCCCGCGCCAGTATGCCTATAGCTGCATCTACTGTTTTCAGCGCGAGGCCGGTGCGTACTCCCTCTTCTGGCGAGCCACGCAGAAGACGGTCGAGGCGTTGCAAAAAAGCGTCACGGGCGAACTGGGAGAGAGGGAGCAGGAAGGCGTGACCGGAACAACAAGGACAGTGCCGAATCAGCAAGAGGCACGCGATCTCTATACGCGCCACTGGCAGGAGTTGGGCGGTCATTTAACCCCTTTTGCCTCGTTGTACGAGCAGCACGGCCATGAAGTTGTCGATTTGCTGCTGCAAAAGCTGGCAAGCGGCAAGAGCGAGCCATGGGGAACACGCCAGAATTACACCGTTGATATCGATGGTCGCACCATCCTTGTACCGGTAGACCGTGTCGAAGCGGCACAGGATTATGGGCAGGGAGAGGAGAAAAAGCCTGTCCGCTTCGTGCGCACGGGCTTCCGCAAGCCCAGAGAGAAACCTGCAGTCGAGGCACGCGAGATGCTCTACGCGAGGGCTTTGCGGCAGCACCACCCCAACCAGCAACTTGAACTCCATTTTCACAACCTGAGTACAGGCGAGGTGGTGCCAATAGCCTTGACGGAGAAAAAAGAGCAGAAGCTGTATCAAGACCTCGTAGAATTGATTCTGGGCATGGAACGTCACGAATACCCGATCAATCCTGATCCCTTCCGCTGCCCGACCTGCCCTTACTTTTTGATTTGCCCCGCGTAGGCCCCGCTCAATCGACAGGAGGTATCATCGTAGCGCGCGGATTTATCAGCGCGTCGCTTGCGGTTTTTTGAGCATATGGCAACGTGCAAAGAGAGTCGTTCGTAAGATATAATAGGAACATTGGTGGAGATAGTTTTTTATGACCGTTCTTAAATTTTTTCCGATTATACCTATCTTGACCCAGAAAGCAGGTAACTTGCATGAGCATATCGCTAGCCAGACCACTCTGGCTACTCAATAATAACAACTTGCCGCAGAGGCAACAACAGGACCAGGGTCCCAATGGACGGTCTGGTGGAGGTGGGCAATCACCGCAGAAAGGGCCGTCGATGCTTAATCGCTGGCTCTTGATCATCTTCGTGGTGATGATCGTGGTCTATCTCTTTCAATACTTTAATACGAGCAGCAGTACCAACTCCAGCACGCCGCCGCGCGACCAGCTCACCTATACCGAGTTCTACGAGCAGATCGACGCGGGCAACATTAAAGATGCGACCTTCAACGGGCAGACAGATATCACCGGTGATTTCAAACAGCCTGTCGATGGCTACACACAGTATCACGTCTACCAGTTGCCCAATGGCGATACGCAGTTGCCGCAGTTGCTCATTTCTAAAGGAGCGACGGTCATCTATGAGCCGCCGCAGGACAACAGCTTCTTTATCAACCTTCTGATTGCTTTTTTACCCTGGGTGTTTTTGATTGGTCTGTTTCTCTTTTTCAGTCGGCGCGCCGCGCAGGGGCAGCAGGGCATCTTCAGCTTCGGCAAGAGCAAGGCCAAACTGATTCTCGAGGATCGGCCCAGCACGACCTTTGCTGACGTGGCGGGCGTCGACGAGGCGAAGTACGAATTGCAGGAGGTAGTTGAGTTCCTGAAGACGCCGGGCAAATTCCAGCGACTGGGCGGCAAGATACCGCGAGGAGTGCTGCTGGTCGGCCCTCCGGGCACCGGCAAGACGCTGCTGGCCCGTGCCGTGGCAGGAG
>Ga0209061_1000708_pt1 | contig 73694 bp, 68 predicted proteins | sample Coa_R1_10_FD_187157 | JGI IMG/M metagenome (GOLD analysis project Ga0209061, IMG submission 187157) | Surface soil microbial communities from Centralia Pennsylvania, which are recovering from an underground coalmine fire - Coalmine... | ecosystem: Environmental > Terrestrial > Soil >... | reverse complement strand
AGAGCCCTGAAGCCGTCGAACTGGCCACGCTCACTTGGGTCGATTGGTTCAACCACCGGCGACTGCTGGAGCCGATCGGGAACATCCCGCCAGCGGAAGCCGAAGCCAACTACTATCGGCAAACGGCTGCGTTGCCCATGGCAGCGTGACTCACACCCAACAGCCTCCGGGAAAGCCGGAGCGGTTCAGTCTGGCTGCAGCCAGCATCAGGGCCGATTGACCATCTGGGAACGCACCGACAACCTTTGGTTCGGAACATCTGGCGAGTGAGGGCAGTAGAGCGCGAGTGACGGGCGGTTTTGATAAAGTTTAGGGAGTCGTATAGGGATACGCACCGGGAACATATTCCACGAAAACTAGTAGCCAAGCCATTTTAAAGAGTCTTTCGGCTCTCTCCGGGCGCGCCAATTCGACGAGGGCCGATGGGTTGACCATCGGCCCTCGCGCTTTCGCGGCATGGGTGGGTGGCGCCTTCGCCGGATTGTCTTGCGGTTGCCGACACGCGCATACTGCGCGGGTGCCTTCGGGGTATAGCTCAGTCTGGTAGAGCGCCAGCTTTGGGAGCTGGATGTCGGGGGTTCGAATCCCTCTGCCCCGACCAATGCTTTGTAGAACCTATCTCAAAACTCCAGCATTGAAGTGTTTGCTCGTCATTCCGGACGCCGCGCAGCGGCGATCCGGACTGCGTTTGCAGGATTGCAAACGCGAACGCCGAAGGCGGCCCGAGCCGCGCAGCGGCGAAGGGCGAGCGCCATGGATGGCGCGAGTAATCCAGTGTCTTTGCATTCAAGGGGTTGGAGCCACTGGATTACGCGCGGCTCCTGCCGCGCGCCTTTCAGGCCAACGGTTTCGCCGTTGTTCGCTTCGGCATCCTGCCTGCGCAGTCCCGCTTGCGCGGGAATGATGCTTTTGGAAACGGCGCGTTTTCGATATTGAGATAGATTCTAGTGAAATTGGCGCGCCCGGCTGGTCGAGGCGCGAGCGCCAACTCGATGCCAGTGGCATCGCGTGCGAGCGGCGAGGAGAAGGCATGGATGCCGACTGGACAGTCGTACCATGGATGGTTGCTTGCGAAACATCACGCGCGTTGATCTTGCTAGGTGCTGACGGAAGTCGCGTCTCTGCAAATTCGGTGCGAGAATCCCGATCGCGTCGCGCCCGTAGCTCAACCGGATAGAGCATCGGCCTTCTAAGCCGACGGTTGCTGGTTCGAGTCCAGTCGGGCGCGCCATCTGAATGTTGTAGGATGCCTGGTGGCCGATCGATTGTCTCGTGATCGGCGATAGTCAACGGGAGCCTGGCCATGCGCTTTGTCGGTGCGTTGATCGTATGGGTGGTGATCGCGGTGATCGCCGGCGCCGTGTTCATCTGGAGCGGCGTGTACGACGTGGCTGCGGATTCGCCGGATTGGCCGATCACCGGACGGCTGATCGGCGACCTGCGCGAGCACTCGATCCGGCTGCGCTCGGCGGACGTCAAGCCGCCCGCGTTGAACGATCCGGCTTTGGTCAAGCAGGGCGCCGAGCACTACGCGAAGATGTGCGTGGGCTGCCACCTTGCGCCCGGCCTGACCGACACCGGGATCCGTCAGGGTCTGAACCCCAGGCCGCCCAATCTCACGCGTTTCGCGCCCGATCCCTCCGAGGCGTTCTGGATCATCAAGCACGGCATCAAGATGACCGCGATGCCGGCGTGGGGCGCGACCCACGATGACCAGACCATCTGGGCGATGGTGGCCTACCTGCAGAGGCAGCCCCACATGAGTGCCGCGGAGTTCCATTCCCTCAGCGCGAACACGACAGTCATGGAAGACCACGGGATGGCTCCCGCAAGCGCCGCAACCGCGCCGGCTCCGGCCGCAACCGCGCCGGCGCCTGCTTCCAGCGCGCGCTGATCGTCCCCGACATCGAAACGCCGGCCGCTCGCCGCGCGCAAGCGGCCGGTGGTGCGCCTCCACGAGACCCTTGACTCTGGACCACGGTCAAGGGTTTAGGATGTGCGCATGAACACGCAATCCGTGCCGCATCTCACCATCGGCGCCGTGGCCCGAAGGGCGGGCGTCGGCATCGACACCATCCGCTACTACGAGCGCCAAGGCCTGCTGCCCGAACCGCAGCGGCGTGCATCCGGCTACCGCGATTACCGCACGGACGTGGTGGAGCGCCTGCGCTTCATCCGCCGCGCCAAGGATCTCGGTTTCACGCTGGAGGAAATCCGCGAACTGCTGGCGCTGTCTTCCGACCGCGAGCGTGGTGTCCGCGACGTCAAGCGGCGTGCCGAGGTCCGGCTCGCCGAACTCGAGCGACGCATCCGCGAGTTGCAGCGTGTCAGGCGCGGACTGCGGCAGTTGATCGCGGCCTGCCCGGGCCACGGCCCGCTGGAGCATTGCCCGATCCTGCGTGCGTTGGGCGGGGAGGAAAGTGCATGAACGCGCACTTGCGTCACCCCGAACACGTGCATGCAGCGGGCGCAGCCCCGGAGCACGCCTGCTGCGCACGCCGCGAAGCGGCGGCACGTGCGCCGGAGACGGAAATCCCGGCGGGCACGATCTACACCTGCCCGATGCATCCGGAAGTCCGGCAGCTCGGGCCGGGTCATTGCCCGAAATGCGGGATGGCGCTGGAACCGCTGTTGCCGGATGCCGATCCGGACGACGACGGCGAACTGCGCGCGCTGACGCGGCGGTTCCGGACACTGGTCGCGTTGACGATTCCGGTGTTCGTGCTGGCGATGGGCCCGCACTTGTTCGGTTGGCACCTGCCTGCGCCCTGGGATGTGATCGCCGGCTGGATCGAGGCGGTGCTGGCGAGCGTGGTGGTGTGGTGGGGCGGTGCTTCGTTCTTCGCGCGCGGCTGGAAGTCGCTCAGGACCTGGTCGCCCAACATGTACACCCTGATCGCGTTGGGCACCGGCGTGGCGTGGCTGTACAGCACGGTGGCGTTCCTGATTCCCGGACTGTTCCCGGCAGGCTTTCGCGACGTGCATGGCCGCGTGGGCGTGTATTTCGAATCGGCCGCAGTGATCGTCACGCTGGTGACGCTGGGCGACTGGCTGGAACTGCGCGCGCGCCGCCGCACGGGTTCCGCGCTGCGTGCCCTGCTGGACCTCGCGCCGAAGACCGCGCGCCGCATTTCGGCCAATGGCAGCGAAACCGACGTGTCGCTGGACGAAGTTCGCGCCGGCGACACGTTGCGCGTGCGTCCGGGCGAAAAGGTTCCAGTCGACGGCGTGGTCATCGACGGCACCAGCCATGTGGACGAGTCGATGCTGACGGGTGAACCGTTGCCGGTGGCGAAGACGCAAGGCGATCCCCTGACCGGCGGCACCGTCAATCAGGACGGCGCGCTGATCATGCGCGCCGAGCGGGTCGGCGCGGAGACGATGCTCTCGCACATCGTCGCGCTGGTCGCGCAGGCGCAGCGCAGCAGGGCGCCGTTGCAGCGGATCGCCGACCGGGTTGCGGCGTGGTTCGTGCCGGCAGTGGTCGTGGTCGCCGTGCTGGCGTTCGTCGTGTGGGCGGCGTTCGGGCCGGAACCCCGGCTCGCGCACGCACTGATCGCGGCGGTATCGGTGCTGATCATCGCCTGTCCGTGCGCACTGGGGCTCGCCACGCCCATCTCGATCATGGTGGCCAGCGGACGTGGCGCTCGCGAGGGCGTGCTGTTCCGCGATGCGGCCGCGATCGAGGCGATGCGCGGCATCGACACGCTGGCGGTGGACAAGACCGGTACGTTGACCGAAGGCAAGCCTTCGCTGGGCAGTCTGGAAACCGCAAACGGGTTCGACGAAGCCCGCGCGCTGGCGCTGGCCGCCGCGCTGGAACGGCCCAGCGAACATCCGCTGGCGCGCGCGATCGTGGCGGCGGCGGAAGCGCGCGGCATCGCCACGTCGACGGTCGGGCATTTCGAGACCTTGACCGGCCTGGGGGTGCGCGGCAGGGTCGACGGACACGATCTTGCGCTCGGCAACACCGGTTTGCTCGATCGCCTCGGGGTACGCGTGGAGGCGAAAGATGCCGCCCGTGTGGACGCGCTGCGCAAGGAGGGCGCAACGGTGGTCCTGCTTGCGGTCGATGGCGTTCCGGCCGCATGGCTGGCGGTGGCGGACCGCATCAAGGCCGATACGCCGATGGCGCTAGCGGCCCTGCGCGAGCAGGGCGTGCGCATCGTGATGCTGACCGGCGACAACCGGATCACCGCGGAGGCGATCGCGCGGCGGCTCGGCATCGACGAGGTGCATGCGGGGGTGTCGCCGGCCGACAAGGCGGCGGTGGTCACGGCCCTGCAGCGCGATGGTCGCAAGGTGGCGATGGCGGGTGACGGCATCAACGATGCGCCGGCGCTGGCCGCAGCCGACGTGGGCATCGCGATGGGCACCGGCACCGACATCGCGATGGAAAGCGCACAGGTGACGCTGATGCGCGGAGACCTCTCCGGCATCGTGCGCGCCCGTGCGCTCTCGCGCGCGACCGTGCGCAATATCCACCAGAACCTGTTCTTCGCTTTCATCTACAACGCGGTCGGCGTGCCGGTGGCGGCCGGCGTGCTGTATCCATGGTTCGGCATCGTGCTGTCGCCGATGATCGCGGCCCTAGCGATGAGCCTGTCATCGGTATCGGTGGCATCGAACGCGTTGCGTTTGCGCAAGGCGACGCTGGCTGCGTACGCCGGTATTCGCTGACCACCATTCCGGCAATCGTTGACCGCCGCGCTTGGACCGGTCACGGATCGCTGTCACATCCAGGAAACTGGCAACGACAGCCGCCGCTTCAGGAACCATGGTGTCAATCAGAGAGGAAGGCGAGACACCAACATCGACCGCGTTCTGCCCTGATCTGCAGAACGAACGGGTGGCTCGCTTGTCGACGGAAAACCGGTCCGGTTTCGGCAACAATCAACATCGAGCAACCCCGCCGAGACCGCGAGTCCGGTTCCGGGCGGACCGCGACGGGACATTTCAGCCCCCGGATCCCGCCGACTCGGTACGGGTACGTATCGACCAGGCGGTTGCTGCGCCCGTCGTTCCCTCCGGCGCGACTTTTACGCGATGCTCGCCGTTGCCCAATGTCTGCGCTGCGATCATGACCTGCACGTAGCGGTATGGCGGGGCCTCACGCGGCAGGAGATTTTTGGCACTGAACACCGTATGCGCGCCGTCGCTGACAGTCAGGGTATAGCGCGTTTGTGGTGCAGCGGAACCGACCTCGGCTTGCAGCCGGATTTTGTCGATGCCGTGCGGAATGCGGATTTCCGCGACGTTCGCACCGCGCCGAGGCTCGGCCAGGGTAATCGTCATGACCGCTTGCTTTGCCGAGCTCGGTGCTTCGCCATTGTGGAGATTCAGGCCGACCACGGCGACCAACACCGCGCACGCCGCCGCAAGACCGCCCCACGTCACCGCGAGCCGCCGGCGTGACGACCAGCGCGGGGGTCGAGCGTGCGCAACACGCCGATTTGCGTCTGGTGTCCGCGCGGTCGCCATCAATGGCGCATCGTGTTGTGCCAGGGCTGCAGCAAACCGGAGCCGTTCGCGGTCGCGCGGCGTCGCCAGCAGATGGCTCGCCACGGCCATGCGATCCGCAACGGTCAGCCGATCGCGCGCGTAGTCATCGAGCAGATCGGTTTCGACCGCGCGCAGATACGCACCGAGCTCGTCGTCCTGCAACAGCCGCTGTTCGAGCTGCCGTGCCTGATCCACCGGCAGTTGGTGCAGCAGCCACCGTCGCAGCATTGTCTCGGTGATCTCAGTCATGAGGTGCAAACGCTGCCGGCCCGGAAGGCCGCGGCAGTCCTGCCAGATGTGACCTTATCGTCGGATTCATCACGTCTCGTCCTCGACACCAAGGCGCGAACGCACGCAACGTTCGAGCGAGTCGCGCAGACGCTGCGCGCGGTTGCGCAAGGCGTTGAGCGAAACCCCCAGTTCGGCTGCCAGGCGTTGGCGGCTTGCAATGCGCTCACTGCCGTCGGCAGAGTAGTACGCCAGAATCAGCGCGCGTGCCGACGAATCCATCGCATCCAGGCATTGTGCCAGCGCAGCCATCGCAGCTTCATCGTACGGCGCTGATTTCGCTGCGCCCCTGTGCTCCATTTCCGACAGCAAGACGGGGTCGGATTCGGCGGCGTGCCGCTGCGCATCGCGTGCGTGTACTTCGTGCAACACCATGCGCGCGATGCCGAGCGCGTACATGGGAATGCTGGCGATTTCGACGCCATCCACGATTTTGCGACCAAGGCGATCAAGTACGACATCGGCAAGCGCGTCGGCTTCTGCGGGCACATGCAGCCGGAAAAACTGGATCAGCCGGCGACGCAAGGATTCATAGCCGAGTCCGGCATCGCCATCGCGGCGCAAGCGCTCAATCAGCGCATCGAATGAGGCGCGGCGTGTGGAATCGGCCGGGCTGGCGCTTGCGTTCATAGCCAATCGCCCTGCACGACGAAACCCGCCCAGTAGAATGGTGCACGCCAACGCGGATCGCGGCGTAATTGCGCTTGTGCGGATTGCAAAGCCGCCTGCGGGGATTGCCGCTGCCTGAGCAATTGGTCGTAGAACAAGGTCATCAATTGCGCGCTGGCGCGATCGTCCACCGGCCACAAGCTGACGACCAGACGGCGCACTCCGGCGTAGAAGAAAGCGCGTGACAAACCGAAACTGCCTTCCGCGCCAAGCTCCGGTTCGCGCGACGAATCGCAAACGCTGAGCGTGACCAGATCGGCCGGCATGCGCAGGTTGTAGATGTCCTGCATGCGCAGGACGCCATCCTCGCGATGGCCCCGGGCGTCGTACAGCGACAGCACCACACCCGACAACTCCGGATGGCGCATATCGATCAACGAGTGGGTGGCAAAATCCACGAGCGTGTAACGTGGCCAGTCCGCCGCCAGAGCGCTGGCGCGGTTCGCATCGAATCCGGTCGCGACCCAGCGATCGTCCGCCGGCACCAGCGCGGCGATAGCGTCGGCTTCCACATGGCTGTAGGGCAGGCGCGACAAGCTGTCGATGCCGATGTCCGCACTCGCCTCGCGTAACGGCGAATCGGCCAAAAGCGGGGCGCTTTCGTCTCCGGCATGGTGGCGCAGGCGTGGATCGTCGGCGCTGAAAACCGGGTCGGCGAACACTGCCAGCGAAGGCGCGCGTTGCGTGGCCGGGGGCTCGGCACGAAGTTCCGCCAGCGTCGCCAACGACGGCAGATATACATAGTCGTGACCGCCACCGGCATCCAGCAGGTCGAACGGGATGCGTTGCAGCTCCCCCTCGGCAACGATGACCCGGGTTCGATGGTTGTCCTTGTCCGTCGCGGGCAGCAGGATTTTGCCGAGCGCCGCTGCCTGCTGCCGCAAACGCGTGTCGGCTGTGGCGAGGGCTCGTGCACGCGCCGCGAACGAGGTGTCGGTCGCAATCGTGCCTGGCACAAGGATGCTTGCGCGCAGCGCTGCGGCGGACTTTTCCAGGATCGATCGCGCCGGCAGCACGCTGGAGCTCACCGAATTGCGGGTGATGCGCCAGCGGTAAGCGTGCGCCGTGTCGAGCCAGTATTCGTACACGACGACCTTGTCATCGAGCAGGTGGTGCTGGACCCAGGCGAGGTCGAAGTGGCTCGGGTAGGCCAGCTCCGCATAACGTGGATCGGCGCCCCGCACGCGTCCGCGTGCATCGTCGAGCCGCGAGCTGGCTTCGTCGACGTCGTGTTGCGCCTGTTTTTGCAGGCTGGCTGCCGCATCGGCCGGCAATTGTGCGAGGCGCCAGGCGGCTTGCCGCAAGTCGTCTTCCGCGGCATGCACGGCCGCGATCAATTTCGGGTCGGCGCGGGGCGCGACATCCACGTTGCGTGCAAGCAGTTGGTCACGCAAGGCACGCGCGCGCGCCTGCTCGCTCACTTGCAAGGCGTCAACCGCATAACCCTTTCCGGGATGTTCGCGATCCAGCTGCATCAGGACATCAATGTAAAGACCGTAATACGCTCGCAGCGACGCAAAATAATGTGTGCGCAATGACGGCGCGTCGATCTGCGCCTGCTCGTTTTCGATCAGGTCGATGGCGGGTGCAATGAGCTTGTTCGCGGCCTGCGCATCGCCCGATTCCAGCGCGACACGCGCGCGGCTGCCGAGCAGGACGATGCGGCTGTTGACGTCGTTGGCGCGCAACGCCAATGCGTAGCCGCGATCGTAGTTCGCTGCGGCCTGCCGCCCGAGATGCTGCGCATCATCCAGGTCGCCCAGCGCCTGATACGCCGAAATTTCGAACTCGATGGCGCCGATCTTGTGCGCCAGATCGAGTGCGTCCGCCAGGCTTTTGCGTGTCGCGGTCCAATCGCGACCCGCGCCGGCGCACTGGCCGAGTCCGATCAATGCATGGGCTTGCTCGCGTTGCAGGCCGTGCTTGATGTCGAAATCGAGGTTGTCGCGGAAAATCGCACAGGCCGCCGCGATGCGCTGGTTCTCGAAATCGATATCGGCCTCGTCCAGCCGGGTGTCGGCGAGTCCCTGCAGATCGCCGGCCTTGGCCGCCATCGCTTCGGCCCGTGCGAATGCAAGCCGCGACTGGATGGGGTCGTGCAATTCCCAGTAGACTTGGCCCAAATCGGTCCAGGTCATCCCCTCGATCATCGGATAAGGCGAGGTGCGCAGCGCATCGAGCACGGCAAGGTAGGCCTCTCGCGCCTTGCCCCACTCGCCACGTTGCATCAGGATCGCCGCGATACTTTCGCGCGCGAACAGGGCGCGCTGGTGGTTGCCGATTTGGCGTGCCAGCGCGAGCGCGGCCTTGGCGGTCGCCATGGCCTCGTGGGTGGCCCCGGTCACCCGGTAATCGGCGCTCAGGTTGCCCAGCACCATGGATTGGTAATTGGTGTCGCCGGTTTGCCGATACAGCGTCAGCGCACGGTTCTTGGCTGCAATGGCCGCGGTGAAATCGCCGAGATAGCCCAGCGCCGCGCCAAGCGTGCGCTGTGCCGCCGCTTCCTCGGCGGCGGCCGAGGGGTCGGAGTCGGGGCCACAGCGGAATTTCAGTGCCGCCACTTCCGAATCGCGCGCCTGCGCGTACTGGCCTGCGGAAAATTCGTAGCGGGCGAGATCGGAATTCGCCATCAGCTGCAGGCAGGCATCGTCGGCGCGCTGTGCATATTTGAGCGCCGCTTGATAGGTCGCTACGACCACGCCGGATTTGCCCGCATCAGGCCGCTTGCCTTGCTCCAGGCTGCCTGCCTGGCGTCGCAGTACCTCGGCTTGCGCCAGCGACTGTTCCGCCATGGCGCGCAGGCGATCGACGGGGCGGGTCGGGTGCGTGTTGCCGACACGCAGGCGGAAGTGCGCCGCATGCCGGGCACCGGTCGGCGTGATGTCGATGCTCCATACCGCGGCCCGGTCGGCGATCAAGGTCAAGCGCCATCGAGCCTGCCGCCCCGCATCGTTCTGCATGAGCGGCAGTGGTGTGTCCGCGCCACTGGTTGCGCGCAATTGCAGCGTCGCGTCGAACTGTCGCAGCGAAATCTCGACACTGTGCCCGGCCGGCACGGCAATGCGGTAGTCGGCATGTTGATTGGGGGCCAAGCCACCGTCCCGCGCAAACGGCGGCAACAACACGGGAACATCGGCCGCTTGGCAACACGCCGCAGCCATGGCGAAACCCACCCAGATCAGCCTTGCACTGACCATCCGGTACCCGGGCAGCGCCCCCGTCCCTCTTTCGACCCATGTGCCGAAGCGAGCATACCGCAATCAGGGAAAACATCGCCCGGCAGAGGGCATGGCGCCTCTCTCGCTGGGCAGGGAACCTCGTGGCTGACCTTCGAAGCTGGTCGCTTGCCACAACCACGCAGCCGCGTCCGTGATGTTTTCGCTGTTTTTCTCACCCATTGACAACAGCGGCGTGCGCATCGACAGATGAGTCATTCCATTTCCATTTCGAAAGTGAATCAATAATCCACGGCCACTCATTACCGTTCGTCCCCGGATCGAGTCTGGGGCAGGCTCTGAGCGTGGGCCCCATCTTGAATAAAGACGGGGCCGGAGTCGAAGGACAAAGGACTCGCCAGCGGCACTTCGACTCCGCTTGCTTCGCAAGCCACGCCCAGTGCAAACGGAGATATTCACGTATCGAGATAGTTGTCGTAACTCCCATGTCGCATTGCGAGGTACCCGTATGACCAGACAAATGCCCAAAACGTTGCTGGGGATAGCCGTCGCCGCTGCAGCCATGATCGGCTTCGCCGCGTCGGCCAACGCCACCGTCCTTACGCTCGGCGAAAGCATGTCGTTCACCGGCTACAATCAACCCGGGAGTTGCAGCGATTCGATCTGTAGCGACAACGTCATCTTCGGCGTCCCGGATCCCTTGATCGATGGCGGCTTGCTGACGCTTACCACCCGCCAGGTCATCGATGGACACGAGGAATGGGACGTCTTCTCGTTGACGACCAACAATGGCGGGCCACTCGCCGGTGATCTCAACGGCGACTGGTCACTTTCGTTCTATGGCGTGGCGGGCGCAGGAATTTACAATACGGCTGTCTTCCAGTGGACTGCGAACGGACAGCCATTCAGTCCGCTCACGAATTACGGCGGCATGTGTTGTGCCACGGCGACGAACCCCAGTCCGATCAGCGGCGAGGCTTACGAGGAATTTGGCAACAGCAAGATCACGCCCGGCTATCAGGATATTGCCTACTGGTACGAGGACCCGTACAGCGCCGTTTCCTATGGCGGGGTCGATCCGAACACGGCAAACGGATTCAATTTCGCCCTTGGCTACCAATTGGCTTCCGTCTCCGAACCTGCCGCGCTGGGCATCTTCGGTTTGGGCGCGATGTTGATTGGCATGTTCGCGGGTCTGCGCCGCCGCTTCGGCTGAGTTCGGGCTGGGAATCACTTACATCACAGGCAACCTTGGCAACGGGGTTGCCTGTACCCATCCGCGGCAACGGAAGCCGTGCCCGGCCCGTTCGTGGTCCGAACGGATTCAACGAGTCGACCGTTCGCTCCCCGGATCGGGTCCGGGGCAGGTTCTGGTACAACCCTTTTCCGCCAATGGCAGCGCACGCGGATCGTGCTGCCTGGTGTAAAGCCAGGCGAGGTTGTCGAGCGCGCCGATGTTGGCGGGATACGCTTTCTGCACCTGCTCGTATTGCCCGCAGCCAGCTTGTTCTGCGCGTGATCGAGGTATAGGTCAGCGCGCGAACAACGGCTTGTTCAGCATCGCCATCAGCCCGTTCCTGCGCGGCGCAGGCGCTTCCTCGACGGGCGGTAGCTCGCTCACCGCTTCCAGGCGTCCCGCGGCGAAGCTGGCGTTGATGTAATCGATCACGTCCTCGAGCGGAACACCGGCGGCCGAGGCGATCTTCGCGGGCGTCACGGGGTCCTTCATCATCGCCTTGGCGATGCGGAAATGTTTCGGGAATTCGCGCTCGGTTTCCGGCCAGCGGGTCAGCCGGTAGCGTTCATCGCGTCCCAGCCGGCGGGCGAGGATGCCGGGCGTCGCCACCAGACCGGCGAACCACAGCAGGCGCGGCAGCGGTTGCGTGACGGCGCCCTCGCGTGCGGCGCTCAGCGCAGCCGAATACACCGGTTGCAGCGCGGCGGCGGATTGCTGCAGCAGCGCCGTCATCGGTTTCAGCGAAGTGGAAGCGAAGTAGTAGGCGTTGCGTTCGGGGTCGACCACCAGTTGATTGCCGTCGGGATCGGTCACACGGATGGCCGTTGCGGGCGGTTCCAGCATCAGCGCCTCGGCGACGTTGACCGGGCCCGGTTCCGGTTCCGGGTGTTCGCGATGGCCCGCCATCCAAGCTTCCAGACCGGCGGCGGTGGTGCGCTGCGCCGCCGCCGTGGCGTCATCAGACGTGGCGCAATCATCGGTGAGGTCCATCACCGCCACCGTCCGCGCGGCGGCGGACGGTGCGCTGGCGGTCGGCACCGATTGCAGGTTCTCGAACGCCGCGGTCTTGTACTGGTTCATGCTGGCACCCTCCTGCGATGTCCGGTCGCGTCGGCGCCTTGCCCCGAAGCCGTGTCCCGGGCAGGCCGTGATTCGCGTTGCCGGAAACGATGCAGCATCCGTGCCCGTGACGGCCGTCACGGTACGCGCGGCGTGTGAACAATCGTGACGGGCCGCCCTTCAGGCGACCGTGGCTTCGCTGGGCTGGCGGGCCTGCATGGCCCACAACGCGGCGTAGCGGCCATCCAGTGCCAGCAGCTCGGCGTGGGTGCCGCGTTCGACGATCCGGCCGTGATCAAGGACCAGGATCTGGTCGACATCGACGATGGTGGAAAGCCGGTGCGCGACGATCAGGGTGGTGCGGCCGCGCGCGATCTCGGCCAGTTCCGCCTGGATGATTTTCTCGGTGCGGGTGTCCAGCGCGGAAGTCGCCTCGTCGAACACCAGGATCGCGGGATGTTTCAGCAGCGCGCGCGCGATCGCGACACGCTGCTTCTCGCCGCCGGAAAGTTTCAGGCCGCGTTCGCCGACGGTGGTGTCGTAACCCTGCGGCAGCGACTGCACGAAGTCGTGGATGTGCGCGGCACGCGCGGCGGCCTCGACTTCCGCGCGGCTGGCGCCGGTGCGTCCGTAGGCGATGTTGTAGTAGATGGTGTCGTTGAACAACACGGTGTCCTGCGGCACGATCCCGATCGCCGCGCGCAGCGACTCCTGGGTCACCGCGCGGATGTCCTGGCCGTCGATGGTGATCCGTCCGCGGGTCACGTCGTAGAAGCGGAACAGCAGCCGCGACAGCGTGGATTTGCCCGCGCCGGTCGCGCCGACCACCGCCACGGACTTGCCGGGCGGAATCGTGAAGTCGATGTCCTCGAGGATGCCGCGATCGGGGTTGTAGCGGAACGAGACGTGCTCGAAGCGCACCTCGCCGCCGCGCACCACCAGCGGCTTCGCATCCGGCGCGTCGGTGATCTCGGCGTGCTCGTCCAGCAGCGCGAACATCCTTTCCATGTCGATCACGCCCTGCTTGATCTGGCGGTAGGTGAAGCCCAGCATGTTCAGCGGGATCGCGAGCTGCAGCAGCCACCCGTTGACCATCACGATGTCGCCCACCGACAGCTTGTGCGCGGCCACGCCCGTTGCGGCCATCGCCATCAGCACGGTCAGGCCCAGCGCGATCACCAGTGCCTGCGCGCCGTTCAGCACCGCCAACGAGGCTTCGGTCTTGACCGCGGCGTCCTCGTAGCGGCGCAGGTCGGCGTCGTAGCGCCGCGCCTCGAACTCCTCGTTGCCGAAATACTTCACCGTTTCGTAGTTCAGCAGGCTGTCCACCGCGCGCGCGTTGGCCAGGCTCTCCACCTCGTTCATCGCGCGCACGCCCTCGGTGCGCCATTCGGTGATCCAGATGGTGACCGCTATGTACAGCACCATCGTTGCCAGCGTGACCACGGCGTAGCGCCAGTCGAATTGACGCAGCAGCAGCGCGATCACCACCACGATCTCGAACAGGGTTGGCACGATGTTGAACACCACCCAGCCCAGCAGGTTGTACACGCCGCGGGTACCGCGCGAGATGTCGCGGCCGATGCCGCCGGTGTGGCGGTCGAGGTGGAAGCGCAGCGACAACCTGTGCAGGTGCCGGAACGCGTCGAGCCCCGACGCACGCATCGCGCGCTGGCTGACCCGCTCGAACACGGTGTCGCGCAACTGGCCGAACAGCGCGCTGATCAGGCGCAGCACGCCGTACAGTGCGATCAGGGCGATCGGCACCGTCAGCACCTCGATGCGCGGATCGAGCCGGTCGACGATGTCCTTGAACGCGATCGGCACCCACACCGTCGCCACCTTGGCGACCACCAGCAACACCGCCGCCGCGGCCATCCGGCCCGGAAACTTGCGGACGTAGGGCCACAGCATCATCAGCGCCCGGCGTTCGCCGCCGCTGCGGCGGGGCGCCGGCTCGGCGACGAGGGCAGCGTTCGGATCGCGCGGCGGCGCGGTCGCGTGCGGGCTCGGCGCGGTCTGCGGTTCTGCCGCGTCCGGAACGTCGGGGCTGGTCTGGCTCATTGGGCGATCATGGGGGCGCGGTCATGCCGCTTCCAGTGCCGGGCTGGCGGAACGCATCCATTACAATCCGTTATTGCCTTGCATGTCCGTGCCGCGATGACCGTCCGCACCCGTTTCGCCCCCAGCCCTACCGGCTATCTGCACATCGGCGGCGCACGCACAGCGCTGTACTGCTGGCTGGAAGCGCGCCATCGCGGCGGGCAGTTCATCCTGCGCATCGAAGACACCGACCGTGAACGTTCCACCGAGGCGGCGGTGCAGGCGATCCTCGACGGGATGCACTGGCTGGGCCTGGATGCCGACGAGGGTCCGATTTTCCAGACGCAGCGGATCGACCGTTACCGCGAGGTCGCGCAGCAGTTGCTGGATGCGGGCAAGGCGTACTGGGCGTACGAATCGAGGGAAGAACTCGATGCGATGCGCGCGGCGGCCATGGCGCGCGGGGAAAAGCCGCGCTACGACGGCCGCGCGCGCGACCTGAACCTGCCGTATCGCGAGGATCCGAACCGCGTGCTGCGCTTCAGGAATCCGCAGGCGGGCACGGTGGTGTTCGACGACGCGGTGAAGGGCAGGGTGCAATGGAGCAACGCGGAACTGGACGACCTGGTGCTGATCCGTTCCGACGGCTGGCCCACCTACAACTTCGCGGTGGTGGTGGACGACATCGACATGCGGATCACCGACGTGATCCGGGGCGATGACCACGTCAACAACACGCCGCGCCAGATCAACCTGTACGAAGCGCTGGGCGCGCCGGTGCCGCGCTTCGCGCACCTGCCGATGATCCTGGGGCCGGATGGGCAGAAGCTGTCCAAGCGGCACGGCGCGGTGGGCGTGATGCAGTACCGCGAAGACGGCTATCTGCCGCACGCCTTGCTGAATTACCTGGTGCGGCTTGGCTGGTCGCACGGCGATCAGGAGATCTTCTCGATCAGGGAGATGATCGAGTTGTTCGACATCCACGACGTGAACCAGTCGGCCGCGCGGTTCGACTTCGCCAAGCTGGGCTGGCTCAACCAGCACTACCTGAAGCACGACGATCCCCGGGACATTGCGGCGGAACTGGCGTGGCATCTGCGCCGAATCGGGATCGACCCCGGCAACGGGCCGGATCCGGCCGAAGTCGTGACCGCACTGCGCGAACGCGTGCAGACGCTCAAGGCGATGGCCGAACAGGCGCGCGTCTGGTACGCGCCGATCGCGCAATGGGACGAGAAGGCCGTGGCGAAGCATCTGCGCGCGGACGGCGCGGCGGACGTCCTGCGCGCGGCACACGCCGAACTGGCCGCGTTGCCGGAATGGACGCCGCAGGCCATCCACGCCGCGATCGAGCGGGCCGCGGCGGCGCGCGACGCCGGGATGGGCAAGGTGGCGCAGCCGCTGCGGGTGGCGATCACCGGCACACAGGTCTCGCCGCCGATCGACCAGACGATTTATCTTGCCGGCCGAACCGAGGCACTGAAACGCATCGAAAGAGCGATCACGAAAACGGATGACGCGTGACGGGGGTACCGCCCGGCCGTGTCGGCCTGCCACGGCGGCACCGTCACGCTTCACCCGGTTCCCGCTCCAGGCTCCGTCCATGACATGAACGATCTGCTGCAAAAGGTCATGCAGGGTGTCGATCCGGACTCGCCGGACGCGGCACTGCGGATCTTCGAGAACATGATGCGGCTGATTCCGTGGTGGCCGCTGTTCTGGTTCACGGTGTTCTGCGTGGTGGTGGGGGCGGCCGCGGGCTGGTGGCGCGGGCGGATGTGGCTCGGGGCCGGGCTTGCGCTGGTGCTGGGTCCGATCGGCTGGTTCATGCTGTGGGCATTCCCGGCCGGCGCGCGCGCCGCGAGGCGGAATCCTCCGGCGTCCGCGCAACTCCGCCACAACAGACGTTGAAGGCCAGGGCGGCAGACCGCCGCGGCGTGCACGCCGCGGCGTTACAATGAACGCATGGCTGCGGTCCGCAAATCGCACCACCATCACCACGACGCCGCCGGCATCGTGCGCGAGATCGAGCGCGAGTGCACGTCACGCGGCCTGCGCCTGACGCCGTTGCGGCGCGAGGTGCTGGTGCTGATCGCCCGGGCCCGCAAGCCGGTCAAGGCCTACGACCTGCTGGAATCGCTGCGAGACAGCCACGCCGGTGCCGCGCCCCCCACCGTGTATCGGGCGCTGGATTTCCTGCTCGACAACGGATTCATCCACAAGCTGGAGTCGATCAACGCGTTCGTGTTCTGCCAGCATCCCACCACCGCGCACCAGGTGCCGTTCCTGATCTGCGACGTGTGCGAGGGCGCGACCGAACTGTGCGACGACGGCGCGATCGCCGGACTGATCGAACGGCAGGCCGACAATTTCGGCTTCCACGCCAGGGCGCAGACGCTGGAAGTGCACGGCGTCTGCAAGCACTGCGCCGCCTGAACGCTCCGGTTTGATCTTTCTCCCGGAAATCTCTTGTGTTTCCGTGCGTCCGCACGGGTGCATGGCTTGCGGCATGGGTGTCCGGGTATGTTATATTATAACATATCATTCATTCCGCCATGCCGAAAAAGTACATCGACATGCATCGCAAGATCTTGCTGACAGCCATCGCGGTCGCGGCGGGTTGCATCCGGCTTCCGGCCGCTTACGCCGACAATTCCCAAACCGCGATGGCTGCCACGCAAACCGCGCCAACCCCGGATCCGCGGTCCGCCCCTTCCACCGCTGCCACGGATCAACCGCTGACGCTGGACACGGTGCAGGTCAGCGCCAGGCTCGACCGCGCGCGCAATGCGCTGTCGCCGGACACCGGAACCAGCCAGACCGTGTTCGACCGCAAGACCATCCGTCAGATGCCGCAGGGCGACAACACGCCGCTCAATCAAGTGCTGCTGCAGGCGCCGGGCGTGGTGCAGGATTCATTCGGGCAACTGCACGTGCGCGGCGATCACGCCAACCTGCAATACCGGATCGACGGGATCATCATCCCGGAGAGCATCAGCGGTTTCGGCCAGACGCTGGACGTGCGTTCGATCGACTCGCTGAAATTCCTGACCGGCGCGTTGCCCGCGCAGTTCGGTTACCGCACCGCCGGGGTGATCGACATCACCACCAAGTCCGGGGCCGAGCTGGGCAACGGCGGCAGCGTCGGCGTTTACGGCGGCTCGTACGGCACGCTGGAACCTGGTTTCGAACTGCACGGCAACGACGGTCGATGGTCGTATTACCTGACCGCGGATTTCCTAGAGAGCGACATCGGCATCGAAAACCCGGCGCCGTCGCGCAACGCGATCCATGATCACACCGACCAGATCAAGACCTTCGGTTATCTGTCGTACCTGCTCAACGGCACCACCCGCATGGGCTTCTATTTCGGCACGGCCGACAACCGTTTCCAGATCCCCAGCAATCCCGGCCAGAAACCGCAATTCGCGTATGGCGACATCAGCGATTTCAATTCCGCAGACCTGAACGAAAACCAGCGCGAGGTCACGCGCTTCGGCGTGTTCAGCCTGCAGGGTCATGCGGCCGATACCGATTACCGCATCGCGGTCGGTCAGCGATTCAGCAGCGTACGGTTCGATCCGGACCAGATCGGTGATCTGATGTTCAACGGCGTGGCGTCCGAGGTCGGCCGCGTCAACCGCGCGAACACCTTGCAGGCGGATTTCTCCACGCTGCTGGGGGAGTCGCACCTGTTGCGTTACGGCCTGTACGTGGACAGCGAGCACGCAACATCGAGCAACGATTCGCTGGTGTTCCCCGCCGACGCCGAAGGCCGGCAGACTTCCACCACGCCGTTCCCCGTGATCAACGACAGCCGCAAGTACGCGCGCACGCTCGGGGCATACGTGCAGGATCAGTGGCAGGTCACGGACAATCTGGTGGTGAACTACGGCCTGCGCGCCGACCGTTACCGCGCATGGTTGAGCGAGGGGCAGGTCAGCCCGCGCGTGGGTCTGGTGTGGAATGCGACGGCGGGCACCACCGTGCACGCCGGCTACGCCCGCTACTTCACTCCGCCGCCGACCGAACTGATCGCGCCCACCGACATTGCGCTGTACGAAGGCACCACCAACCAGTTGCCGAACAACCGGACCGGCGACGTGAAGTCGGAACGTTCCGATTACTACGACGTAGGCGTGTCGCAGAAAGTCGGCAGACACCTGACGCTGGGTCTCGACGCCTACTACCGGCAGGTGAATTACCTGCAGGACGAAGGCCAGTTCGGCGCGGCGCTGGTGTATTCACCGTTCAACTACGCGCGCGGACGGGTGCGCGGCGTCGAATTCTCGGCCAACTACGACAACGGTCCGTGGAGCGGCTATTTCAATCTCGCACAGGGCCGCGCGATGGGGAAGGGCATCCTCTCCGGGCAATACAACTTCGACGAGGATGAACTGGAATACATCGACACCCATTGGGTGCATCTCGACCACGACCAGAAGCTGGAGGCTTCCGGTGGCCTGAGCTATGCGATCGATGCCGATACCCGCATCGGTGGCGATTTCCTGTACGGCAGCGGTCTGCGCCGCGGTTTTGCCAACACCGCCTCGCTGCCGTCGTATTTCCAGTTGAATCTGAGCCTGGTCCATGCCTTCCGCCTGCCCGGCATCGGCAAGATCGAGGGCAGGTTGGCGCTGATCAACGCCCTCGACCGCGTGTATGAACTGCGCGATGGTTCCGGAATCGGTGTGGGCGCGCCACAATACGGTCCACGCCGCGGGTTGTACGCCGGAGTGGCCAAGGATTTCTGATCCCGTGAATACGTCTTCGGAACATGTCGGCGCGACCGCTGGCGCCTCGCCGCCTTCGGGTGTCGCGGTGCTGGCCGATCGCGTCGGTGCAACCGCATCGCTGCTGTGCGCGGTGCACTGCGCGCTGCTGCCGTTCGTGCTGGCGGCGCTGCCGCTGATCGGGCTGGGATTCCTTGCCGGCCACGCCTTCGAGCGCGTGTTCGTGGTCTGCGCGGCCACGCTGGCGTCGGCCAGCATCGTCACCGCGTACCGCCGCCACCGCAGGCCGCATGCGCTGTTCCTGATGATTCCCGGCATCGCACTGCTGCTGTTCGGCGTCGCCATCGACATCAATGCACACGTCGCGCTGCACACCGCCAGCGTGGTGACCGGCGGCGTACTGGTCGCCAGCGCGCACATCACCAACCTGGTGATCGCGCACCGGCACGCGCACCACGCGGATTGCGGGCACGCCGGGCAGCGGTAATTGTGTAACGCCGCCCCGAGTCCGTAGTCTTTCCGCATGAACGCCCCGCACGCACATCCACACACGCACGCGGCCACGCCGCCGCGCCGTCACGTGCTGCTGTTCGCGCTGGTACTGACCTGCGCGATGCTGGTGATCGAGGCACTGGGCGGATGGTGGGCCGGTTCGCTGGCGCTGCTGGCCGATGCGGGACACATGCTGGTCGATGCCGGTGCGCTGCTGCTGGCGTGGGCGGCGACGGTTTTCGCGGCGCGCCCCGCGGACGCACGGCGCAGCTTCGGTTACGCGCGCCTGGAAGTGCTGGCGGGTTTCGTCAACGCGCTGGTGCAGGTGCTGCTGGTGGCCTGGATCGTGTACGAGGCGGTCGGACGGCTGCTGGCGCTCTCCACGATCCATATCCAGTCAGGCGTCATGCTGGCCGTCGCGGCGGCGGGGCTGCTGGTCAACGCCGTGGTGCTGCGTGCGCTGCACGGCCAGCACGAGGACGACTTCAACACCGCGGGTGCGCGCCTGCACGTGTTCGGCGACCTGCTGGGGTCGGTCGCCACCGTGGCGGCGGCGTTGCTGGTGCGGTATCTGCACTGGCAGTGGGCCGACCCGGCACTGTCGCTGCTGGTGTCGCTGCTGATCCTGCGTGGTGCGTGGCGGTTGTTGCGGCGTTCCTCCCACATTCTGCTGGAAGGCGTGCCGGAGGACCTGAGCCCGGACGAGATCCGCGCCGCGTTGACCGCGTCGGATCCCGAGATCGTGGAAGTCCACCACCTGCATGTCTGGCAGATCGCGTCCGGTTCGCGGATGGCGACGCTGCATGCGCGCCTGCGCGAAGGCGGCGACGCGCAACGGGGCCTGCGCGCGATCCAGCGTGTGCTGCGCGACCGCTACGCGATCCGTCATGTCACGGTGCAGATCGAATCCAGGGACTGCCTCGATCCCGAGGCCGGCTGCGCAGAGGCCGCGCCCGCGCACGATCACCGGCACACCTGACGACGTCCACCCGTCGTGCCCAGGCTTGCCGCCGGCGAGACGGGCACCGTCATTCCCCCGCGCGAACGGCAGGGTCGTGCAGCGGTTTTCGGAAACCCCGGCAAGCCCGGGCAGCGATTGCGCAGCGCGCGGTTGCTGTTACCATGCGCGCGGTTGCAAACCGCAACGGAATCTTTCATTCGACCGGGAACACGACATGGGCAAGGGTGACAGGAAGACCCGCAAGGGCAAGATCTACCGCGGCAGTTACGGCAACGTGCGTCCGCATTCGCCGAAATCGAAGGCGGCGGTGAAGGCCGCCGGCGCACCGAAGAGCGCGGCCCCGGCGAAGCCCGCCGCGCGGCCCGCGGCCAAGAAGGCCGCACCGAAAAAGGCAGCCACGAAGAAGTCCGCGTGACGCGCCGGCAGATGCGGTCGCCGCGTCTGCCGGCTCACCACGTCACCGTCACGCGCACCGTGTCGGAGTAATGCCCGGGCGTCGTGATGGTCTGCGTGTCGATCCGGCCGGTCACCGGGATATGCTGCGGAGCGCCGTTGCCGACGCCGTGCAGTGCCGCGGCCGAACCTGCCGGACCCGACGGTGGTGCCGGGGTGCCGCCGGCGTACAGCCGGTAGGCGACCATGGCGCCGCCTGCAGCCAGATGACGCATCCCGCCGTCGCCGTGCAGGCCATTGTCGAAGCCGATCGAATACGGCTGTCCTTGGGTGCAATACACGTCCAGACCGGCCCGGGCCTGTCGCGACGCCACCCGGCCCGTCTGCACGGTGCCGAAGTCCAGCCCCTCGCCGTCGGTGTCGATCCGGCAGGATGCGACCACCACCAGCGAAACCTGGAACCTTGCTTCGGCGCTGCCGGCTGCGTAAGCGGAAGGAATGGCGATCATCAGCCACGGCGCGATCGCCAGCGCCCGGATCACAAGCTTTTTCACTTCGTTCACCCCTGTTCGAGGCAAACGTTCGCGCGAGCGTCACGCCGGAAAAGCGACGCGATCGACACTATGGCTGCGGTTCACAGAATGTGACAATTGCTCAACCGCGCGCGATTCCGCCCGTGAACACACGGCTCGCGGGTGAATCGCCGATCCAGTACGCGAGTTCGGCCGGTTTCCGCGCATCCCACACCGCCACGTCGGCACGCCGCCCGGGCGCGAGCACGCCGCGGTCGCCGAGGCCCAGCGCGCGCGCGGCGTTGACCGTCGTGCCGCGCAGCGCTTCCTCGGGCGTGAGCCGGAACAGCGTGCAGGCCATGTTGATCGCGAGGCGCAGCGAACGCAAAGGTGAGGTTCCCGGATTGAGGTCGGTGGCGACGGCCATCGGCACGCCGTGTTCGCGCAGCGCGTCGACAGGCGGCAGGCGCGTTTCACGCAGCGCGTAGAAACTCCCCGGCAGCAGCACCGCGACCGTGCCGGCGCGTGCCATCGCCTCGACGCCCGCTGCGCCGGTGCATTCCAGATGGTCCGCGGACAGGCCTGCGAACGAGGCAGACAGCGCGGCCCCGCCAAGGTCGGACAACTGGTCGGCGTGCAGCTTGACCGGCAGGCCGAGTTCGCGCGCGCGCCTGAAACAGCGACGCACTTCTTCCGGGGCAAAGGCAATCCCTTCGCAGAAGGCGTCCACCGCGTCGGCGAGCTTTTCCCCTGCTACGCGCGGGAGCCATTCGTCGCAGACCTGCGCGACGTATTCCTCGCGGCGATCCCTGGATTCCGGCGGCAGCGCGTGCAGGCCCAGCAGGGTGGTGCGCACCGTGACGCCCAGTTCCGAGCCGATCCGCCGTGCCACCCGCAGCATCTTCAGCTCGGTGTCGAGATCCAGTCCGTAGCCAGACTTGATCTCGATCGTGGTGACGCCCTCCCGCAGGAGTGCGCGTGCGCGCGGTGCGGATTGCGCGAGCAGTTCCTGCTCCGATGCCGCACGCGTCGCCCGCACGGTCGAGAGGATGCCGCCGCCCGCGCGGGCGATGGTCTGGTAACTTTCGCCCTGCAGCCGGTGCTCGAATTCGTCTGCACGATCGCCCGCAAATACCAGATGCGTATGGCAATCCACCAGGCCCGGCGTCACCAGCGCGCCGTGCACCGATTCGACCTGTCCGGCGAGGGCGTCCGGCGCATCCTCCAGATCGCGCATCGGCCCGGCGAACGTGATCACGCCGTTGCGCCAACCCAGCGCGCCATGCTCGACCATGCCGTAGCCGGATTCGCCGGCCAGCGTGGCCAGGGTGCAATCCAGCAGCAGGTGGTCCCAGCGCGGGTTCATGGTCTTTCCGGCGCGGCCACCGCCGGCCGGTCCCGCAACGCGTCCGCCTGCGCGGTTTCGTATTCGGCCACCAGCCTTTGCGCGAAGGCCCGGTACACCGGCGTGTGGCAGAACAGCGCCGAGCTGCCGCGCGCGATCAGGCACACCGCCAGGATCGGGATCACCATCGCCTGATTGGCGGTGAGTTCCATCGAGATGATCGCCGCGGTCAGCGGCGCCTGCGTGACGCCCGCGAGATAGCCGGCCATGCCCAGCAGCACGATTGCCGCAGGCGGCGAACCCGGCAGCCATTGCGCGATGTTGTGTCCCAGCCCCGCGCCCACCGCCAGCGCGGGCGAGAAGATGCCGCCGGGTATGCCGGCCCAGTACGACACTATGTTGGCGACGAACTTGCAGGCGCCGAAACCCGCGCCCGGCGCATCCACCGCGTGCTGCAGGATCGCGCGCGCCTGATCATAACCGGTGCCGTACACGCTGCTGCCGCTGGCCATGCCCAGCAGGGCCAGCGCCACGCCGCAACCGAACGCGAACGGGATCGGCCAGCGTGCGCGCAGCGCGGCGATGCGCGACAGCCAGTTGCCGCCCAGCAGGATGATGCGTGCGAACAATCCGCCGGCCATCCCGCACAGCACGCCGCAGGCGAGCACCGCCAGCCAGCTTTGCCTCAGCGCCAGCGCGGCGGTCACGGTGCCGAAATAGGTGTAGTTGCCCAGCAGGCCCAGCGACACGATGCCGGCAATGATCACCGCGGTCAGGATGATGCCGCTCATCCGGTGTTCGAACGCGCCGGCCATTTCCTCGATCGCGAACACGATGCCCGCCAGCGGCGTGTTGAACGCGGCGGCGAGGCCTGCCGCCGAACCGGCCAGCACGAAACGTCCCGCCGCGGCGGGTTCCGCGAAACCGAAACGCCGTCCCAGCGAGTACATCACCGCCGCGCCCACGTGCACCGTCGGCCCCTCGCGTCCCACCGACGCGCCGCCCAGCAGCGCGGCCAGGGTCAGCGCCATCTTGCCGGCCGCGACCCGCGGCGAGAGCAGGGCATGGCGGAACGTGTCGTCCTCGATCCGCAGTGCCGCGATCGCCTGCGGAATGCCGGAGCCGCGCGTCTGCCGCAGGAACCCGGAAGTCAGCCACGACAGCAGCGCGAAGGTGCACGGCGTGATCACCAGCGGCCACCACGCGCCGTACGCCAGCACGCGGTGGAAAGTGTCGTAGGCGAGGATGCTCAGCTTGACGAAGGCGATCGTCACCAGTCCCACCGCCACCGCGCCCAGCCAGAACAGCAGGCGCCGCCGCCATTGCCGCGGCGACAGCCACTCGTGTCTCAGCAGGCTGCGGAAACGCTCACCGGCGGGATTCATGCAAACGGCTCGTGGAGGCGGCTGACGGCCATGCGAGAATGGTGCATGGTAACAGCCTGACACCTACAAGGAGGACGGATGTCGGCACAAACCCTGCACGCCGGACATCTGTTCACGCCGCGCGGCTGGCTGCGCGATGCGCGGTTGCGCGTCGAGCACGGCGTGGTCGCGGCGATCGAAGAAGGCGAGCCGCACGCGGGCGAGGCACTGTCCGCGAAGTTCGTGCTTCCCGGCATGCCCAACCTGCATTCGCACGCGTTCCAGCGCGCAATGGCCGGCCTGGCGGAACGGCGTGGTCACGGCGACGATTCGTTCTGGTCATGGCGCGAGACGATGTATGCCTTCGCCGCCCGGATCGGCCCGGACGAGCTGCGCGCGATCGCAGCGCAGTTGTACGCCGAGATGCTGGAGGCGGGCTACACGCACGTCTGCGAATTCCATTACCTGCACCATGCGCCGGACGGCAGGCCCGGCGCGAATCCCGCCGAGATGTCGCTGGCCATCGTCGAGGCCGCGCGCGAGACGGGCATCGGGCTCACCCTGCTGCCGGTGCTGTACATGACCGGTGGTTTCGACGGGCGTCCGCTGTCGGAGCGGCAGCGGCGCTTCGGGTTGTCGGTGGATGCGTACCTGCGCTTGCTCGACACGCTGTCGGCGCTGGAATCGCCCGGCGTGCGCGTGGGCCTCGCGCTGCATTCGCTGCGGGCGGTGCCGGAAGCGGCGATGCGCGAGGTGCTGGATGGCCTTTCCCCTCTCCCTTCGGGAGAGGGGGCCCGGAAGGGGCGGGTGAGGGTCCAATCGAAGCGTGAAGTTGCTGGTTGGCCCGAACGCTCACCCCAACCCCTCTCCCGAGGGGAGAGGGGTTTTCCAATCCACATCCACATTGCCGAGCAGATCGGCGAGGTGCAGGATTGCCTTGCCGTGCGCGGCGCGCGGCCGGTGCAGTGGCTGTTCGACCACTTCGACGTGGATGCGCGCTGGTGCCTGGTGCACGCGACGCAGATCGAACCCGGCGAGGTCCGGCGCATCGCGAAATCCGGCGCCGTCGCGGGGCTGTGCCCGACCACCGAGGCGAATCTGGGCGACGGCCTGTTCCCGCTCGCCGCTTACCTCGATGCGGGGGGCACGCTGGGGATCGGTTCCGATTCGCACATTTCGGTGTCACCGGTCGAGGAGTTGCGCTGGCTGGAATACGGCCAGCGGCTGATCACCCGCCACCGCAACGTGACCGCGCGCGCGCCGGGCGAGAGTGTGGGCGAAACGCTGTGGCGAGCGGCATTGCGCGGCGGGGCGCAGGCGTCCGGCATCACGCCGTTCGGCGAGGGCGCGGGCGCCGACTTCATCGTGCTGGACGCCGCCTCGCCCTTGCTTGCCGCACGCGACGTAGGGAGCGTGCTGGACAGTTTCCTGTTTGCCGGCAACACGCCTCTGGTGCGCGACGTGATGGCGGACGGCCAATGGGTGGTGCGGGACGGCCGCCATCGCGACCGGGACGCGATCGCCGCGCGCTACCGCGCGGCGGTGCAGCGGCTGGTGGCGATGCCCTGAACCGCTCACGGCCGCCGCCTTGCGGGGGCGGCGGCCGTATCACGCCGTCACTGCGCGGACGGGGAAGACGAAGAGGAAGGCAGCGGATGCTCCTGCTGGAACTCCTTCCACTGCTGGACGCGCGCCATCCGCTGCGCGCGCAGGTTCGCGAGCTGCGTGCGCTGCGCCGGCGTCAGCACGTTGTAGATCCTGGCGCGCAGGTCTGCCCGCTGCAGCACGCGCGCGCGCGCGGCGTCCGCTTCGGCCTGCGCCAGATCGTTCGCGGCGGCCTGGTAGCCGGCGCTGCCGGGCAGCGCGGCTTCGAACGCCTCGCGCTTCTGATGCAGCGCCTGCATCTGCGGCTTCATCTGTTCGATGCTCTGGCGCGTCAGTTGCCTGATGTCGGCCCGTTGCGCATCTGTGAGGTTGAGCTTGTCGTAGACGTGGTCGCCCATCATCGCGGCGTGGCGGTGTCCGTGCCAGGCGGGCGCGGGGGCGGGAGCATCCTGCTGCGCGAAGGCGAACGGGGCGCAGCCGGCGGCGGCGGCGAGGACGGCGGAAACAAGGACTGTCTTGCGCATCATGGGTTCTCCTGCACGAGATCTGCGGTCGTGAGACAACGCCCGACCCTCGTCGATCGTTGACAGTCAGCGGGTTCGGACTTCGCCCCGCGCGACGGTACAGGCGGCGGTAAGGTTCCGCCGGGGCCGCCGGGATGTCAGCCCATCCGCTCGCGCAGGAAGTCGATGAACACGCGCAGCTTGGGGGGCACCTGGTAACGGCTGGGGTAGTAGAGATAGAAACCGTCGTAGGGCGGCAGCCATTCCTCCAGCACGCCGACCAGCCTGCCCGTCGCGATGTGCTCGCGCACGAACACCTCCATCGTGTGCAGCAGCCCCACGCCGTCCAGCGCAGCGCGTACCACCAGCGGCAGGTCGTTGGCGATCAGCGGGCCGTCCACATCCAGTTCGAACCAGCGCCCGTGTTCGGCGAATTCCCAGCGATAGACCGGACCGCCGCTCCGGAAGCGGAAGCGGATGCAACGGTGCGCGCGCAGGTCGCGCGGATGTTTCGGCTTGCCGTGCCGCGCGATGTAATCGGGCGAGCCCACCACCACCGAACGCTGCAAGCCGCCCAGCGGCAGCGCCACCATGTCGCGCTGCACCTTCTCGCCCAGCCGGATGCCGGCGTCCAGACCCTCGGAAACCAGATCGTTCAGGGCGCTGTCCACGCGCATGTCCAGCCGCACGTCGGGGTAGGCGCGCAGGAAGTCGGCGACCATCGGCTCGATCAGCGTGGACACCATCACCGCCGCCACCGTGATGCGCAGCGTGCCGGCGGGATGTTCGCCGTGCCGGCGCAGTTCCTCGATCGCGCCGTCGACCTCGGCCAGCGCCGGTGCGGTGCGGGCCAGCAGTGCCTGACCCGCTTCGGTCAGACCCACGCTGCGGGTGGTGCGCTGGAGCAGGCGCACCCCGAGCCGCTTTTCGAATTGCTTGAGCGTCTGGCTGAGGGCCGAGGGCGTCACTTCCAGCTCGCGCGCGGCAGCGGTGAAGCCGCCGTGACGGACGATGGCGTGGAAGGCACGCAAGGCGCCGCTGTGGTCGTCTCGCATTGATTAGCGTGGCTTAAAGGGGCATGTGCAGAATCCGGCTTTTTCGCCGGCTTGGCAAGGCGCAGACTGCGCGCCGTCCGCTTTCCCAAGACCGGAGACTCCTCATGCCATTCGATTATTTCACCCTCGGCCGTTCCGGCCTGCGCATCAGCCGCCTCGCGCTGGGCACCATGACCTTCGGCGACAACTGGGGCTGGGGCGCCGACGAACGCACTTCCCGCGCGATGTTCGACCGTTACCTCGACGCCGGCGGCAATTTCATCGACACCGCCGATCTCTACACCGAGGGCCAGAGCGAAACCCTGCTCGGGAAGTTCATCGCCGAAAGCGGCGTGCGCGACCGCGTGGTGCTGACCACCAAGTTCAGCTACAACGCCGAAACGGGCAACCCCAACGCCGGCGGCAACGGCCGCAAGAACATCCTGCGCGCGATCGAAGGCTCGCTGCGCCGCCTGCGCACCGATTACATCGACCTGTACCTGCTGCACACCTGGGACCGGATCACGCCGGCCGAGGAAGTGTTGCGCACGCTGGACGACCTCACGCGCGCGGGCAAGATTCGCTACGCCGGACTTTCCGACGTGCCGGCGTGGTACGCCGCGCGCATCCAGACCCTCGCGCAGGCGCACCACATGCAGCCGCTGGTCAACCTGCAATTGCAGTATTCGCTGGTGGAGCGGAACGTCGAACGCGAATTCGTGCCGCTGGCGCAGGAACTGGGTTATGGCATCACCGCGTGGAGTCCGCTGGGCATGGGCCTGCTGTCGGGCAAGTACCGGCCCAGCGAATCCGGGCACGACGGCCATGGCGATGGCCGGATGCAGGCGCTGAAAGGCAGCGGACTGGTATCGCTGCTGGACAAGTTCACGCCGCGCAACTGGCGCATTGTCGCCGCGCTGGAGCGCGTCGCGCGCGAGCACGGATTGGGCATGGCGCAAGCCGCGATCCAGTGGGCCGCGCGGCAACCGGCGATCGGTGCGGTGATCCTGGGCGCGCGCACCATGGAGCAATTCGAGGACAACCTCGCGGCACTGGACAAACCGCTTTCCGCCGAGGCCTTGCGCGAACTGGATGAGGTCTCCGCGCTGCCGCAGCAGTTCCCTTACAGCTTCTTCGAACAGGCCCAGCAGGAGCGCATCCACGGCGGCGCCGCGGTGGGCGACAAACCGGACGGTTATTTCGCGCCCGTGCGCGTGGCCGCCGCGGCGGTGAGCGCGACGCAGGGACTGGTCGCGGCCGGTGCGCGCTGACCCGCTGCTGACCGGCATTTTTCACGTCCACACCAAGGAAAACGACATGTCGCAACTTTCCGCACCGAACCCGACGCGCTACGGCGCCCCGATCACGCTGGAGCTGGCGCGCCGGGTGATGGCCGCCGCCGAGGCCGCAGCGAATGCACGGGGCTGGCCGATGGCTATCGCGATCGTGGGCAGCGGCGGCCAGACCGTGATGTTGCATGCGCTGGACAACGTGTTGCACGGCAGCATCGACGTTTCGCTGGAGAAAGCGCGCTGTGCGGTCGCGTTCCGGCGTCCGACCAGGGCGCTGGAAGATGCGGTCGCGGCGGCAGGGCTGGGCCTGCGCCTGCTGGCCGTGCCGTCGGTGATGCCGATCGAGGGCGGCCTGCCCCTTGCCATCAATGGCGAAGTGATCGGCGCGATCGGCGTGTCCGGCATGCAGTCGCACGAGGATGCGCAGGTGGCGGCCGCCGGCGTGGCCGCGCTGGCGGATTGAGATGGAGATACCAAGCATGACCATCAGGGCCGAATGGATCGAGGCGGACAACGCTCGCCTGTACGCCGAGCAGGCGGGCAGCGGCGAGGCGGTGACGATGTTGCACGGGTTTCTGGTGGACAGCGGACAGTGGGACTGGGAATTCGCCTCGCTGTCGCGCTCGCATCGGGTGCTGCGTTACGACGCGCGCGGCTTCGGCCGCTCCACGATCGAACCCGGCGCCTACGCGCATCACCAGGATCTGGTCGCCGTGCTGGATGCCTGCGGCATACGCCGCACCACGCTGCTGGCCTGCTCGGGCGGTGCTGCCACCGCGCTGGATTTCGCGCTGGCACATCCGTCCCGTGTCGACGCGATGATCCTGATCGGCGCGGGCTATTGGGGCAGGTTCGCCGACCGCACGCCGGAAGCGCACGCCTTCCTGGAATCGCTGAGAGGCCTCGACGTGGACGGGATGATCGGGCACTCGCTGCGCGCCTTCACCGACGGCCCCCGGCGGCGCCCGGATCAGGTGGATGCGAAGGCGCGCCGTCGCGTCGAAGCGATGACCAGCCGCCTGTTTCGCCGCAAGGTCAGCTACTGGACAAGGGCCGCGCTGGATCAGCGCACGCCGCAGCCCTCGGCGCTGGAGCGTCTGGATGAAATCGAGGTACCCGTCCTGCTGCTTGTCGGCAGCGAGGATCAGCCCGAGGTTCACGAGTTGTCGGAACAGCTTGCCAGCGGTCTCCCCTTGGCGAAAAAGGTGATCGTGCCGGACGCTGGCCACCACGCCAATCTGGAGGCGCCGCAGTTCGTGCTGTCCGAAATCTCCGGATGGCTGGGCAAGGTCCCGGGGTTTCCCGCGGATGATGCCTTGCCTGCCGTTGCGCGCAGGACAATCGGATGACGGCTTGCCGGACCGGCGAGCGTGCATTCCCTTCGAACATTCGACCTCACACTGCAGGAGAACAGCATGCAAACACGTACCCTTGGTTCCAGAAGCCCGCAGGTATCCGCCATCGGCCTCGGCTGCATGGGCATGAGCGAGTTTTACGGCGCGCACGACGACGCCGAATCGATCAAGGTGATCCATCACGCGCTCGATGCGGGCCTGAACTTCCTCGACACCGCCGACATCTATGGCCCGTTCACCAACGAGGTGCTGGTGGGCAAGGCGATCAAGGATCGGCGAAACGAAGTCTTTCTCGCCACCAAGTTCGGGATCGTGCGCGATCCGAACGATCCGAAGAAGCGCGGCGTCAACGGCCGTCCCGAATACCTGCGCGCCGCGTGCGATGCCAGCCTGAAGCGGCTGGGCGTCGATCACATCGATCTCTACTACCAGCACCGCGTCGATCCCGACACGCCGATCGAGGAGACGGTGGGCGCGATGGCGGAGCTGGTGCGCGCGGGCAAGGTGCGTTTCATCGGCCTGTCGGAGCCTTCGGCCGCGACCATCGAGCGGGCGCACAAGGTGCACCCGATCACCGCCGTGCAGAGCGAGTATTCGCTGTGGACGCGTGATCCCGAGGACGGCGTGCTGCAGACGTGCGAAAAACTCGGCATCGGTTTCGTGCCGTATTCGCCGCTGGGGCGCGGGTTCCTGACCGGCGCGATCAAGAGCCCGGATGATTTCGCGTCCGACGATTTCCGCCGCGACAATCCACGCTTCCAGGGCGAGAACTTCAAGAAAAATCTCGCGCTGGTGGACAAGGTGCGCGAGCTGGCGAACGCCAAGGGCTGCACGCCCTCGCAGCTTGCGCTGGCCTGGGTGCTGGCGCAAGGCGAGCACATCGTGCCGATCCCCGGCACCAAGCGCATCAAGTACCTCGACGAGAACATCGGTGCGCTCGACGTGGTGCTGACCGACAAAGAGCTCGCGGCCATCGACGCGGCCTTCCCGCCCGATGCCGCGGCGGGCGAGCGTTACGCCAGCGCCAGCATGCGGCGCCTGCTGCGCGGCTGAACCACGCCTGAGGCATCACGCGAGTCGCGTCAACGAGTGCGCGCCGCGTCGCGTTGTTCGCGCAAGTCAGATCGACGGAGAACGCCGATGAAACGCGTGATGTCGTGGTTGCTGCCGGTTCTGGCACTGGCGGGCTGTCTCGCCACCGGCGGGTGCGTGGTGGTGCCTGCGCGCCCCGCCTACGTCGCCGTCGCACCCGCGGCGGTGTGGGTGCCGGGCTACTGGTCGGGCCGTATCTGGATCAGCGGTCATTGGCGTTATCACTGACGCGCGCATCGGCGCGAACCATCCGGGAAATTCGCGATGAAACGAAACCTCGTGACGCTGATGCTGCTCGCCGTGCTGTCCGTCGGCTGCCTGGGAATCGGCGGCTGTGTCGTGGAAGCGCCGCGTCCGCCGCCTCCCGGACCGGGCTGCGTGTGGGTGCCCGGGCACTGGGGCGGTCCCTACGGCAATGTCTGGATTCGCGCGCATTGGCGCTGCCCGCCCTGACCAGCCCGTCGTGATGCAGTGAGCGCGCACCGCGATCTCGCTCGTGCGGTGCATGCGCATCGGCCGGTATCATGCGCAGCCCAAAGGCCGACGAGCAAGGTTGCGATGCCGTGAAAATCGAATCGCTGGATCACCTGGTGCTGACCGTGACCGACATCGATGCAGCCTGCGCGTTCTACGAGCGCGTGATGGGCATGCGTGCCGTCACCTTCGGCGCGGGGCGCAAGGCGCTTGCATTCGGCGACCAGAAGATCAACCTGCACCGGCACCATCACGAATTCGAGCCCAGGGCCGCGCGGCCGACGCCGGGTTCCGCCGATCTGTGCTTCGTCACTTCGACGCCGCCGGACGAGGTGGTTGCGCATCTGCGCGCGTGCGCCGTGGAGATTCTCGAAGGGCCGGTGCCACGCACCGGCGCGCGCGGACCGATCGTGTCGGTGTATTTCCGCGACCCGGACGGCAACCTGATCGAGATCGCCGGTTATGTCACCGGTGATGCCGCTGGATGAGCGGACCGTGCGTACACGGCCGGTGGCTCAGCGGTCGGCCGGTTTCAGCATCATCTCGATCTGCGTGTAGCTCCCGTCGTTTTTCTCGGGCGCAATGCCGAGGATGTGTGCAAGCAGGGGGTACACGTCCACGTTGGGGAAGGGCGCAGCGACGACGCCGTGCCGGAACGACGGGCCTTCGGCGATGAACAGCGCGCGCATCAGCGGATCGGCATTGTCGTAGCCATGCTCGCCGCGCGGCAGATCCTTCCAGTGCGCCGTCTCGTGGCGGGTCACGATCAGCCAGCCCGTCTGCGCCAGGCACACGATGGGCGGAATGCGCGCATTGGTGCCGTAGTGGAAGCGCGCGGGAATGTCCTGTTTCTTCCAGCACTGCATGTGCGGATGCGGCGCCAGCAGTTTCGCCTCGGCATCGGCGACGCGCGCGGGCGATGCATTCGGCCCGGGTTCCAGCCCGGCGACCGCCATCGACGTCATCTTGCGCAGCGCACGCATGTCGGTCACGTCGTCGAGGTACACCTCGTGACCCGGCGCGACCGGCGCGAAGCCGTGATCGGAGACCACCACGATGTCGGTCGCGGCGTAAAGACCGCGCGATTTCAGTCCTTCGATCAGGCGTCCGATCGCGGCATCCACACGGCGGATCGCGTCGTTGACCTCCGGTGAGTCGGGCCCGTGCCGGTGCGCTGCCGTGTCCACTGCGTTGAAATACAGCGTGATGAAGCGCGGGCGTTGCGCAGCCGGCAGATCCAGCCAGACCAGCACGTGATCGACGCGCTGGTCGGCGGTCATCCGCTCGTCGAACGGAAACCAGTGGTCGGGACGCACGCCGTGGATCGGCGCCTCGGAGCCGGGCCAGAACATCGTGGCGGCATGTCCGCCCTGTTGCTGCACGCTGACCCACAGCGGTGTCGCCTCGTCCCACCAGCGTTCGTCTCCCACCGCCTTGCGGTTGGATATCGTGAAGCGATGGTCCGGCTGGATCGAGGGATCCTCCATGGTGTTGTTGACGATGCCGTGGTGGTCGGGATACAGCCCCGTCACCAGCGTGTAGTGGTTGGGGAACGTCAGTGACGGAAACGCCGGCGTCATCCAGCGTGCGTGCACGCCTTGCGCGGCCAGCGCCGCGAGGTTCGGACTGACGCCGCGATCGAAGTAGTCGGCGCGGAAGCCGTCGATCGAAACCAGGATGACGGTGGGCGGTTGCGACGCGGCTGCCGGCGCCGTGACGCGCGGCGGTTGCAGGGCGCAGCCGGCCAGTGCGACCAGGCACAGCGCCAGCAGGAAACGTCGGAAACGGTTCGGCATCACGGTTCCCCCGGATGTCGCAAAGGCCGCAGCATAACCGCCGTGTGTGACGGAACACAGCCGGGCATGCGCCGGCCGCCATGCAAGGCCGGATATGCCGTTCTTCACTGGAGCCGGGTCCGGCTTCGTGCTACGACTGGCGGGTCCGGAACACGGCGCGCCAGGCCCGTCACGGATCACACGCGGAGGGTTCGATCATGCCGTCATTGCCAGTGTCAACGCGGCCCGCGCGCCGCATCGCCTCGGGCCATCCGGGCACGGCCGCCACGTTCCTGTTCGCGTTGCTCGCGACGTTTGCCGGAGCGGCCAGCGCCGCTTCCGGCATCAGCCGCGGTGATCGCTACGCGGGCGAGCCGTGGGCCACGCGCTCGCCGGTGCTCGCCCAGCACGGCATGATCGCGAGCGAGCAGCCGCTGGCTTCGCAGGCCGGCATCGAGATCCTCAAGAAGGGCGGCAGCGCGGTGGACGCCGCGATCGCCACCAGCGCCGTGCTGTGCCTGACCGAGCCGGTGTTGAACGGTCTCGGCGCGGATGCGTTCGCGATCGTGTACGACCCGAAGACGCACAAGCTGTACGGCTACAACGGTTCCGGCTGGTCGCCCCGGAATCGTTCGCTGAAGCAGATGCAGGCCGAGGTCAAGGCGGCCTACCGGCAGGCCGGCATGAAGCCGAGCGACCAGATCCCGCTGCTGGGGCCCCTGCCGGTGACGGTGCCGGGTATCGTCGATGCCTGGTTCGCGCTGCACGAGAAGTTCGGCAAGCTGCCGATCGCCGAAGACCTGGCGCCGGCGATCTACTACGCGACGCACGGTTTTCCGGTCACCGAGGTCGTCGCCGAATACTGGAAGGGCAACTGGCAGGCATTCGAGCAGCACAAGGGCCTGATCAGGGATTTCGCGAATGCCGAGAAGGTGTTCCTGATCGACGGCCACACGCCCAGGCAGGGCGAGATTTTCCGCAATCCCGACATGGCGCATACGCTGACACTGATCGCGCACGGCGGACGCGACGCGTTCTACCAAGGCGAGATCGCGCACACCGCGGCCGATTTCTTCGAGCGCATCGGTACCGGTCCCGACTATTCCGATTTTGCGGATTTCCGCGGCGAGTGGGTGACGCCGCAGTCGGTGGACTACCACGGCTACGACGTGTACGAACTGCCGCCGAACGGGCAGGGCTTCGCCACGCTGGAAATGTTGAACGTGCTGAAGGGTTTCGACCTTAAGAAGATGGGGGCCGGCAGTCCCGACACCTTGATGGCCGAGATCGGCGCTTACCGGCTCGCCGCCGCGGATCTGTCGAAGTGGTACGCCGATCCGCGCTTCTACGACGTTCCCGTGAAAGGACTGCTGTCGCAGGCGTATGCGGACCAGCGCCGCAAGCTGATCGATCTGCAACACGCCAACCCGGACATCGCGCCGGGCAATCCGCTGCCGTACCAGACGGGCGTGTATCCCTCCGGCAGCGGCGACACCACCGATTTCGAAACCGCCGACAGCGACGGCATGATGGTGTCGATGATCGAGTCGAACTACGCCGGGATGGGGTCGGGCGAAGTCGCGCCCGGTCTGGGCTTCATGTTCCAGGACCGCGGCGCCTTGTATTCGCTCGATCCGAAAAGCGCCAACGTGTACGCGCCGCGCAAACGTCCGTTCCACACCATCATCCCGGCCTTCGTGATGAAGGACGGACAGCCGTGGATGGCGCTCGGCGTGATGGGCGGTTACTTCCAGCCGCAGGGGCAGACGCAGGTGCTGGTCAACCTGATCGATTTCGGCATGAACGTGCAGGAAGCCGGTGATGCCGCGCGCTGGGCCCATGTCGGCGACGCGACGCCGACCGGCCAGCCTGCGGAAGGCGCCGGGATGGTGATGCTGGAATCGGGCTTCGACCCGGCTGTCGCCGATGCGCTGCGCAGCCGCGGCTACAAGGTCAGGGTCACCACGCACGCCGAAGGCGGCTATGGCGGCTACGAGGCGATCCGGTACGACGCGAAGGATCACGTGTATTGGGGCGCCACCGAGATGCGCCGGGACGGGCAGGTGATCGGGTACTGAGGCTTCCGACGTTCCGCCCTACGGTGTCTTGCGCGCTTCGGCACCACGATCGGCAAACGCCTCTCACCGCGATCATGTCCCCCCGGGGATTACCGCGCAACTTGTCGGGCAAGGGGGCGGTGCGAGGCGCACTACCTGTCGTCGGCGCCATGAATCAGAGCTTCTCCAGCCGGTACACCGCGGTATGCAACGCCGTGACGCCTTGCCCGGAGAACGAAGGCTGCGAATCCAGGATGTCGCGTCGTTCCCGCCGCGCGATGTCCCAATGCGCCTCGAACAGCCGGTGCACTTCGGCGTCATCGACGCTGAAGGGCGGCCCTGCCATTTCGTTCTGCGGATATTCCAGTGTGATCAGGAGTGCCCGGCAGCCGCGCGGCAGCTTGCCGTACACCTCGTGCGCATAGCGCTCGCGCATGGGTGCAGGAAATGCAATCAGCGCCGCCCGGTCATAGGCGGCTGCACAGCCCGCGTAGGTCTCGTCCGGAATGGCGAACACGTCGCCGTTGATGATCTCGATGCCGCCGCCGTGGCCGATGATGAAATGCGCGCCGCCGGGGCCGGGTTGCCGGTGCGCCCGCAGCCGGTTTTCGGCGAGAAACGACTCGATGGCTGGCAGCGCGATCTCCACGCCCAGCACGCACAGGCCCTGCGACGCCAGCCACAGCATGTCCAGCGACTTGCCGCACAGCGGCACCAGCACGCGCGCGCCCCGCGGCACTGCAAGCGCCGGCCAGTGCTTTTCCAGCAACGGCATCACTTCGCTGCGATGCCAGCCGGTGCGGCCTTCCAGCCAGCGTTGCAGCCAGTATTCGGATTCCATGATGCACGCTCGGAGTCCGGCTCGTGTCGCATGACTATAATCCCGCGATTGCCTTGATTGGAGCATCCCATGAACGCCCCCACCCGCATCGACACCCAGCGCGTGATCCATCCGCCGCGCGGTACCAAGCTCACCTGCAAGAACTGGCTGATCGAGGCGCCGTACCGGATGATCCAGCACAACCTCGACCCCGAGGTCGCGGAGAACCCGGCCGAGCTGGTGGTGTACGGCGGCATCGGCCGGGCCGCGCGCAACTGGGAATGCTTCGACGCGATCCTGCGTTCCTTGCGCGAATTGAACCCCGACGAAACGCTGCTGGTGCAGTCGGGCAAGCCGGTCGGTGTGTTCAGGACCCACGCCGATGCGCCGCGCGTGCTGATCGCGAACTCCAACCTGGTGCCGCATTGGGCCACGTGGGAACACTTCAACGAACTCGACAAAAAGGGCCTGATGATGTTCGGCCAGATGACGGCCGGTTCGTGGATCTACATCGGCTCGCAAGGCATCGTGCAGGGCACCTACGAGACCTTCGTCGAGATGGGCCGGCAGAGTTACGGCGGGAATCTGCGCGGCAAGTGGATTCTCACCGCGGGTCTGGGCGGCATGGGCGGCGCGCAGCCGCTGGCGGCGGTGATGGCCGGCGCGTGCATGCTGGCGATCGAGTGCCAGCAGTCGCGCATCGATTTCCGTCTCAAGACCGGTTACGTGGACGAGCAGGCGAAGGACCTGGATGATGCGCTCGCGCGTATCGAGAAATACACGCAAGCGGGCGAAGCGAAATCGGTCGCGTTGCTCGGCAACGCCGCCGAGGTGCTGCCGGAACTGGTGAGGCGCGGCGTCAAGCCGGATGCGGTCACCGACCAGACTTCCGCGCACGATCCGGTCAACGGCTATCTGCCGCAAGGCTGGACGGTCGAGCAGTGGTTCGAACGCCGCAAGCGCGATCCGGACGGCACCCGCGACGCGGCCAAGCAATCCATGAAGACCCACGTCGAGGCGATGCTGGCGTTCCATGCGCAAGGCATCCCGACCTTCGACTACGGCAACAACATCCGCCAGATGGCGTTCGACGTCGGCTGCAAGAACGCGTTCGATTTCCCCGGCTTCGTGCCGGCCTACGTGCGCCCGCTGTTCTGCCGCGGCGTGGGGCCGTTCCGCTGGGTCGCGCTGTCGGGCGATCCGGAAGACATCCTGAAAACCGACGCCAAGGTCAAGGAACTGATCCCGGACGATGCACACCTGCACAACTGGCTGGACATGGCGGAAAAGCGCATCCACTGGCAGGGCCTGCCCTCGCGCATCTGCTGGGTCGGGCTGGGGCAGCGCGACAAGCTCGGACTCGCATTCAACGACATGGTGCGCAAGGGGGAACTCAAGGCGCCGATCGTGATCGGCCGCGACCATCTCGATTCCGGTTCGGTCGCATCACCCAACCGCGAAACCGAAGCGATGCGCGACGGCTCGGATGCCGTTTCCGACTGGCCGGTGCTGAACGCGCTGCTCAACACCGCCAGTGGCGCGACCTGGGTGTCATTCCACCACGGCGGCGGCGTCGGCATGGGCTACTCGCAGCACGCCGGCCTGGTGATCGTCTGCGATGGTACGAAGGAAGCCGACGCGCGCATCGCCCGTGTGTTGTGGAACGATCCCGGCACCGGCGTGATGCGTCACGCGGATGCAGGTTATCCCGAAGCGATCGCCTGCGCGAAGGAGAAGGGGCTGAAGCTGCCGATGGTGTAGACGCCTCGGACGCGGTCATCCCGGTACAAACCGGGGCCCGGCGATTCCCGAGATGAAAGCATGATATATTTGGCTCCATATTCGGAGCCAAATATGGAAACCATCCTGTCCGAGACCAGCGTCAGCATCACCGAACTCAAGCGCAACCCGAGCGCGGTGATTGAAGCGGCCGATGACGAAGCCGTGGCGGTGCTGGTGCACAACAAGCCATCCGCTTATCTGGTGCCGGCAAACACCTACAAGCGCCTGATCGAGCGGCTGGAGGACCTGGAACTGGCGGAACTGGTGCGCAGCCGCGCCAGGGAGCGCCGGATCAAGGTCAAGCTCGATGACCTATAGTCTCGAGTTCGTCGAGTCCGCTCTCAAGGAATGGCGCAAGCTCGCGCCGTCGATCCGCGACCAGTTCAAGAAGAAACTTGCCGAGCGCCTCGAACATCCGCGCGTCCCGTCGGCTCGACTGCAAGGCATGGCGGACTGCTACAAGATCAAGCTGCGCACGGCGGGATATCGGCTGGTCTATCAAGTCAACGACAAGATCGTGGTCGTGACGGTGATTGCCGTGGGCAAGCGCGACAAGCTGAAGGTTTATCGCGCGGCGAGTGAGCGGATCAGGTGATTGCCAGGCCGGATTTTGCAGCCGGCCTGTTTTAAAGCACTCGGTCAGATTCGTCGAGTCAGCGCCCGCCATCGCGGGTGGATCATTTCGCAAACAGCTTCGACCGATCCGCGAAGGCCTTGAACTCCAGCGCATTGCCGGACGGATCGAGCAGGAACATCGTGGCCTGCTCGCCGGGCTGGCCCTTGAAGCGCACGTGCGGTTCGATCACGAAACGGGTGCCGGCTTCGCGCAGTTTCTCCGCAAGCGCGTGCCACGCGGCCATGTCCAGCACCACGCCGAAATGCCGCACCGGCACGTCGTCGCCGTCCACGTCGTGCGCGGCGGCCGCATGCAGTTCTTGCGGCGCCAAATGTGCGACGATCTGGTGGCCGTAGAAATCGAAGTCCACCCAAGTCTCGCTGCTGCGGCCTTCCGGGCAGCCGAGCAGGCCGCCGTAGAACGCGCGCGCTTCTTCGAGCGAATGCACCGGAAACGCGAGATGGAACGGCGGAAGTTCTTGCATGATCAGCACCCTCACGCGGATGCGCGCGCGGCCAGCCACGCGTCGATGGTGGATTTCGGCAGCGGGAAATAGCCGTTGACGACTTCCGGATCGCGCGCCGCCGCATCCGGCAGCAGGTGCACGTGCCATTCGCCGACGCGGCCGACCTGCAGGCAGTCGTCGATCTCGTGCAGGTCATCCTTGTGGATTTCGTCGTGACCTTGCAGCAGCGAGCGTTTCGCGCGTGCCTTCGCCTCGGCCTTGTTCGGCGCGCCGAAGAATCCCCACGCGTGCTGCTCCCCGAACACGCCGGGCCGGTAGCCGCCGATATTGATGAAATACAGATGCAGCCCGTTGCTTGGCGGCGTATGCGACAACTGCACGCGATAACCCGCCACGCTGTCGAGGAAGCACCAGGCATCGACGTGCAACCCGCGCGGATCGCCGAACCAGCCGTCCAGCAATTGCGCATGCACGGCCTCCAGCGATTCGCCGACAGCGAACGCGACATCGTGCAGTTCGGTGCGTGCGCCGGGCGCAGTGCCGCCCAGCACGCAGGCGATCAGGCGTTCGGTCGGAGTCATGCGCGGATTTTAAGGGCGTTGGATGAGGGACCGCCGTTCCGGACCCTCACCCGCCCTTCGGGCACCCTCTCCGGGGGGAGAGGGCAAAGCGTCATGCCGCCTTCGCTTCGTCCTTGAGCGTCTGCATGTCGATCACGAAGCGGTATTTCACGTCGCTCTTCAGCATGCGTTCGTAGGCGTCGTTGATGTCGCGCATCGCGATCATCTCGATGTCGGACACGATGCCGTGTTCGGCGCAGAAATCCAGCATCTCCTGCGTCTCGCGGATGCCGCCGATCAGCGAACCGGCCAGCGCCCGGCGCTTGAAGATCAGGCTGAACACCTGCGGCGAGGGGTGCGGCGTGGCCGGCGCGCCGACCAGGCACAGCGTGCCGTCGCGCTTCAGCAGATTCAGGAACGCATCCAGATCGTGCGGCGCGGCCACGGTGTTGAGGATGAAATCGAAACTGCCCGCGTGCTGCTTCATCTGCTCCGGGTCTTTCGAGATCACCACCTCGTCCGCGCCCAGCCGCTTGCCATCGGCGATCTTGTTCGGCGAGGTGGTGAACAGCACCACGTGCGCACCCATCGCGCGCGCCAGCTTGACGCCCATGTGGCCGAGGCCGCCCAGCCCCACGATGCCGACCTTCTTGCCGGGGCCGGCGTGCCAGTGGCGCAGCGGCGACCAGGTGGTGATGCCGGCGCACAGCAGCGGCGCGACCGCGGCGAGATTGTCCTTGTGCGAAATGTGCAGCACGAATTTCTCGTTCACCACGATGTTCGCGGAATAGCCGCCGTAGGTGTTTTCGCCGCCGAACACGGGGCCGTTGTAGGTGGCGGTGAAGCCGTTCTCGCAGTAGTTCTCTTCGCCGTCCTTGCACGATGCGCAATGCCCGCAACTGTCCACCATGCAGCCAACGCCCACGGTGTCGCCGACCTTGAAGCCCTTCACGTCCTTGCCGACCGCCGTGACGCGCCCCACGATCTCGTGGCCGGGCACGCACGGATACATCGTGTTCTTCCATTCGTTGCGCGCGGTGTGCAGGTCGGAATGGCACACGCCGCAATAGAGGATGTCGATGGCCACGTCGTGCGCGCCGGGTGCGCGGCGTTCGATGGCGTGCGGGCCGAGCGGCTTGTCGGCGGCCTGGGCGGCGTAGGCGGGGGTGCGGGTCATGCGAATCTCCTGAAACACTGAAACAGAATCAAAGTGTCCGTCCGGGTGCAGGGCTTGCGATCTGCGACTTTTTCTTCGTCATTCCGGGGTTGCCTGCACAGTTTGCAGGCAGAACCCGGAACCCGGCTTTTTGGGGATCTCGAAAGAGAAACTGGATTCCGGGTTCCATCGCCAGGCTTCCTGGCGATGGCCCCGGAATGACGACTGGATATTTTGGCGCGTTTATGCGGTCGTCTTTTCTCGTACCGGCAATACCCAGTCCGGCCGGATGTAATGGCAGGTGTAACCGTCCGGGTAGCGCTGCAGATAATCCTGATGTTCGGGTTCGGCCTCCCAGAAATCGGTGGCAGGCGAAACCTCCGTCACCACCTTGCCGGGCCAGATGCCGGACGCTTCCACGTCGGCGATGGTGTCCTCGGCGATGCGTTTCTGTTCGTCGTTCAAGTAGAAAATCGCGGAGCGATAGCTGGTGCCGATGTCGTTGCCCTGGCGGTTCGGCGTGGTGGGATCGTGGATCTGGAAGAAGAATTCCAGCAACTTGCGATAGCTGATCACCTTCGGATCGAAAACGATCTCGATGGATTCGGCGTGCGTGCCGTGGTGGCGGTAGGTCGCGTTCGGCACGTCGCCGCCGCAATAGCCCACGCGCGTGGAAATCACGCCGGGCTGCTTGCGGATCAAGTCCTGCATGCCCCAGAAACAGCCGCCGGCAAGGATGGCGCGTTCGGTTGTCATGTCGTGTGCCTCGGTTTTCGTGTGACGTGGGATTTCGTCCCTGTCATTCCCGCGAAAGCGGGAATCCAGCACCGTTTTATGCGAAAAGACACTGGATTACTTGCGTCATCCATGGCGCTCGCCCTTCGGGCCGCCTTCGGGGTTCGCGTTTGCAATCCTGCAAACGCAGTCCGGATCGCGCCCGCTGCGCGGGCTTGTCCGGAATGACGATCGAATCAGGTGTGTTCGAACAATTTACGGTACTCGCCGTAGCCTTCCTTTTCCAGATCGGCGAGCGGAATGAAGCGCAATGATGCGGAATTGATGCAGTAGCGCAGGCCGCCCAGCTCGCGCGGGCCGTCGTCGAACACGTGGCCGAGATGGCTGTCGCCGTGCTTCGAGCGCACCTCGGTGCGGAGCATGCCGTGGCTGGTGTCGCGCTTTTCCACCACGTTGGAGGATTCGACCGGCCTGGCAAAACTCGGCCAGCCGCAACCGCTGTCGAACTTGTCCATCGACGTGAACAGCGGTTCGCCGGACACGATGTCCACGTACAAGCCGACGCGATGGTTGTCGTGGAATTCGTTGTCGAACGGCCGCTCGGTGGCCGATTCCTGGGTCACCCGGTATTGCAGCGGGGTGAGCCGGGCCAGGGCCTCGGGTGTCTTGCGGTAGTCTGGCATCGCCGGTTCCTTTGCCGGGGTGTGTCGATCAGATGGGGGCGCGCGGCGGCGACCCAAGTGTGCGGAGGCCCCGGAATCACATGGTGTAGGCTGTCGGCCGGCTGGGCCCATCGAATGGAACCATGACCTCGCGCGTCGCCGCTTCGCCCGCATTGCCGCCGGCCGCATCGCGGATGCTGGAACGCGCGCGGACCGAACTGGCCCGCCGGCAGCTGGATGCCGCGGCGCAATCGCTGGCGAATGTCCTGTCCCTCGTACCCGGCTGCGTCGAAGCGGTCAAGCTGTCGGGGGTGGTGGCGCAGATGCGCGGCGAGCATGCGCGCGCGGTCGAACTCCTGCGCCGCGCGGGGGGCGCGGCGCCCCGCGATCCCGGCATCCACATGGCGCTGGGCATTTCGCTGTTCGAGACGGGCCATGCCGAGGCGGCGATCGCGTCCCTGCAGCGGGCCGCCGAACTGGCGCCGGACGCGGCTCCGGTCTGGTACAACCTCGGCAAGGCATTGAAGTTGAACGTGCAGACGGAAGCCGCCGTCGCCGCCCTCCTGCGCGCGCTGGCGCTCGATCCGCGGCATGTCACCGCGCGGATCACGCTGGCCGACGCGCAGGCGAGCGTGGGCCGGATCGACGAGGCGGCCGCGAACCTGCGCGAAGTCCTGAAGCGGCACCCCGGCCACGCCCACGCGTGGTTCGCGCTGGCCAACATGAAGGTGGTGCCGCTGGGCAGGGACGACGTGCTGCAACTCCGTCGCGCCATCGAGGAACCCGGAACTTCCACCGAGGCGCGCATCCTGCTTTCGTTCTCGCTTGCGAAAGCGCTGGAAGACCAGGGCGACTACGCGGCATCGTTCGAGGTGCTGCAGCGTGCGAACGCCATGCAGCGCGGCCGGATCACGTGGGATGCCGCGCGGCATCGGCGGCACGTCGAGGCGATCGAACACGCTTTCGCGCTGCCGCCGCCGGCACCGCTCGATCCCGGTCTCGGCCGGGAGGTCATCCTGATCGTGGGTGTTCCGCGCTCCGGCACCACCTTGGTCGAACAGATTCTCGCCTCGCATCCCCGAATCGAAGGTGCCAATGAAATCCTCGACTTGCCGAACATTGTCGAGGAGGAATCAAGCCGGCGCGGCTGTCCGTTCCCGCGATGGGTGGCTGCGGCGACGCCGCAGGACTGGCAGCGGCTGGGCCGGGATTATCTCGCCCGCACCGAACGCTGGCGCCGGCAGCGTCCCCGTTTCACCGACAAGAATCTGGTGAACTGGGAATTGATCGGGGCGGCACTGACGATGCTGCCGGGCGCGCGGGTCATCGTGTGCCGCCGCGATCCGGTGGAAACCTGCTTGGCGTGCTATCGCCAATGGTTCAGCCATGACGCCGAATTCAGCTACGACCTCGACGACATGGCCGATTACCTGATCGACTTCGAGCGTTTGAGCCGCTTCTGGCAGGCCAGGTACCCGGGGCAGGTGCTGGGTCTGGACCATGAATCCTTGCAGTCCGATCCCGAAGGCGTGATCCGCCGGCTGCTCGATTTCCTGGCGTTGCCGTTCGATCCGACCTGCCTCGCCTTCCACGAAACCGCCCGGACGGTCGTCAGCGCCGCCAGCGCGGGGCAGGTGCGCAAGCCGTTGCGCCGCGACACCGCACGCGCTGCGCGCTACGGCAACCGGCTGGATGGCTTGCGCCTGCGTCTCGCCGCGGCGGGGTTGAAATCCGCGAGCCCCGAAGCAGGCTGGTCCCGGGCGCCTGCCGCACGGGAATGAAGCCACCGTTGCAAATCCATTAATTACGCGTTAGCGTTACAAACATTGCCGTTTCGAGGGACGGCAATCAGGGGTTTCCGGTCGCGTCCGGAAGCAGAGGGTCAGGGTGCCGCGTCACCCGTGGGGAGGCAGGTAACGGGGAAACCCTGACGGGTTTTCATCGGGGCCGTCCTCATGCCAAATCACTCTCTACGCATCACCTCGCGCCAACGATTGCAGCGTAAAGCGCTCGCGGTGGCAGTCAGTTCGTCTCTCGCCCTGGGTGTTGCCGGCGTGGCTTGGTCGCAAGCCACCAACGGCACCATCTACGGGCGGGTGCCGGTCGCCAGCGGCGAACGCATCCAGATCACCGGCGGCGCAGGTTTCAATCGCACCATTTCTGTCGGACCGTCCGGCCGCTATTCGATCACCTTGCCGGTCGGCACCTACACGGTGTCGCTGTTGCAGAACGGGAAAGTCGTCCAGAGCCAGACCGACGTCAGTCCGGTGGCGGCGGGTGCGGTGGAGGTTGACTTTACGTCCACTGCCGGCGCTACCGTCAACGCGCTGACCCTGTCCACGATCAACGTGACGGCCAACGCCATTCCGGCCATCGACGTGACCACCACCAACCAGGTCACCACCATCACTGCCAAACAGTTGCAGCAATTGCCGCTGGCGCGCACCGCCGAAAACATCGCGCTGCTGGCGCCGGGCGTGACGCCGGGCTCCCCGATCTTGGGTACCGGACCCCTCAATACGCCGTTCTTGGTATTCGGGGGTGCGTCGGTCGCCGAAAATGCCTATTACCTCGATGGCATGAATACGACCGATGCCCTGACTGGACAAGGTGGTATTTCACTTCCGTACGGGGCTATCGCCGAGCAGCAGACCTTCACCACCGGTTACGGCGCCAAGTACGGCCGCTCGATCGGCGGCGTGATCAACCAGATCGGCAAGAGCGGCTCCAACGAATGGCACTTCGGTGTGCGGGCCACTTGGCAGCCGGCTGCGTTGCAGAGCGATTATGTCAATTCGTACTACAACAATCCGCGTTACACAGGGTCTCTGGCACTGAATCCATCCCAAGCCTACGGTCAGCTGTACGAGTACCGCAAGGGCGACAGCCGGATGGAAAACATCTACGACGTTTATGTCAGCGGCCCAATCATCAAAGACAAGCTGTTCTTCTTCCTGGGTGCCGAGCAGGATAACGTCCACCTCAATGACATCAGCAGCGTCATCAGCCCCTTCAACACCTTCTATACACAACACTACCCCAAGCTGTACGCCAAGCTGAACTGGAACATCAACGACAGCAACTTCCTGACGCTGACCGCCGTCCAGAATTCTTTCAAGCAGTGGGGCACGGCGTACAACTTCGATTACAACACCTTCAAGACGGGCAGTTTCGATCACCTGCAGCAGACCCTCAAGAATACCTTCCGTGTGTGGGTAGCCAATTACACGTCCTACCTCACCGACAATCTGACCTTGCACGCCATGTTCGGCAAGACACACGGTGAGTACTACACCCAGCAGCCCGGATTCCCGGGCTTTGACCCGACCTTGCCCAACGTCAGTGTTTCCCAACAGAATCCGGCGTTTCTGCCGCCCGGAGTGACTAGCATCACCAATTCCCAAGTCAATCCGACTGAGGCCGATCCTAGTCATCGCGACAGCATTATGAACTACCGTGTGGATCTGGACTGGAAGCTGCCATGGAACTTGGCCGGCACGCACGATATTCAGGTCGGCATCGACAACATTACAACCTACGACAAGAACGACGGCGTGGTACCCACTGGCCCCGGGTATGGATGGTTTTACGGAAAGGGAGATCCCGCCACACCGATCATCGGCGGTTGTTGCGACAACATCAATGATCCGCCGTTCGTGGGGCCACCCGATTCTAACCCGGACGGTGCAGGCGGCTATTACGTTGGCAAGGTCATTTTCAGCAATGCCGCCAGCGTGCGCGTGGCGCAGCGTGCCCAGTACATCGAGGATAATTGGCAGATAACGCCGAATTTCCTGCTCAATCTGGGATTGCGCAACGACCAATTCACCAACTACAACCCAGCCGGCGAGCCCTACATTCGGTTGACCAAGCCGCAGTGGGCGCCGCGTCTCGGCTTCAGTTGGAACGTGTACGGCGACTCCACGATGAAGGTGTTCGGCAATGCCGGCCGCTATTATCTGGCGCTACCGGCTGCCGTGGCCCTGCGTGGAGCCGGTGCCTCGACGTTCACGACTCAATACTTCACCTATTCGGGTATAGATCCGAACACCGGAGTACCCCTTGGGTTGACACCGATACCGGAAAACCCGGCGAGCGGCGTGTCGGCCAACAATGAGTATGGCGAACCGCTCGATCCGCGCACGGTTTCGGCTGAGAACATCAAGGCGGAGTATTCCGATAACTTCGTTTTGGGCATGGAGAAAGAGTTCCGATTCCAAGGCGTTCCCTTGGTCTTCGGGGCTACAGGCATTTATCAAAGACTGGGCCGGATCGTGGACGACTGGGACGACCAGCCGCGGATGTGCGCGGCCGGTTTTTCGGAAGGGCTTACTTTTCTTACTCCCCAAGCTTGTACGCAGTACACCTTGGGTGCTGTTCTGATCAATCCGGGTGAAACCGAAACCATCTTGGTACACAACCCAAGCGGAGGCCTCTCGCCGATCACCGTGACGATGGCACAGCAGGGCTTTGAGCGGAAGCCGATCCGCAAGTACTACGCCTTGGACTTGTCGCTGACCCATCCTTGGGATGGCAAATGGTTCGGCAAGATCGATTACACGTTCTCGCGTCTCTACGGCAACACCGAAGGACCGGTGGATTCGGTGATCGGCCAGGGCGGTTCCTCGGTATCCATTACCGAGCAGTGGGACTTCGCGCAGTTGATGGAATGGTCGTATGGCGAACAGTTCAACAGCCAGAAGCACCAGTTGAAGATGTATGGCGCCTACGCGATCACCCCGGAATGGACCGTCGGTGCCAACCTGTTCGTCGCCTCCGGCCATCCCAAGATCTGCCTGGGCCGCTACGGGGTTGCCCAGAACGACCCGCTGGGCTATGGCAATGCCTACCATTGGTGCGGCGGCCAGCCGGCTCCTCCCGGTTCGACCGGCCACACGCCGTGGACGCACGAGCTCGACGTCAACCTGGACTACAAGCCGAACTGGGCCGACCACAAGCTCGACTTCAACGTGGCGGTATTCAACGTCTTCAACAACCAGACGCCGTTACAGTACGACTTTGCCTATGGCACCACGAACAGCCCAAACCCCAACTATGACCGGGTTTTTGCTTGGGAGCCGCCCCGTTCCGTGAGGTTCTCGGTTGCGTACGACTGGTGAGCATTATTGCGGGCCGGTCTAGGCGCGCAGTGGCAAGACATTGAAGTTGAGATTGCACCCGCCGGATCCCGTGGTCCGGCGGTTTTTTTTATGACGGACGAATGCCGGCATAATGGTCATCTCGCCTGTTCCTTCCTTGTCCCGATTCCCCATGGCGAAGCCCGGAACCGAAACATCCATGTCGGTACCATCCGGATCGCTCTCTCCGATGGCGGCGAAGCTGCTGGCACGCGCACAAAGGGAACTGCAAAGTGGCGATGCGGATGCGGCGATGCGGACGCTGGCCGGCGTGCTGGCGCTGGCGCCCGACCACGCCGAAGCCCATCGCTGGATGGGCATCGCGGCTCAGAACAGCGGGGATCACGCCAAGGCCATTGAGTGTTTCCGGCGCGCGCTGGCCCGCTTGCCGGAGGATGCCGACATCCACATCGGACTGGGCGTGGCGTTGTACCGGATCGGCATGGTGGATGAGGCTCTGACCCACTTGCGGCGCGCCTGTGAACTGGCGCCGGAATCTTCCTCGGCGTGGTACAACCTGGCTGAAGCACTCAAGCCGCAGGTTTGCACCATGGAAGCGATCGAGGCATTGCGGCGCACGCTTGCGCTTGATCCTTCACATGTGCCTGCATTGCTGGCGCTGGCCCGTGCACAGGCGAGCGTCGGGCAAGTGGCGGCGGCGGCGGCCAGCTTTCGTGCAATATTGTGTCGCGAGCCGGAGAATGCCGAGGTCTGGTTTGCGCTGTCCAACCTGAAAACCGTCACCTTCGATGCGCAGGACGCGCAACGGCTCGAACATGCGTTGGCGCGTGACGACATTCCCTCCGAATCACGCATCTGGCTGGGGTTCGCACTGGCCAAGGCACTGGAAGATCAGGACGACTACGCGCGCGCCTTCGACGTGCTGCAGCAGGCCAACGCCTTGCAGCGCAGTCTGGCGAAATGGGACGCCGCAGCCGAACGCGCCCGGGTGGACGCGATCATGCGGGAGTTCGCGAATCCGGCGCCGGCTCCGCTCGATGCGGACCTTGGCCGCGAGGCGATCCTGATCGCCTGCATACCCCGTTCCGGATCGACACTGGTCGAACAGATCCTCGCCTCGCACGCGCAGGTGGAAGGCGCCAACGAGATAAAGGATCTTGCGCGAGTCATCGAGGCAGAAACCCGGCGGCGCGGCACGGCGTTCCCGCTTTGGGTCTCCCGATCGATGTCGGCCGATTGGCAGCGGCTCGGCAGGGAATATCTCGACCGCACCGCACGATGGCGCGAACGCAAGCCGTACTTCACCGACAAGAATCTCCTGAACTGGATGCTGGCAGGCGCCGCCCTGACGATGCTGCCCGGCGCGCGTGTGATCGTGTGCCGGCGCGACCCGCTGGAAACCTGCCTTGCCTGCTACCGGCAATGCTTCGGAACCGAAGCCGGTTTCGCCTGCGACCTCGACGAGATGGCGGATTACTGCATCGACTTCATGCGGCTGACACGTTTCTGGCTGCAGAGATTTCCCGATCGCGTGCTCGACCTCGAGTACGAGACACTGGTTGCGGAACCCGATGCCACGATCCGGCATCTTCTCGATTTCTGCGGGCTGCCGTTCGACCCGGCGTGCCTCGAGTTCCACAAGACGCAACGCACCGTCCTGAGCGCGCCCAGCGCGGCGCAGGTGCGCCAACCCTTGCGGCGCGACACCGCACGTGCCACGCGCTACGGCGACAAGCTGGATTCCCTGCGCAAGCGTCTGCGCGAAGCGGGCCTGTTGTCCGGCGAGTGCTGACGAACGATGCCCGCGTCAGGTGATTTTCAGCGACAGGCGAACCCTGTGCACGACCGGCTGGAGGGTCCAGGCATGGCAAACGGCATGCCGCTTCGAGCCCGACGAAAGTCGACGGTCACTGGCCCGGATGGTACGTCCGCTCGGTGTGTTTTTTCAGTTGCTCCGGCCAGAAATAGACGGTGCGCAGGTCGCCGGTGACGTAGCGGCCGGCCTGGTCGGTGAAGTGCGGGGAGGCCGGGTTGCCGCTCTGGCCGCCCACGTGGATCGCGCGCGCGCTGACCTTCGGCCCGAAGTCGATCACGGCGACGAAGCTGTTGCCGCTGTTGCCGTAATAACGTTTGGTGCCGGGCCAGCGGTGCGCGCCGAACGAGGCCAGCGAGCCCCAGCGCGAGGAGGTGAACGGTACCGCGATGCTGGGTTTGCTGTCGTCGAAGTGCGGTTCGATGGAATTGTCGAGCCGCTGGTAGCGGTTGATCTCGCCCCACGGTACGCCCCAGTTTCCGAAATCCTTCTGCAGGCGGTCCACGGCTTCGTTCAGCGCCTTCAGCCGCATCGCCGGCGTGGCTTTTTCGGCCATGTAGTCGTACATCCGCGTGACTTCGGCGTCGGGATCGATGTCGCTGGCGGCAGCGAGCGGCGCGACCTCGTCCCACAACGTGTCGCCCCAGAACACCGCGACCGAGGTCGGGATCGAGGCGATGCCCCAGCGATAGTCCCAGTGCCGCAGCACGGCGATCGGACCGGCCAGCGTGGCCTTCAGCGGATCGCTGGCGGGCAGGGCATCGTAGTCCTTTACCAGGATCGGGATCAGCCGCGCGAACGCGGGCAGGTACGAATCGAACGCATCGGTGATCAGCTTGGCCTTGGTGAAACCGCTCGCGCCGGTCAGCATCCGCGTGGCGTGGATGCCGCGCGGATTCTCGCCGAAGGTGTCGAAGTAGCGCGGATAGTCCGCGGCCTTCGCGCTGTATCGGCCGGCCGCCGACCACGGCCAGTCGTTGGTGTTGAACACCCAGCCGTTGGGCGGGTTGATCACGTTGGGCATGTCCTTGGGCGGGGTCAGGCCCTGCCAGTCCGTCGCCGGATTGCTGCCATCGACGGGTTTGGTGTAGTCGAACGCGCTGTTCCGCTTCGGTACGAACTGCGGCACCAGAAACGCGATCTCGCCCTTGTCGTCGGCGAAGAGGGTGTTGTTGGACGAGTTGGCCTCGAGCTCGGCCACCTTCATGTAACTGGCAAGGTCGCTGGCCTTGGTGCGCAGCCAGCTTTGTTCCAGCGCCGGAATCGGGCGGTTCATCAGCGCCTCGGCGATCCACTTGCCGTGCGCGCTGGCGACGATCGGGCCGTGGTGCGTGAAGTAGGCGGTGAACGTGCGTGACTTCATCGAACCATCCTTGGCGCGATAGCGCACACTGATCTCGCGCGATGTGACCGGGCGCAGCACCTTGCCGTAGCGATAAAAGAGTTTGCCATCCTTGCGCACGATGGTCTCCGTGAATTCATCGACCGCATCGACGCCGGTGGAGGTGTGCATCCAGCCGATGTGCCGGTTGAACCCCTGGTAGATGAAGAACTGGCCCCAGGTCGAGGCGCCGTAGGCATCCAGTCCCTGGTCGCTGGACATCTGCGATTCGGAACGGAAGTAGAAGGTGACGTGCGGGTTGATCAGCAGCAGCGCGTGGCCGTCCGCGCTGAGCTTGGGCGCGATCGCGATGCCGTTGGAACCGGTCGGTTCGGCCCAGCTCGACGGTGGCGTCTGCGCAAGCGCGATGGTGGTGGCCGGATCGGCGCCGTAGAATTTCGCGAGATCCGGGAGATCCACGCGCTCGATGTCGCCGCCGATGCTGCCCTCGGTGAAACTCAGCGCCATCCACGGTTCGAAACGGGTGATGACCTTGGGATGCACCTCAGGATGGGTGGCGAGATACCAGTTGAGTCCATCCGCCCAAGCGTCCATCAATTGCTTGAGCCAGTCCGGGCTTTGTGCATACAGCTTTTTCAGTTCGTCCTGATCGACCCACAGTTTCTGCCGCAGATCCTGCCAGATCGCGGATTCGCCCTCGGCTTCGGCCGTCCAGCCCAGCGCCGTCAGGTAATTCATCTCGACGCGTTTGAAATCGTCCTCGGCCTGCGCGTAGATCATCCCGAACACCGCGTCGGCATCGGTCCTGCCGTGCACGTGCGGAATGCCCCAGTCGTCGCGGGTGATGGTGACCTGCTGGGCTTTCTTTTGCAGGCGCGCGTATTCGGCGCTGCTCGTCGCGACCGACGGATGCCGTGCAGGCGCCGCTGCAGCGGTATTTGTCTGCGCTTTCGCGCCAAGGGTCGTTGCCAACAGCGCTGCGAGCAGAACGCCCGCGCAGCCGCGCGGAATCAAGGCGAAACTTGCAGGCATCGGATTTCCCCTCCGCAGTCGAGCGAATCTGAGCAACCTTATTCCGAACGGTACGGCAAGAAAACCGCCGTTCGTCACTGGGTAACTGTTTTCGAGGCGATTGCGAGCGGAGAACCCCTCTCCCTTCGGGAGAGGGTGCCCGAAGGGCGGGTGAGGGTTCGGCAATACGACGACACTCCATGCGTGCCCGAACCCTCACCCCTGCCCCTCTCCCGGAGGGAGAGGGGTTTGACTTGGGTTCAATCCGACTTGCGAATCCACGTTTGCGTACGTCCCAGCATCGGCACGCCGATGTAGCCGCGCACGTCCAGTTTCTCGCCGTTGTCCGTCAATTGCAGCCTGACCTTGTAGATCTTGCCGTTGGCGGGGTCCAGCACCTGGCCGCCATCCCACACGTCGCCATCCTTCTTCACGCCCCACAGGATGGTCATGCCGACCACCGGCTGGTTGTGGCGTTCGCCCGTGCACTTGTCGCAGATCGGATGCGTGCCCTGATCGGAGAACAGCACCTGCTTGACCACGCCCTGCAGCGTGCCGTCGGGTTGCTCGGTGATCTCGATGATGGATTTGGGCTTGCCGGTCTTGTCGTCCACCTGGGTCCAGGTGCCGACCGGCGTGTCGGCGGCAGCGAGGGCTTGTGCCGTCATCAGCAAGCCGAAGGCGAGCAGAAAGGGAAGCAGTGCGCGGCGCATGGGACGTCTCCGTTCGGGTATCTGCAAGCCTGCGACGGATGCCGCGCCGGCGTCAAGGCCGGCCGTTCGTCCCGTTCAGCGGACTTCCGGTCGTGCCGCACGCAAGACCGTCAAAGCTTGTGGCCGGCATCCGCCTGCTTGCCCAATTCCATCAGCATGCGCGAGGTGAGGTACAGGCGCGGCACGATCGAATCGATCTCGATGTACTCGTTCTTGGCGTGATAGCCCCAACCGGCCAGCCCCAGGCTTTCCAGCACCGCGGGTTTGCCGGAGGCGGCGGCGAAACCCGCATCGGTGCCGCCGCCCGCGACCGGCACGAACATAAGCTTGCGGAACTCGCCCGCGTTTTCGGGCAACGGCCGCGAGGTTTCCTCGGCCAGCTCGCCTTCGCCCAGTTCGGCGTAGATGGATTGCGCCATTTTGGCCAGCGCCATACCGCGCTCGCCGGCCACGAAGATCGGACGGCCGATCCTGAACGTCACGTCGTCCTGCGTGTCGGGCACCAGATGGTGTTCGTCCACCTTGGCCTTGACGGCGGCGAGCAGTTTTTCGCCCGCATCCGGTTCGGTGATGCGGACGTCCGCGCCGGCTTCGGCAGTCGCGGGAATCTGGTTGTTCACGTCGCCGCCGCTGGCCGTGGTCCAGTGCATCTGCAAACCAGGCACGCTCTTGTACACGTCGCGCGTCTGCACCAGTTGGTAGGCGAGCTCGACCAGCGCATTGCGGCCCTGTTCGGGCGCGGCGCCCGCATGCGCGGCGCGGCCGTGCACCACGATGCGCAGCAACCCTATGCCGGCGGCCTTCATCAGCACGCCCTCGTGACCGGCCACTTCCTTCGACGGTGACGGCTCGTAGGACAGCACCACGTCGTTCTCGCTGCCGAGCTTCTGGATGATGCTGCCGGAGCCGGGCGAGCCGATTTCCTCGTCGGGGTTGAACAACACCGTGAGCTGCGCGTAATCCTTCCAGCCCTGCTTCTGCAGGATCGCGAGCGCACCCAGGATCGTGGCGATGCCGCCCTTGTCGTCGGCGATGCCGGGGCCGTACAGCTTGTTGCCGTCGCGGTGATACGGCTCGGTGTTGAGGATGCCCTGGCGGTACACGGTGTCCATGTGTGCGATCAGCAGGATGCGCAGCTTGCCGGTTCCAGTGAACGTGCCTTGCACCAGACCCGGCGGCTTGCCGTTGGCGGCCGGCACGATTGCGGTTTTCGCGCCGAGCGCGCGCAGGCGCTGCTCGCAATACTTCGCCATCCTGTCGAGTCCCGCGGCGTCGTCCGAACCCGATTCGATCGCGACCATGTCGTGCAGCGACTGGATCACCGCGGGCTGCTGGGCGCGCGCCGCGTCCAGCAGTTTCTGGTCCGTTGCGGCGCCGGCCTGCAGCGCTGGAATGCACAGCAGCGCGACGATCAGGGCCGTGCGTGCAAAACCTTTCGTCGTCATGGTCTTCTCCCTTCGAGGTTGAAGCCGGGGATCAAAAACGCCAGGTCAGGCCCACGGCTGGTCCGCTGAACGAGGTTCGCGCGATCAGGCTGCCGGACTTGAACCGGTAGTCGATGTAACGCCAGCCGGCGGTCACTTCGCCCCAGTCGTACGCATAGCCGATGCCCGCCGCGAGCTGCCCGGTGAACTTCGAATTGCCGGTGCCGGCGTCCACGTAGTAGGGAATGAACCAGCGCGGATCGCGCACGAAACGCTCTCGCCCCAGCAGGCCCACGATGGCGTCCCCATTGGTCTTGCCTGCCTTGCTGCTACCCGCGAATTCCGGAAAGCCCGGCAACGCGGCCGAGAGCTGCCAGTCGAGTTTCTGCCGCACGTCGTTGATGCGAATGCCGAACACCAGGTCCATTTCGGCCTGTGGTTGCGACAAGAATTGCCAGGTGCCGGCCAGCGTCAGCAGGCTCGATTTCGCGCGCAGCTTGAAATTGCCGGTGACGCCCACGGGTATCGGCACGCCCGGCACGCTGAAGTCGCGCGTGGCACTCGCGCTGTCGCTGACGTCCGAATAGATCCAGTCGGCGAGCACGCCCCACTGGCCTTTTTGCGCGCGCACCCGTCCCATGAAGGCGAGGTTGAGGTTGGATACGATCTGGTGCGCGCTCAGCTTGAACGTCGGACCCGTCGTGCCGTTCGGGAACGTGGACGCGCCGTACAGCGACGGCAAATAGCCGTAGATCGTCGCGGCGTAGTGCCACTGGTCGGGATTCGACGACCCGAAGGATGGCGCATCCGCGGCCTTTGCCGTCGCGCACGCGGCGAGCAGCACGCCAGCGACAAGCAACCCGGTGCAGCGTTTCGTCGGGGATCCGCACTTCATCGTAGGTCTCCCTGCGTTTGGAAGTGGAGGGAACTTGCCTGTTTCGCGAGATGCCACCAGCGGTAGCGAGAGCTTGCGCGCCGGGGGATGGGGCCGTCAAGCGATCGGTTCCTTGGGACTGACGAAAGTCAGGAACGGATGCGGCGCGCCTGACATAATAAGCATCATCCTTGCCCGCTCCCGCACCATGTCCGCAGTCACCGAACAACACGTCCGTGAATTGCTCTCGGGCATCGTCGATCCGCATACCGGCACCACGCTGACCGAGGGCGACGCGCTGCGCGCGGTGGGCGTGGATGGCGATCGCGTGGCGGTGGAAGTCTCGCTGGGGTATCCCGCGCGAAGCTGGCGCGACCGCTTGGCCGCCGAGGTGAAGGCGAAGCTGGAATCCGATCCCGCGATCGCGCAGGCCGCGGTGTCGGTCACCACGCGCATCGTGGCGCACAAGGTGCAGGAAAAACTCACGCCGCTGCCGGGGGTGAAGAACATCATCGCGGTGGCGTCCGGCAAGGGCGGCGTCGGCAAGTCCACGGTCGCCGCGAATCTGGCACTGGCGCTGGCAGCGGAAGGGGCGAATGTCGGCGTGCTGGACGCGGACATCTACGGACCCAGCCAGCCGCGCATGCTGGGCATCGAAGGAAGGCCGGAGTCGCCGGACGGCAAGACCATTATCCCGATGAGGAATCACGGCGTGCAGGTGATGTCGATCGGTTTTCTGGTCGGCGAGGACACGCCGATGATCTGGCGCGGCCCGATGGTGACGCAGGCGCTGACGCAACTGCTGCACAACACGCAATGGCAGGATCTCGATTACCTGATCGTGGACATGCCGCCCGGCACCGGCGACATCCAGTTGACGCTTTGCCAGCGCGTGCCGGTGGCCGGCGCCGTGATCGTGACCACGCCGCAGGACATCGCGCTGCTGGATGCGAAAAAGGGGTTGAAGATGTTCGAGAAGGTCGCGGTGCCGGTGCTGGGCGTGATCGAGAACATGGCCACCCACGTGTGTTCGCGCTGCGGCCACGAGGAACACGTGTTCGGCGAGGGCGGCGGCGCCCGGATGGCAGCGCAGTACGGCGTGCCGCTGCTGGGTTCGCTGCCGCTGGACATCCGGATCCGCGAGCAGGCCGACGGCGGCAACCCCAGCGTCGTGGCGATGCCCGATTCCGACATCGCGGCGCGTTACCGCGAGATCGCGCGCAATGCCGCGGCGCGGCTGTCGCTGCAGGCGCGCAACAAAGCGATCGGGATGCCCAAGATCGTGATCGAGAATACGTGAGGACAGGCGAATGAGACCGTGCGTGATTTCAGGGTGGTTGCTCGCGATTGTCTTGCCGGTTGCCGCAACGGCGGGAACCACGCATGACGCCGGTGCGGTCCTGATCGCGTCGGCGAGGCCGGCGATCGACGCGGCCAACAGCGACTGGTTGCCCGCGATGCGCGCGCACGATGCGAAGCGCATCGTGAAACCTTACGGCGAGAACGCCGTATTCGTGCTCGCAAACGGCGGGGTCGTGCAAGGCCGGGCGGCGATCGAAAAGATGTATCAAGCCGGGTTCGAAAAGAACGGGCGAATCGTGAGCGGCAACCTCGCGGAGGACGGACTCACGGTTGCCGGAGATCTGATTTATGAATGGGGCCATGCACGCCTGATCGTTCAGCGCGGTGACGGCAAACCGGCCATTTCGGCCGGAAAATACCTGACGGTCTGGCAGCGAAACGGTTCGGGTGAATGGAAGATCATCCGCAACCTCGTCTTCCGGGGACCGGAATTTCCGGTAAACAATCCATGAGCATCAAGAGCGACAACTGGATCCGCCGGATGGCCGCCAAGGGCATGATCGACCCGTTCGAGCCGGGCCAGGTCAAGCAGAACGGCGACGGCCGGATCGTTTCCTACGGCACGTCGAGCTACGGTTACGACGTGCGTTGCGCGGACGAGTTCAAGATCTTCACCAACATCAACTCGACCATCGTCGATCCCAAGGATTTCGACTCGCGCAACTTCGTGGACTTCAGGGGCGCGTGCTGCATCATCCCGCCCAACTCGTTCGCGCTGGCGCGCACGGTGGAATACTTCCGGATCCCGCGCAACGTGCTCACCATCTGCCTCGGCAAGAGCACCTACGCGCGCTGCGGCATCATCGTCAACGTGACGCCGCTGGAACCGGAGTGGGAAGGGCACGTGACGCTGGAGTTCTCCAACACCACGCCGCTGCCGGCGAAGATCTACGCCAACGAGGGTGTGGCGCAGATGCTGTTCCTGGAATCCGACGAGGTTTGCGCCACCAGCTACGCCGACCGGGGCGGCAAGTATCAGGGGCAGACGGGTGTCACATTGCCCAAAACCTGACAAACCTCCGAATAACCTGCTGCGCTCGGCATATCACGCGCCGGCGGTGCTCGCAATGCTCACGTACTGACGTGTACGCTCCGCTTGCTGCGCTCCGGCGGCGCGCAACCCCGGATCAAGTCCGGGGCAGGTTCTGCCTTCGCTCGCGACGGTTCTTCGGAGGTTTCTGGCTACTGCACGGATTCAGGCGGTATGTGGCAGACTTGCAAGGTCGTGGGCGGACGAGACCGCCTGACCGATCCGCAACGGAGACAGCTTCCATGAATTCGCGTTCGCTTTTCACTCGTGTGGCCGCCGCGGCGATGGCCGCTGCGTTGCTCGTCCTGTCCGCGTGCTCGGGCAATGTCCGCCGCGGCGGCGAGACCACCGTCGAGGTGCCGCAGCAATACGACATGGTGCTGGGCGCCTACAAGGACAACCAGTTCCTGCTGGACGGTGCGGTGCTGAGCGCCCCGGATCTGGAAGGACACTTCCGCTACCTGGCCGACCAGAAGCAGTTGCCGAAGACGGTGCTGCTGAAGGACACCGATGATTCCAACATCAAGAATTCGCATCTGGAAGAACTGGCCAGCCTGCAACTGACGTTCCACTTCACCGCCTACATCGAGCACAAGGGCAAGCTGACCCTGATGAGTTCGGTCGAGGCCAAGAGCGATCAGAAGAAGAAGTGACCGCGCGGCGCGGTCATGCCACCGCGCCGGCCGTCGTGCGGGCGTCGCGCTTCGACGTCAGCGCGACGCGCACGAGGGTTTCCAGTGCAGCCGTCATCGCGTCGAGGGGCATCCCCGGCGCAGCGTGGCGCGCGGCCTGCTCGGGCAGGTACGGCACGTGCACGAAACCCGCGCGCAGGCCGCGCCGCCGCCTCGCCGCGTGCATCAGCGCGTAGAACACCTGGTTGCAGACATAGGTGCCCGCGGTCTGCGACACGTGCGCCGGGATGCCTTGGCGCTGCAGCGCCGCCAATGCGGCCTTGATCGGCAACGTCGCAAAGTACGCAGCCGGGCCGGCGCGCACCACCGCTTCGTCGATCGGCTGCGCACCGGCGTTGTCGGGGATGCGCGCGTCGATCACGTTGATCGCCACGCGCTCCAGCGAAATGCCGTCGCGGCCGCCGGCCAGGCCGACCGCGATGGCCACGCGCGGATTCGTCCTGCGCAGGGCGGTTCGCAAGGCCGGCAACGACGCACCGAATTCCGTCGGCAACTCGACCGCGACGACGCGATGCCCTTCGATGCGCTTGCCATCCAGCGCACGCACCGCCTCCCATGAAGGGTTGACGGCTTCGCCGCCGAACGGCGCGAAGCCGGTCAGCAGCACGGTACGTTCGAGCTGGCGCGCAGCTGGACTCAAAAAACGAAAGATCAGGAAAGACATCAATACCGATGTTCGCGCCCGGCAGCAGGGCCCCGGACTTGCGGTTGCCGGGGCCCATGGTGCCACGTTCTTCCCGCCTGCGTCAGTAGGGAACCCACACGAACCCGTGGTTCAATCCCGTGGCATCGATCCACCAGCCGGCAACGACACCGTCGGCGTTGTTGGTGGACGGACGTGTTCCCTGGCCTGCGCCGGTGCCGGCGCCGGGGGCATCGAAGGTCGCGGTATAGCGGCTTCCGAAGCGCTCGAAGCCGTGCACCGCATTGGTAGCGTCGATGTACTCGCCCGTGACAGCACCGAACAGGTTGATCGAGAATGCATAGGTACCTTCAAACGGAGCTTTGCCGCCTTGTGGCAACGTGAACGTGTTGAATCGTCCGTTTGGCTGGCGCAGGAAACCGTGGCCGACGTAGTTCGTATCGAGGTAGTAGCCGCCGATCGTGCCTTGCGGGGTGATGCTTGCCGCGGCCGTGCCCGTGGCGCCGGGTACGTCGACGGTCGTGATCGTTCCGTTTCTATCGCGCACGAAGCCATGCGTGTTGCCGGTCGCATCTGAATAAAAACCGGTGACCGCACCGCCGAAATTCAGGCACGTCTCCTCGCAGACATAGGTGTAAACCGAGCCGGGCGGGTCGAACGTGGTGATCGCACCCGATCGCGACCGCACGAAGCCGTGATAGGCGTTGTTGCCGTCGATGTAACTGCCCGCGGTTTCGCCCCATGGACCTATGTCCCAGGCCAGCGTGCCCTGGAAGGCGCCGGTGCCGGCGCCCGGCACGTCGAACGTGGTGAAGGAGCCGTCCGTATTGCGGAGGAAACTGTGGAAAACGTATCCGGGATCCTGAAACTGCCCGACGATCGCGCCGAAATCATTGATCGCGAAAGCGGCGGTCCCTTGGTTCAGGCCGGCGCCCAAGCCGGCGCCCGGCGCGTCGAATGAAACGAACCGCCCGTCCGGCGTGCGCAGGAAGCCGTGCGGGACGACGTTGGCATCGGTATAGAAGCCGACGCTGTCGCCCCAGTCGTCGTTGCCGTATGCGACGGTCCCGCAACCGGTGCCGCAGTTGGGAGAAACCGTGGTGGCCGCGCCGGGGGCATCGAATTCGACGAGCCGGGGTTGCCACCAATGGCCTGAATCCCGCGTCTCTTGGGCGAGCGTTGGACCGGGCGCCACGAACGCGGCGATCACACAGGCCGTGGCCAGCAGGGCCAGCCGTGGCATTGCAGGGGTGGATGGTTTCAGCATACGCATGACGGACACTTCCTCGGGATGATTGGACGGATTCACCAGGCGAACGGTCGTTGCAGGCCGCCCGGTCGGGCCGGGTGTATGCTGGAACCGCCTGAAAAATCCTTGCAGCCGTCGTGAAAGTTTCGGGAAGTTCATGAGTGCCATGGACATCTCGTTGTCGGACGGGGACTTGTACGTCTTCGGTGCCTTTGTGCTTGACCCGCTGAAGCGTTCGCTCCGGCGCGATGGCGTACCCGTTTCGTTGTCGCCGAAGGTGTTCGATACCCTGTTGTATCTGGTCGAACACGCCGATCGCCTGCTGGACAAGGACGAGTTGCTCGACGCCGTATGGCCGGGCCGGGTCGTCGAGGAAAACAACCTCAGCCACAACATCTCGCTCTTGCGCAAGGTACTGGGCGGCGACTACACGCTGGATCGCTGCATCGTCACTTCGCCCGGACGCGGCTACCGCTTCACCGCCACCGTCCGGCGCGTCCCGAGAGCGGCCTGTCCGGGCGGGATCGCGGTGGCGGGAGACGGCGAAATCGACCGCGTCGTGAGCGGTGAGGATGGCGCAAAGCCATTCGTGAGGCCGTCGCGCCAATGGCGGCGCGCGGTCTGGGCCATCGCGGGCTTGCTTCCGCTGATCGGTCTTCTGGGTTACTTCGCCGCGCCCCGCTTCACGTCGGCGCCGGCGACCCGATCGTCCATTGCGGTGCTGCCGTTCGAGAATCTTTCCAGCGACAAGAGCAACGAATATTTCGCGGCCGGCATTCAGGAGCTGGTCCTCACCAAGCTGGCCGACATCGGCGACCTGAAGGTCATAGCGCGCTCTTCCACCCAGCAATACGCCAGCCATCCGGAAGATCTCAAGACCATCGGGCGACAGCTTGGCGTCGCGACGATTCTCGAAGGCAGCGTGCAGAAAGCCGGCGATCAGGTGCTGATCAACGTGCAGTTGATCGATGCGAACACCGAAAGCCACATCTGGGCGCAGGCGTACACGCGCAGACTGGACCACGTCATCGGCGTGGAGGGCGAGGTCGCCCAGCAGATCGCCGCCGCGCTCGACGCCAGACTCTCGCCGGTGCAGACCGCAAGGCTGACCGCGGTGCCGACCCGGAACGGCACGGCGTACGACCTGTTTCTGCGTGCCGAATATCTGGCCGGTCAGGGGTACGACAAGGGCGACACCGCGAGAATAAAAACCGCCATTTCGCTGTACCGGCAGGCGGTCGGACAGGATCCGGCCTTTGCGCTGGCGTATGCGCGGTTGTCCTTCGATGAAAGCCGGCTCGCATGGTGGGGAGGCGGCGGCGAGAACGTCGGGGCACTCAACCAGCAGGCGCGTGCCGACGCCGATCGCGCCCTGCAACTGCAACCCGACCTTGCTGCTTCCCGAATCGCACAGGGCTATTCCGAGTTCTGGGGGCGCGACGATTACGATGCGGCGTTGAAAGCCTTTGCGGCGGCACTCGCTCTCGCGCCCGATGACGCCGACGCGCTCGCGGCGCAAGGCTACATCGAGAGCCACCTCGGCCATTTCGACAAGGCGATTGCATCGTTGCAGAAGGCGCTGACCCTCGATCCGCGCAATTCCGCACGGGCCTACGAGCTGGGCCATGCCTACATGATGTTCGGCCGCTACCCCGATGCCGGGAACGCCTTCCAGCGCGCGCTGGCACTGGACCCCGGCAATCTGGTCGCGCGCATCAACGGCGCCTATTCGATCCTGCTCGGCAGCGGCGACATCCCGGGTGCGCTGGCCATGGTGCAAGGCGACGATCCGTTCCTGAAATCGTTTCGTGTCTTCCTGCTGATCAGGCAGCGCAAGTACCGCGATGCGCTGGCGTTGCTCGACAGCATTCCGGATACGCCCGACAACTTCTCACCGCGCGACGAATCCGAGACCCAACAGGAGGCCGATGCTTACCGGCTGATGGGCGACACCGCGAGGGCGAGGCCACTGTACGAGCAAGTGCTTCCCCGGCTTCAGGCACGACTTGCGGCGGCACAAGGCATGGAACAAGCGGACGCGTGGGACAACCTCGCCGACGCCGAACTGGGGCTCGGGCACACTGCGCAGGCACTGGATGCCATCGCCAGAGCGCGGGCGATCGACGACAAGATCACGGATCCGTTTACCCGCACGGGCTACATGCTGGTCAGCGCGGATCTGTACGCCACGGCCGGCCGTGCCGATCTGGCGTTGCCGCTGCTCGCCAGGGTGGTCGCGGCACCTGGTGCCGGCGCCATGTACTCACCCGTGATGTTGTGGCTCGATCCGGGCCTGGACCCGATCCGTCACGACCCGCGCTTTCAGGCGCTGCTGAAGCAATATGCCCGATACAAACCTGCGGTCACTTACCCCGCCATGGTCGCCGCATCTCCTGCTGCTGTTGCAAACGAAACGAGTTCTGAAAGATACGGCGCGGCAGGCAATGTGATGGCCGTTTGCCGGGTTCAAAACCGGAATACCAGGAAGTACATCAGCAGCAGATTCACGACCAGCAGCAGCGCGCCGGTTTTCCATTGCGCGCGGATCACGTCGTTCTGGCCGGGCAGCTCCAGCAGGGCCACCGGCACGATGTTGAAATTGGCCGCCATCGGCGTGAACAGCGTGCCGCAATAGCCGGTGACCATCCCGATCGCGCCGAGGATCGCGGGATTCGCGCCGTGCAGGTGGATCAAAAGCGGCAGACCCACGCCCGCGGTCAGTACCGGAAATGCCGCGAAGGCGTTGCCCATGATCGCGGTGAACAGCACCATCCCGAGCCCGTAGGCGACGACGCACGCCAGCGCGCTCTGCACCGGGATCAGCAGGCGCACCAGATCGGCGACCGCGGCACCGACGCCGGTGGCCGCGAACACGCCGCCCAGCGCGGCCAGCGTCAGCGGCAGCAATGCCGCCCAGCCCAGCGTGTCGAGCAGGCGGCGGCCTTCGGTCAATCCGGCGGACGGTTTCGCGCGCGTGACGACCAGCGCCGCGATCAGCGCGACCACGCAGGCCAGCGCAAGTCCGGTCAGGGTCATCTGCGCCTTCGCGAACACGGGCAGGCCGCCGATCACGAGCCGGCCGCCGAACAGCGCGACCAGCAGCGTCACCAACGGGATCAGCAGGGCAGGCCCGAACAAACGATGACGCAACCGCAGCGCCTCGGCCTCGCGTTCGGCTTGGTCGCGTTCGGCCAGATGCCCGCGCTGCATGCGCGGCGACAGCGCCGCCAGCGCGATCACGCCGACGCCGGCCAGTTGCGCGGGCAGTTCGTGGTGCGCCTTCGTTGCGGCCAGTACATAATCGCCGCCCGCGAGCAGCGCGGCCAGCACCGCCCAGAACACGGCGTGCGGCCAGCGCCGTTCGCGCAGGTTCAGCCACGCTGCGCCGGCGAGGAACAGCGCGATCAGCCAGTAGGCGTGCTCAATCTTCAGCATGTTGCCTCATCGCGGCTTGCGACGATGACCGTTCGTCCTTGGATACCTCGGGACGAACGGTGGCCGAGTGGATCCGCCGCGCGAACAACACCGTGCGGATCGCATGGATCACGAATGCAGCGATCGCGGTCGGCAACGCCCACAGCGCGATGTGCAGCGGTTCCAGCGTGATCCCGTGCTGCGAATAGAAACCCTGGATCAGCAGCACCGCGCCCAGCGCTATGAACACGTCCTCGCCGAAGAACAGCCCGATGTTGTCGGTGGCGGCGCTGAACGCGCGCACGTCGTTGCGTTCGTTCGCATCCAGCGGCGAGCCGCGTTTTTCCGCGGCGGCTTCCGCCATCGGCGCCAGCAGCGGCCGCACCGTCTGTGCCTGTCCGGCGACGTTGGTGAGTCCCAGCATCGACAGGATCTGGCGCAGGCCGAGATAGGCGATCAGCAGCCGCGGAAAGGTGAGGCTGCGCAGCGAAGCGATCCAGTTGCGCGCATGTTCGCGCAGGCCCGCGCGTTCCAGCACGCCGATCGCGGGCAGCGTCAACACGAACAGCAGCAGTGCGCGTTCCGAAACGAAACTGTTGCCCAGGAGGGCCAGGATCTCGCCGATGCTCTTGCCTGCGCAAAGGCCCGAGACCACGCCCGCCAGCACCACCACCGGCACCGGGTTGAAGCGCAGCGCGAAACCCGCGACGACGACCAGCACGCCGAGCAAGGGAAGGTAATGATGCATGGCGTTCACGCCATCTCCCCGGCCACCTTCGGCGACCTCCCGTTCACGGGGAGAGGGGACAAGGTGCGCGGCGGCAGCCGGTGCATCAGGCCCGTGCCTCCGCCGGGACCACGTTCACGCCCGCGTTTTCCAGCGCCTCGCGCAACCGTCGTGCGAAGGCGCCCGCGTTCGGGCGATCGCCGTGCACGCACAGCGTGTCCGCTTCGATGCGCACGTGCGTCCCGTCCAGGGCGATCGCTTCGTTACGGGTTGCGATCGAAACCGCCTGTGCGATCGCCTTTTCGATGTCCTCGATCACGGCGCCGGCTTCGGATCGCGATGCCAGCGAACCGTCGGCGCGGTAGCGGCGGTCGCAGAAGCCTTCCCGTGTGACAACGAGGCCGGCATCGCGGCCTGCGTCGATCAGGACGCTGCCGGCGAGGCCCACCAGAATCAACGTGAAATCGACATCGCGCACCGCGCAGGCGATCGCATCGGCCAGGGCGCGGTCACGCGCCACCATGTTGTACAGCGCGCCGTGCGGCTTGACGTGGTGCAGGCGTGCGCCGGACGCCTGCGCGAACGCGTGCAGCGCGCCGATCTGATACAGCGTTGCCGCATGGATTTCATCGGGCGTGATCTTCATTTCGCGCCGCCCGAATCCTTGCAGGTCTGGCAACGACGGATGCGCGCCGATCGCGACGCCGTGTTTGACCGCCAGTGCAACGGTGTGCCGCATGATCACCGGATCGCCCGCGTGGAAGCCGCAGGCGATGTTGACCGAGGTGATCCACGGCATCACCGTGGCATCGTCGCCCATGCGCCAGGCACCGAAGGATTCGCCGAGATCCGCGTTGAGGTCGATCCGATTCATGGCGCGAGTCGTGCCGCGATGTGGGTCTCGAGTTGCCGCAGGGCGTGCTCGCGTTCCTGCAGTGCGGCGAACGCGTCGTCGAACGTGCAACGGGTGAAGCGTAGCGCATCGCCGGGTCTGAGTTGCGCGAGGCGCGGGATGTCCACCGCCGCGATCTGGCCGATGCGCGGATAGCCGCCACTCACCGGGCATTCCGGTCCCAGCGCGATCGGCTGGCCCGATGGCGGCAGTTGCAGCAAGCCGGGCACGCAGCCTTCGCTGACCATTTCGATCGGCGTGCTCCACTCCAGCACGGGACCGGACAGCCGCAGGCCCACGCGGTTGGAGTCGGTTTGCATTTTGAATGATTTTGAAAACAATTGCTTGTGCGATGTATCTGTCAATTGGTCGAGGTGGGAGCCGGGCAGCAGACGCAGCGGCCGGGCGGGATCCGCGTCGAACCAGGGACGCGGGTCCGCCCTCCAGTTAGCAGGCCTCGCCGGTCTCGCGTCTTCCGTCGCGCGGATGGGCAACGTGTCGCCCGCGCGCAACGGCCTGCCGCCGAAGGGGCCGATGCCCGCATTGAGGTCCGTGCTGCGGCTGCCGAGTACCGGCTCGACGTCGAATCCGCCGCGCACGGCGAGGTAGCTGCGGCAACCGTGTGCGATTGCACCCAAGGCGACGACCGCGCCCGCACGCACCCGGAGCGGCGCCCACGCCGGCACATCCGTGTCGTCGATGCGTACGCTGAGCGGCGCGCCTGTCACCGCGATCCATGCCTCGGCGTGGAAGCGCAGCGTGGGACCCAGCAGGGTGATTTCCAGTGCGCACGCATCGGATGGGTTGCCGCACAAGGCGTTCGCGATGCGCAATGCGGGCATGTCGAATGCGCCCGAGCGGCCGACACCGAGATGCGCGAACCCCGGACGCCCCGCATCCTGCAGCGTCGTCAGCAAACCGGGTTTCAGCACTTCGAAGGTCATGCGTGCTCCACGAGGCGCGCGAACGCGACCGCGTCGATCGCGCGGAAGCGCACGCGGTCGCCGGGCGCCAGCAGGGCAGGCGGATCGCGCGATGGATCGAAAAGCACCAGTGGCGTGCGTCCGATCAGGTGCCAGCCGCCCGGCAGTTCGCCCGGATAGATGCCGGTCTGCGCGCCGCCGATCGCGACCGAACCGGCCGGCACGCGCGTGCGCGGGTTCGCGCGGCGCGGCACGTGAAGCGCGGCATCGAGGCCCAGCAGATAGGGAAAGCCCGGCGCAAAGCCGAGCATCGCCACGGTGTATTCCGCCGCCGCATGGCACGCGATGACTTCATCCGGCGCGATCCCCGCATGCGCGGCGACGTCGGCAAGATCGGGGCCGCAATCGCCGCCGTAGCACACCGGAATCTCGATCATGCGCGTCGGCGCCCGTGCGTCGGGCGACTGCGGCTGGCGCAGGATCGTTTTGATTTCGCCCGGCAGCCGCGCATGCGGCGGCTCGCCCCGTCCGCGCGCATCGCCCCGGGCGAACGGATCGAAGCGCAGCAACAAGCTCGCATACGCCGGTGCGATGTCGACGACGCCCGGCAGATTCGCGGCGCGCAGCTTGCGGGCGGCAAGCTGCACGCGCGCGTTGACCGCGGCGTCGATGCTTTCGCCGAAGCGCAGCAGCAGCGCGTCCTCGGCCAGCGGTTCGGCGACGAAATCCGTCGTCATGCGGCGGAACACAGGCGCGCGAGCAGGGCGTCGCGTTCGCTTTCCGGATAACGCCGCGTCGTGCCGGAGCCCCACACCGGCCCGGGCCAAGCCGCATCGCCTTCGCGCCGCGCGACCACGTGCACGTGCAGTTGACGGACGATGTTGCCGAGTGCGCCGACGTTGAGCTTGTCGCACCCGACCACACCGCGCAGCATCTGCATCGCGCGCCGGATTTCGTGCATCAGGAGAGTGGCGCCGTCCTCGTCCAGATCGTCCAGTTCCACCAGACCCGGCCGCCGCGGCACCAGGATCAGCCACGGAAACCGGGCGTCGTCCATCAGCAGCACGCGGCAGAGTTGCCAGTCGGCGACGAACACCGTGTCCATCGCAAGGCGCGGATCCAGCCCGAAACCGGTATCGGCACGTTCGATCATGCGTTGCCCGCCAACTCCTTGTCGAAGAAGTCCAGCGTGCGCTGCCAGGCCAGTTTCGCGGCGGACTCGTTGTAAGCATGCGGATCGACGTCGCGATTGAAGGCATGCCCCGCGCCGTCGTACACGTACACCGGCGCATCGGGCCAGGCCTTGCGGTGCTTCTCGATGGCTTCGGCGGGTATGGAACGGTCGGTCGCGCCGAAGTGGAAAATCACCGGCGTCTTCAGCGGCTGATCCAGAAATGCCACGTTGCGCGCGCCGTAGTAGCTCGCTGCCGGCAGGCCCAGCACCTGCGCGGCGCGCAGCGCGACCGTGCCACCCCAGCAGTAGCCCACCACGCCGACCCTGCCGGACGAGCGGATCGAATCGGCCGCACTGGCGACGGCTTCCACCGCACGCTCCATTCCGACCTGGCCGATCAGCTCGCGGCCCTTGTTCATGCCGGCGGTGTCGTAGGCGAGTTCGACGTCGTTCTCGACGAAGTCGAAGAAGGCCGGCGCGATCGCGGTATAGCCGGCTTCGGCAAAGCGGTCCGCGACACTGCGGACGTGCGCGTTGACGCCGAAGATTTCCTGCACCACCACGACCCCGCCCTTGGGCTTGCCGGCGGGTTTGGCGAGGTAGGCGCCGATGCAGTGCGTGCCGGCGGTATTGAGGTTGATGCGTTCGCCCATCGCGGTTCTCCGGAAATGCGATCCATTCAGCGTACTACCAAGAGCCTGTACGTGAGAGCCTTTCCCGTCTCCCGTCTCCCGTCCCGTTAAAATGCCCGTTCACATCACCCCATCGACTCCATGTCCGTGCGCAATCCCAAAGTCGGTTTCGTCAGCCTCGGCTGCCCCAAGGCGCTGGTCGATTCCGAGCGCATCCTCACCCAGTTGAAGGCCGAGGGTTACGAGATCGTGCCGCGCTACGACAAGGCCCACGCGGTGATCGTGAACACCTGCGGCTTCATCGACGCGGCGGTGCAGGAATCGCTGGACGCGATCGGCGAGGCGCTGCACGAGAACGGCAAGGTGATCGTGACCGGCTGCCTCGGCAAGCGCGACGCGCTGATCCGCGAGGCCTACCCCGGCGTGCTGGCGATCAGCGGCCCGCAGGACTACGCCAGCGTGATGGGAGCGGTGCACGCGGCGCTGCCCAAGCCGCACGATCCGTTCGTCGATCTCGTCCCCGACACGGGCATCAAGCTGACGCCGAAACACTACGCATACCTGAAGATTTCCGAAGGCTGCAACCACCGCTGCACGTTCTGCATCATTCCGTCGATGCGCGGGAATCTGGTCTCGCGGCCCATCGACGAGGTGCTGGTCGAGGCGGAAAAGCTGGTGCGCGCGGGCGTCAAGGAACTGCTGGTGATTTCGCAGGACACCAGCGCCTACGGTGTCGACGTGCGTTACGCCGAACGCACGTGGCGCGGCAATCCGTACGCAACACGCATGACCGATCTGTGCCGGGGCTTGGGTGAACTCGGCGCGTGGGTGCGGCTGCACTATGTGTACCCGTATCCGCACGTCGACGAGGTGATTCCGCTGATGGCGGAAGGCAGGATCCTTCCGTACCTCGATATCCCGTTCCAGCACGCCAGCCCGCGCATCCTGAAACTGATGAAACGGCCCGCGCATTCCGAAAAAACGCTGGATCGCATCCATGCGTGGCGCAAGCTTTGTCCCGATCTCACGCTCCGCAGCACCTTCATCGTCGGCTTCCCCGGCGAGACCGACGCCGAGTTCGAGGAGCTGCTGGACTTCCTGCGCGAGACGCAGCTCGACCGCGTGGGCGCATTTGCCTATTCGCCGGTGGATGGCGCCCAGGCCAACGACTTGCCCGATCCGGTGCCGGAAGAATTGAAGGAAGATCGATTGGAACGCTTCATGGAAGCGCAGGCGGAAATCTCCGCCGCGAAGCTGCGGAAGAAAATCGGCCGCACGCTCACCGTGCTGGTGGACGAAGTGAACGCGGACGGCGCCGTCGCGCGCTCGGCTGCCGACGCGCCCGAAATCGACGGCGTGGTGCGCGTCATGGACGGACAGTCATTGAAACCGGGGCAATTCGCAAACGTGCGCGTGACCGGCGCGGGTGCGCACGATCTGGAAGGTATCCTTCTTGCGGCAGCCGATTGAGATGGGAGTCATGTCTGGGCTGCCCGCGCCGTTCGCGGACACATAGCGCGGAATCCATTTTTGATGCACTCCGGAAACCGGACTGGATTCCGGATTTCCCTGGCCGCTCAAAACGCAGCCATTCCCCGCATCGCCGCCGACAAGGCTGGCGACGGCCCCGGAATGACGGCATGCTGTTGGCGTGGTCCGTGATTACCCGTAGCTCACCGACAGCACCACGAAGCGCACCTTGCCGCCCGGCAGTTCCGCCTCGAATTCCTCGTCGATGCGTTTTTTCAGCGCCGCGCGCGCCAGCGGGGAATCGACGCTGATCCAGCCCTTCTTCGCATCGGTTTCGTCGGGACCGACGATGCGATGGCGGTGTGTCTTGCCGCTGTCCAGTTCCTCGATCTCGAACGTCGCGCCGAAAAAAATTCTTTCGCGATCGGCGGGCGCGCCATCGGCGATTTTCAGCGAGGGGATGCGCTTGGACAGGTAACGCACGCGCCGGTCGATCTCGGCGAGCTGTTTCTTGCGGTAGGTGTATTCGGCGTTTTCCGAGCGGTCGCCCTCCGCCGCGGCCGCGGCCAGCGCCTTGACCACTTCCGGGCGCAGCTCGTGCCACAGGTGATCGAGCTCGCGCTTGAGCGCGTCGTAGCCCGCGCGCGTGATGATCGGAGTGGAGCGGGGCGGCGGCGGTCGCCAGCGGCTCATGACTCGGTCCCGCCATCGGCGGCACCGGCGATGCACGCGAGCCGGTATGCGGCCGCCATCAGCCAGCCCGTGATCAACACGATCAGCACCTTTTCGCCGAGGCCGTGCGGCACGTTCAGCCGGGCTGCCGACAGCCACAGCAGCGCGAAGCAGACCGCCGCGTAGGCGAACGCGGGTTTCCACCAGCGCCGCCAGCGTGGATCGGACCGCAGCCGCCAGGCCTGCAACAGCATCGCGGTGGCCGTGCACAGGAAGGCGGCCGCTGCCGCGATGCCGTGCACGTAGCCCTGCAGCGTGGGGGGTGTGTCGGGCTGATTGGTGTGCGCGATCACGGTCACCGCCAGCGCCACGCCGCCCAGCACGAACAGCAGCAGCGGTGCCGCGCTGCGGGCTTCCGGGGTCAATTCACGGTAGGCGGCGACTGCGAACAGCACCAGCGCCGCCGCCATCGCGTAGTAACCGGCGCGGACCATCCCGCTCCACGGACCGATCAGGTAGAAACTGTTCGGCGCCGCGATCCAGTCGAGGTCGTGGCGCAGGAACTGCGCCGCCGCGCTGGTGGCCAGAAACACCGCCATGCCGGCAAGGGCCAGCATGCCGAGACGGGCGGACAGATGCCCCTTCGATCGTGAAGCGCGCATGCATCCCCTCAGCGTCTGCCCGGCGCGCCGCCCGGGCCTTTCCTGCCGGAGCGGCCATTCGCGGCATGCGCACGTGCCTGCCGGTGACGGGCTGTCCCGGAGTGCGTCCGTTCCGCGAACACTCGGGCCATCGAACGCTCCTCGCCGCCGATTCGCGGCCCGAGTCCGCTGCGGGTGGTGTCGTTGCTGCCGATCCGGATGCCGTTCATCCTTCACTGTCCCTCGCCTGTCGCGTGCCGCGATTGTACGTGGCGGTCATCACGCTCGCGAAGTGTGCGCCCCGTGCTTGTATCGGCGGTGTCCGCGGGGTAGGGTGCGCGTGCTGCTCGCGTTTCCTCCGGGTCCATTCGTCACGATGTCGTCCGCTTCAGGTTTTCCGCAGCGCCTTTCGGTTGTCCTGACCTCCGCCTTGCTGTCCCTGCTGGTCGCGTGTTCCACCACGCCGATGCGGAGCGACAGCCAGGATGCCGCGTTGAACGCGATCTACGCCGGGCTCGCGCGGGCCAGCCATGACTACGAACAGGCGCTGCAACTGGCGCGGCGCGGCGACAATGCACGATCGCAGCAGGCGCTGGAGACCGCGCTTGACGCGCTGCGCACCGGCTCGGCGCAATGCCTCAATACCAGGGGCTGCGATCCGCAGCGGTTCCTGTCGGCGTACGACCATGCGCTGCGGTTGAAGGACGGCAGCTTCCTTGGCACCGAGGACGACGCCGGCGACGAATCCATCGCGGCCGAACAGGGCACTGCGGCCGAATCCGGTGTCCTGACGGCCTTGCCGCAGGCGCAACGCACCGTCGCGCTGCTGCAGGACCACAAGCTCTCGGAACTGGTCGCGACCAACGGCCCGGTCAAGGCCGCGCTGCAACTGTGGCTGACGCAGATGCGTCCGAACCTGATCCGTGCATGGGTCGATTACCAGTATCTGCGTTTCGAGATGTGGCCGGAATACCGTCAGGCCGGGCTGCCCGAGGCGATCCTGTTCGGGTTGATCGCCAAGGAATCCGGCGGCCGGGTGCATGCGGTGTCGGGTTCCGGCGCAGCCGGCCCGTTGCAGTTCATGAGCGGCACCGCGATGCGCTTCGGGCTGGGTACGGTCGATGGCTTCGACCAGCGCTTCGACCCCGCGCTGGCCGCGCGCGCCAGCGCGGAATACCTGAACGAGCAGCTTGCGCAACTCAACGACAACCTCGCGCTGGTGCTGGCGGCGTACAACGGCGGCGAAGGCCGGGTCGGTCGGCTGGCTGCGACGAATCCGAACGCCAGCTTCTGGGACCCCGACATCTACTTCGCCCTGCCCGCGGAGACGCGCGAATACGTGCCGATGGTGCTGGCTGCGGCGTGGCTGTTCCTGCACCCGCACCGCTACAACCTGCATTTCCCCGAAGTGGACGGGCAGCCCGGACACATCATCCTGACGCGGCCGGCCTCGCTGAACGAACTGGCCGTGTGTCTCGGCGACGATGAAGGCGCCCGCTACGGCTGGTTCCGGACGCTGCGCAACCTGAATCCGCAGCTCGATCCCGCGCAGGTGCAACCGATGGGCGCGCGCATCACGCTGCCGCACATTCTCGAAAACGCCTATGCGCAGTCGTGCACGGACGGGCGCTGGGTGGCGCTGGCCGAGGACCTGCAATCCGCGCAGATGCCGGTGCCGCCGCCCGGGCTGGCCGCCGACGCGCCTGCGCCGTCGCCGCGCCGCCGCGCCGGCGCTGCGCCGCGCGCATACACCGTACGCCGCGGCGACACGCTGTATTCGGTCGCGCGGCGTTTCGATTGCGACGACATCCACGTCCTGGCGCGGCACAACCATCTGCATCCGCCGGGATACGACCTGCGCCCCGGACAGAAACTGGAACTGGCGAGCTGCCTGCGGCGCTGATCCGCGGCGGCACGCCGTCTGCTCCGGCCGGTTTCCCGGTTGCCTGTGCAGGGGCGCGGTCTTATCATTTCCGGTCCGTCGCAGGGCGGCCTGCGCAGCAGCAAGCGCAGGGAGGAGACGATCCGTGGCGGCAGAGAGGTCCACGAATTCACCGGGAGCGAATTCGGACAGCTGAAGAGCTGGCCCTGAGCGCAGAGCGCGAAGGGTGAGCCTCAGGGATGAGGCGAACACAAATTTGTCAGGAACAAATTTGGACAGCAGGAGAGCTGGCCCTGAGCGCAGAGCGCGAAGGGTGAGCCTCAGGGATGAGGCGAACACAAATTTGTCAGGAACAAATTTGGACAGCTGAAGAGCTGGCCCTGAGCGCAGAGCGCGAAGGGTGAGCCTCAGGGACGAGGCGAACAATGCGCCGGCATGAGCTGTCACCAAACCGCGCGCTACATCTTGGAGAGGTGGCAGAGTGGTCGACGAATTCGCCGGGAGCGAATTCGGACCGCTGGAGAGCCGGCCCTGAGCGCAGAGCGCGAAGGGTGAGCCTCAGGGACGAGGCGAACAATGCGCCGGCATGAGCTGCCACCAAACCGCGCGCTACATCTTGGAGAGGTGGCAGAGTGGTCGACGAATTCGCCGGGAGCGAATTCGGACAGCTGAAGAGCTGGCCCTGAGCGCAGAGCGCGAAGGGTGAGCCTCAGGGACGAGGCGAACAATGCGCCGGCATGAGCTGCCACCAAACCGCGCGCTACATATTGGAGAGGTGGCAGAGTGGTCGAATGCGCCGGATTCGAAATCCGGTTTACGGTTTCACCGTAACGTGGGTTCGAATCCCACCCTCTCCGCCATATCAACAAGTTGTAACAATAATCGGTTGCTCTGGATTACAATCGATTTCTGCTGGTGTCACCCGCTCGGGTGACAAGAGGGTGACAAACCCGCGTGTACCGGACTTTTCCGAAATTCGCGATTGTCACCCTGCGTCATTGATTGTGATTGCGCACGTTTGATCGTGTGTTACACTGCCCGCGAAGCCGCGCAGTCTGCGCGACAATATCCGGGCATCAGGGCACAACGCCCTTCGCTTTTCTGGCGATTCCATCCACGCGGCGAGCCCGGCGCTGCAAGTGATGGACTTGCCCAATGCAGACCCTCGATATTGACCTGCCGGACGGCTGGACTCTCGTCCCGGCTCCTCGCACGTATGGTCCACTCCTCGATCTCGACGAACTAGCTCGCGTTCTCCACCGCGATCGCGAGACCATCAAGGCGGACCGCTGCCGCGCACCGCAACGCGTTCCCCCCGCCTACAAGATCCCCGGAACGAAAGAGCCGCTTTGGTTGCTCGACGAAGTCCTTGAGTGGCTCCGTCAGCATCCGGAACACGCGACCGCTCCTGTCAAACCCGGCAGGCCCACAAAGGCCGAGCAGATTCATCGCCAGAAATTCCAGCAGGCGCAGCAGCTTGACGTCGGGGATGTGCCATGAGTGGGGGCATTATTCGTGCGCCACGGGAGCACACGCATGATCAGCTTCCCCGCGCTGCGCTCCGTGATTCCCGTTTGAGCTACCGGGCTCGTGGAGTCTTGGCGCGCTTATTGACGAACGCGGATGGATTCCGCATGACTGCAGAGGACTTGGCCCGCTGTGGCAAGGAAGGGCGCGGCGCAATCCTTACGGCTCTCCGCGAATTGAAAGCGGTCGGCTATGTCGCCACGAGGCGGCGTCAAATGAAACGCGGCCGCTGGATAACCGAGACATTCGTATTTGAAGTGCCCCGTGACGCCGGCATGAACCAGACCGAAGTCGGATTTCCGGACTCCGGTTTTCCGGACGTCGGTTCGCCGAATGTCGGTCTCTCAGTCGCTAAGAGCAGTAAGAAGCCCAAAAGAAAAGAAAAGCAGCAGCAGACGCCCTCTACGCGCAATCCGTCAATCAAAACCATTCCGCTGAGGTCTAATGCTGCTGCTCGGGAACCGCTGATCATTCACGGCGTTACTTGCTGGACAGACGCGGACAGGCAAAGTGTGTGTGAATTGGTGCGGGTTCATGGTGCTTCGTCTGTACAAAGTGCAGCTGAACCGCCCCGGCTTTCCCGGAGGCTCCAACCTTTGAGAAGATTGGAGCATGAACACCGAGAAGCGGTACTCACCTGAGGTACGGGAGCGGGCGGTGCAGATGGTGCTGGAGCACCAGGGCGAGCACGGTTCGCAGTGGGCGGCGATCGGTTCGATCGGGGCCAAGA
>Ga0209061_1000707_pt1 | contig 73735 bp, 56 predicted proteins | sample Coa_R1_10_FD_187157 | JGI IMG/M metagenome (GOLD analysis project Ga0209061, IMG submission 187157) | Surface soil microbial communities from Centralia Pennsylvania, which are recovering from an underground coalmine fire - Coalmine... | ecosystem: Environmental > Terrestrial > Soil >... | reverse complement strand
TTCAAAATCCTGCCCCGCCGTTGGGTGGTCGAGCGCACGTTCGGATGGCTCACTCGCTGGCGCCGCCTCGTGCGCGACTACGAGCAGCGTATCGACGTTTCCGAGGCCATGATCCATGTCGCTATGGAAAGCCTCCTGCTGCGTAGGATCAGCCATTAAACCAATTCTTAAACGGACTCTTACTGTTTCCTCGCAATATTCGATGATGCCAGCCGTATTGACGTATGTATTTGACTCCCGATAAGGGCTAAAGTCGCCAGATATCGGGAGGTCGTTTTTTTATTCTGCGGCTTCGATGGGGTGCCGTCACGGCCGATTCACGTTCTCGTTAACGCGGAATTAAGGGAGATCACTTATCATTTCGCGTGTTTCTTTTCATTGAGAGATGAGTCGGCGGTTTTCCGGGCGATATCTGCGAGACCATTTCACAATTGAGCCAATCCACATTCGTCGCCGAATAAGCATCACAACAGTGCCCCTGGAGCACCTGCCGAAGTGGAGCCGCAGGCTCCGGCCCTTTGCTCAAGGCCAGCGCGATTTGCTGGAGCGGACCGGATGAACCTTATGAGCTTTTGCTTCGCTCGCTACATTGGTTCTTCAGCTGATGGCTGGTAAGCTATTGGCACTTGGCTCAGGGTCGTCGGACCGGCAGTGCGTTGAGCCATTTGGGGGCTTTATATCCTGATGGACGGAGAGCGCGAGGTCTTCCCTACCGACGTACCGGTTGGGCGCATCGATAGCGGGTCCGTTCTTCGGAGCTGGCAGGCGGCTGCGGGCTTCTGTCTACTGACCGTCGCTCTTCTGGTTGCCCTGCTGCTGCCGACGGCAAGCCAGATGGTGTCGACGTGGTACCATTCGGTCACGTTCAACCATGGCTTCCTGATCGTTCCAATCGCCGCCTATTTCGTCTGGGTGCGTCGCCATCGGCTTGCCGCGGTCACGCCCAGGGCGGAGTTCCTCGGTCTGCTTCCCCTGCTCGCTGCGGCCGTCGCATGGTTTCTCGGTCGGCTTAACGGGACGGCCATCGTTGAGGAATTCGCGCTCGTCGCACTCGTGCAATCCGCTGTCCTGACGACCATTGGCTGGCCGGCGACGCGGCTCCTCCTGTTCCCGCTCCTCTATCTCTACTTCGCCGTGCCGGCCGGCGAGGTCTTCGTTCCCCCTCTTCAAAACCTGACCGCCAAGCTCGCGGTTCATCTTGTCGCGCTCGCCGGCGTCCCCGTCTACTCCGATGGGCTGCTGATCTCGGTACCCAACGGGAACTGGCTGGTGGCCGAGGCCTGCTCGGGAATTCGATATCTCATCGCAACGCTCGCGCTCAGCACGCTCTTCGCCCAAGTCTTCCTCGCCTCCTGGCGACGTCGGCTGGCCTTCATCGCGATCTCGGTTCTCATCGCCATCGGCGCGAACGGCATGCGCGCCGCCGGCATCATCCTGCTTGGCTACGCGACCGACAACGAGCTCGCCGTCGGCGTCGACCATATTGTCTACGGTTTCGTGTTCTTCAGCCTGGTCACGCTTTTGACCCTCTGGGTCGGCCTCAAGATGCGGACGGGATCGCCGGCATCGAATTCCGCCTCCTTGGCGTTCCCCTCGCCGCCTTCACCCAAGTGGCGCCTGGGGATCCTCCTGGCGGCGACTGCCTCGCTCGCGATTGTCGCCGCCGCGACTATTACGGCGGAGGCGATGGATCGGCCCCCTCCGCACCTGCTCTCTTCGGCCGGCTTCACGCCATCGATCGAGCCTCCCTGGACGGGTTCGCCAGGAACGGTAGACCCGGCGCCCATCCCTTTGCGCGGCGCCGACCATCTCTGGTATCGGGCCTACCAAGACGGGGCGGATCGGGTCTATGTGCGGATCGCTTATTTCGATTGGGAAAGGCCGGGGTTCGAGGCGGTCACCGCGGGCAACCTCCTCAGCGACGATAAGAATCATGTTTCCCATGGCCGCTCGAGCCGGGCGGCGACTATCAACGGCACGCCCGTCTCCGTGAACTGCATGACCTACGCCGTCGGCTCGCGGTCGCGGGCACTCTGCTATTGGTACTGGATCGACGGCCGCTATGTCGGCAATCCCTATGTCGCCAAGCTCCTCCAGCTCAAGGCGAAACTGTTCGGTGGCCAACGCACGGCGGCGATCATAACCATCGCAACCGATTACGTCGGTGACCCGGCGCTGGCCGAGCATACCTTGAGCAGCTTTCTCGCAAAATTTGGAGCGATTACGCGCTAGCAGGCGCTTGCAATTGGCGGAGCGTGCTGCGAATTTCGCCGAATAAGGGATTAAGGGGGAACAACAATTGGCGCAGATGAGGGAAAGACCGAACGGCACGCACCACCCGCGTGCGGCGCTCTGGCGGAACACCTCCGCAGGCTCGTGAGGGCGCGGCAATGCTGAGGCTTTTCCGTCACTATCTGTCCGTTCCCGCGATCGCGCTACTGCTCTGCGACGGATTCGCCGCGGCATTGATGCTGTTCATCGGCCTCCGCTACCTATCGCCTCATGCGCCCGCGATCGGTCCCGGTCCGTATGGGAGCATCCGCTGGAGCGTCGACATCTGCGCTCCCGTCGCGATCTTGTGCGTCGTCATGTATTCGATGGGGCTCTATGAAAAATCTTCTCTGATCGACTTCAAGAAGATCCCGAGCCGGCTGATCGTGGGTATCATCTTCTGCCTGCCGCTCCTGGTGGTCTTCGCACATTTCAATTTCAGGGCAGCGGTCTCCCTCCCGGCGCTGGCCCTGCATTACGCCGCGTGGCTTGCCGCTATATTCGCTGCCGATCTCGGAATCCGCGCCGCCTATGCCTCGATCGCCGACAGCATGCTGCTGCAACGCCGGATCCTGGTCCTCGGCCACGGCCAATTGGCTGCTCGGATCGAGGAATTCGTCCGCCGGCAAATCGGGCCGCCGATCTGCATCGTCGGCTTCATCCCCGTGGGCGAAGGCGCGCCCGCCGTCTCCCCGCATCAGATTCTCACCGCGACGGAGGGATTGCGGTCGATTGCACGGCGGTTGCATGTCCACGAAATGGTGATCGCCGTCGATGATCGCCGCGGCTTTCCGGTTCAGCAGCTCTTGGATATCCGGTTGGCCGGCGTGCAGATCATCGACTACCAGTCATTCTGGGAGCGCGAAGCGCGCAAGGTCTATCTGGATCGGCTCTATCCCGGCTGGCTCGTCTATTCCGACGGCTTCCAGCTCAGCACGGTGATCAACGGCGTCCTCAAGCGCCTATTGGACGTGGTCGTCAGCTTGCTTTTCCTGCTTTTCATCCTGCCCATTTTCGTCACCTCGATGATTGCCATTCGCCTCGACAGCCGGGGGCCGATCTTCTATTCGCAGGAGCGGGTGGGACGGAACGGCAAGGTTTTCACCCTCTATAAGTTCCGCACGATGACGGTGGATGCGGAGGGCGACGGCACGCCGCGATGGGCCAGCCAGGGGGACCAGCGCATCACTCGCGTGGGAAGCTTCCTGCGCAAGACGCGAATCGATGAAATTCCGCAAGTCATCAACGTCCTGAAGGGCGAGATGAGCTTCGTCGGCCCCCGTCCGGAGCGCCCTTATTTCGTCGATAATCTGACCCGCGAGATCCCCTATTACACGATCCGGCATCTGGTGCGCCCCGGCATAACTGGCTGGGCGCAGGTCAATTACCCCTATGGCTCCTCGCTCGAAGACGCCAAGGAGAAGCTCGCCTACGAGCTCTATTACATCAAGAACTACAGCTTCGTCTTCGATCTCCTGATCATTCTGATGACCGTCCAGGTGGTGCTATGGAACAAGGGGGCCCGATAGCCCGCGCCGCCAATGTATCGCGCGCGACCATGGCGGCGGTCGCGATCATCACCCTCCTCGCGGTCTCGCTGGTCTGCATTATCCATCCCAAGCCCGCGGCGGCGGGTACGGACACCGATGTGGTCTATTGCTACGATCGCGCCCGCGACGTCGTGTCCCGCACGCTCGCTGTCGATTGTGCCGGCGAAAAAGTCTCGGAAGAGGAGGCGAAAAGAATATCCGATCAGCGCAACGCCTATCTCAAGGAGGCGTTGCATCGGCGGCCGCCGGCCTTGTTCGGAAGCTCCCGGATCGTGAGCGCTGGAAGCGGATTCTTCGTGACGCTGGACGGCGCCGTTGTCACCAACAATCACGTCATCGCCGGCTGCAAGGGTGCGTCCATCGAGACCAGCCGCGACAAAATCTTGCCTGCCGCGATTGTCGCCGTCGATGAATTCGACGACCTGGCATTGCTCGACACCAAGGTCCAGGCCCCGGCGGCGGCAAAGTTCCGCCTCACCGGTACCGCTCGTCCCCACGCCCCTGTCGCCATTGTCGGATACCCGACACATGGCTTGATGCCGATCGTGCCGGATTTGATTTCCGGCCATGTCCGGGGCTATGCCGGGGGCGGGAGCTCACCATCCATACTCGCGGTCGACGCCGATGTCCGCCACGGCAACAGCGGCAGTCCTATCCTTGATCAAAGTGGCAGCGTGATCGGCGTGGTGCGGGCAAAACTGGACGTCGTAAAATTCTACCAGGAGACGAACGTCCTGCCCGACGATGTCGGTTACGGCATCCCGGCGAGTATCGTGACGGCCTTCCTCACCCAGCATGGCATCAAATATGACGGAAGCTCGGCCCTCGGCTCCCTCGACGATGCGCACATCATGGACATCGCGCGCCGCTTCGTTGTCAGGGTCGATTGCTGGAAATGAGAGCCGACGGCCTTCTCTCTATTTCGTCGCCACGACCGTCTGGATCGGAAGCGCGCACCATTCCGGCCAGGATCGCCGCGCCTTTCTTTCCATTTTGAAGTCCTCAAAGATCAATCGCGCCCGTCGCGGAATCCGCAAGCCCTCTTTGATATAGGAGAGCGGCGCCCGAAACTGATGGCGGGGACCGCGCCAGTGGTCGCGAAGAACAAGAGGCGCGATCTCGAAGGCGCTGAACCCGATCTCCTTGCAGTGATCGCGGTATATGCCAGGCGACAGATACCAGCGATGGTCCGCCTGGAAGCCCCACCAGTTCGCGCCCTCGCGCAGACGCTGCAGGCTTTGATAGTTGAGGGTTTCGATGACGAGCTTTCCTCCAGGCCTCAGTCGCGTGAAAGCCTCCCGCATGAGCGAGACATAGTCCGGAACATGCTCGACGACCGCCCACATGGTCACAACGTCATAAAGAAGGCCTTGTGGAAGCTCGCTGACCAGGCCGTTTACGACAACGGCGCGATCCGACAGCCGTCGCGACGGAAAGGCGGGGTCGATGACAATGCAATTCCAGCCGAGCTTCGCCGCTTGAACGGCGAACCGCCCATCCGCCCCGCCGATATCGAGGAGATCGCCGGGCGATCGCAAATTGGCGATAAACCGCGCCTGCAAGCTCGTCCGCGATTCGGTTTCTTCGTCGCTCCAGAATCCTGCCGCAGCTTCGTGGCAGTCGCGCATGAGATCGCCGCTTTTGCCCGCATCGGTGCCCATGGGCCACTGCCAGGCGACGCGGCAGTGCCGGCATTCCACGACCTCGACGGTAGCGCCTTTCAGATCATAGGCATTCGCCGTAAACCGTGCGAAATCGGCCCCCTGGCAAAATGGGCATCTCCCCGCGTTTACGGCGCGAAGCTCGGCACCGGTTACCTCGCCGCTTTGCCCTAAGGCGGGAATCGTTTCCGACATCGTCTCCTCTTCCACCTAAGGCATCTCGCCGCCGTCGCCGGCGGCCTCGTCATGCGTCCCCTCGTCTTCGACCGAATTGCTCCAGGGCGGCGACGTGATGACGGCCGGCCGCGTATCCTCGCGACACGGAAGACCGAAATTGCCGACGGCACATTTCTTCCCGTCGATCCAGACAGCCTCAGACACGTCCGCGCGCGTAAAGTTCGCGTCCGTAATATCGGCGCGGCGCAGAATGGCATGCGCGAGATTGGCGCCCGTCAGATTTGCGCCTGAGAGATCGGCATCGGAGAGATCCGCCTCCGCGAGGTTGGCGTTGCTGAGATTGGCGCCTCTAAGATGGGCGTGCGTCAGCTTTGCGCGCTTGAGATTGGCGCTGCGCAGATTGGCGATCAGCAGCCAGGTCCCCGAGAGATTTGCGCGCGTGAGATCCGAGGACATCAGATTAGCGTGGGAAAGGTTGGCAATAACAAGATTGGCGCCCGCCAGCTTGGCCAGCGAGAGGTCGGCGCCGGCAAGATTGGCGCCCATGAGATTGGCGCCGGGGCAGACGGTCAGAGACTTGATCGGACAGGCCTTGTTGATCGGCGACTTCAATTGTTGCGCCGCGGCAGCCCCGACCCAAGCCAAAGTGGCGGCGAGGACCGCTACCGCGTACGGGTGGACGAGATGGCGCCAGCCCCGGTAACGAGGCGCGCGGACGCTTCTCAAGAATCCTCCATCCTCATCGTTTCATGGTCAGGTGCCCGACTCGGCCGCCGGGCATGCGTCATACCCGTCTGTGGGAGCCGTCCAGAGCACTACCTCCCAGATAGCCGCGAATCACCCACTCCACGGGACGGGCGAGAAGCATCGGGACAAGAAAGGCACCCGCCAGGATCAGCGCCATGACGACCCACCACAGGGGGCGATAGGGCGCTCCGTGCAGGATCAGCGTGACAGTCAGCAGCGCCAGGCACGATAGGCCACTCGCGAGACTCAAGAATATGCAGAGGCGCCGGCGGCCTTCCCTGATGTCCATTCGTCTCCCCCCGCCCTTGCCTCACCGCAATACCAGAGCTGGCGCGGCGTCGAGTGGGGTCAGAATATCATCCCGCCATTCAGGGCACCGAATGAATTTCGTGCGTTATGCAATGATTAGGAGAGCGCCAATAATCGAAGTCGACGATGCTTCGGCGCAAAAGCGAAATCTGGCTGCGGAAGCAATCCCGGGAGCAGTGAGAAGTCTACCTACAGGGGTTTCCTTCAAAAATGTAAGGCTGCCCTTACGGGCGTTGGGGAACGAGATTCCCATTTCCTTGGAATCCCTGGAATCCGACAGTTAAAAAATGATGGCATAGGATTTGCTTAATCAATTTCGTGTAGGGACGCAAAGAGTCGCAGGGGTTTGCAAATGATAAGCGTCGATGCGGTGCAGAGCCCGGTGAGACGGACAACGCTCGACAAGTGAAGGCACATTCCTGACTGCCATGAATATTAACCGAGCCTTTCCGCCGACAATCGTTAACCTTCGAGGAGCCCCATGAAACGCGCCTTGAAGCGAACGCATCTGATCTGGGGGACGGCCTTCACCCTTGCTGTGGCCGGCAGCCTCGCTGCTTATGGAGCCTATGCCCTGCGTAGCGCCATGGATCCGGGGCTATGGGCTTTTAACGAATCTCCGCCACCGGCGCGCTACGTGCCGTTGAGCGATGAGGCGCCGGTGCCGCAGCCGAATGTCGTAGTTGAGGCTAACAACCCTGACACCACAGCCGCGCCTATCGTGTCCACCATACAACCCGATGTGCAGGCGGGTGCGAATTCGTCCGACGTCGACACGACAACACCTCTGGCCTCGTCAACCGACACCCCTCCTTCCCCTGGACTGAGCTTTGTCGAGACCGTACCGGCATCGATCGATTCGCAAGGGTCGAGTGATAGCGGACCAGTTATTGCGGGTCTCGATTCTTCCGGCGGCTCTCCGAATTTCTCAGCTTCCCCGATGAACACGGGACCGCGTGTTCGCTTGTCTGGGCCACCGGCTCAACCACCGCTCGCACCTGCTCCCAATCAGCAGTTTCCGAACAGTGTATTCATCCCTAGCGGTAGCGGCGGGGGTGGAGGTGGGGTCGGCGGCGGAAGTAGCGGAGGTGGTGGTGGTAGTAATGGAGGCAACGGCGGTGGCAGCCAGACCTCGAGTAACGGGGGTGGGGGTAATGGCGGCGGTAGCCAAACCTCGAATAACAGCAGCGGAGGTAGCGGCGGCGGCCAAACCTCGAATAACACCGGCGGAAGTGGCGGAGGCAACAACGGTCCCGTCGCTCAGAATACAGGCGGAGGCGGCTCTCAACCAGGCCAAACTCCGCAGAACCCGATCGTGCCGCCTAGCGGCCCTAACTGCACTTCGTGCGTTCTCCCGGTCCCCACACAGCCCGGATGGATCTACTACGATCCCCTTGTGGCGATTGGTTACAATTACCAGCTCCAGCCCAAGTCCGGCCAGCAGCTCAGCTTCAGCATCACCGACATCCGCGTCAACACGAAGGTCGGGGACGGCATCTATCAGCTCTGGCTCTTCGATGTGCTAACCGGCCAATACGTCAACGCCAATCAGAACATTTTTGCGGACACCAATGGCGACTTCAACGTGATCACGTTCCTGAGCGGCCTCACCGCGGCCGAGAAGGCGATGTACGGGATCACCGATCCAGCGGACGGTCTGACTCAGTTCTCGATCCGCGGGATCGACCCCAATGCCGGCCTCGATCCCAACAATCCGAACGCCTTTATCACCGGGTTGATGTTCGAAGGCCAGATCGACGGCGACCTAGTCATCACGCCGCTCGTGCTCGATACCAGCACCGGCGAGGATCCGCCCGGCGGCCAGCAGGTCGATCCCTTGCCCGAGCCGGGCACGCTCGCGATCTTCGGCCTGGGTCTTGCCGGCATCGCCTTGTTGCGAAAAAGAAAAACCTCCTAACAGTGGTCGACTTCGTGGTGAAATTCGCCCCGCATGATCTGCGGGGCTTTTCTTATCCGGATTGGCTCGCATCCCGCCCACCGGCGCGCCGCGCTGCTCCTCACCCATAACGCCAGCGGTAATAGATGCCGCCCAGGATCTCGTGGAGGGCGAGAAAGCTGTCGTGGAAGGCTGCGGCCGTCGGCAGCAGGTCGATGAGCTCGAGGGGCTTATGATGGGGCCGCAGTTCGGGCGCCGGAATAGCGTGGAGCCCTGCCCTTTCGAACGACCAGATCGCGCGCGGCATATGCCAAGCCTGGGTCACGATGATGGCCGTCGATATGCCGTCACGCGCCAGCAATTGGGTCGAAAACATGGCGTTTTCATATGTCGTCTCCGACCGAGACTCCTCCCAGCGGACGGGGACGCCAAACTCGCCTTCCAAGGTATCGCGCATGAGATCGGCGATCGGCTCGTGCGAGCCCCCGACGGGTCCACCCGTGACCAGAACCGGGAGGCGGAGCTTGCGGTAGAGATACGCGCCCTCGGCGAGGCGGTCGAGGGTCAGCACGCCGACGCGATCCGGGATATCGGCGTCATTGCCGCGCTGGATGTCCCCGGCCAGGACGATAATGGCCTGGGCTGCGGAGAGCGGCTGGGCGGTTACGGCCGGCATTCGCGCCGCATAGGTCAGGAGCCATGAGGCCAAGGCGGGGGTCGCGGCCACATAAAGGCTAAATGAGGAGACGAGGGCGATCGCGAGGCCCAGCCTGCGCCATCGGAGCGCAGCGAGGGCACCCGCAAGGGCGAGCACGATAAAGATCGTGGGCGGCATCAGGAAGGAGTAGGAAAGAGAAAATCCCGACATGATGAGCCGTTGGAGTGATCAGCTGCCGCGTCTCGATCGCGAGGCGTGATTTGGAAGCGGCAATCCTATCGGATGCCCCAACGGCCCGTTACGGCGTGAAATCCTTCGCGCATAGCGCACCTTATAGCCTGTTAATGATTGTTAAGATCAAGAAAGAGGAGAAACGAGGTGCTCAGCGTTGCGATACGGGGGAATGGCAGCTATGATAATGGCGAATATAAAAATCTTAACAAATTGACGCTAGCGTGCATCGGGGCGGCGTGACGATGCGCCGTCATGTCCTTTCCAGGGGGCTAGCATGAAATGGATTGCGCCCGCCATAGGCGGAACCGTAAGTGCGGCCATTGGTGCCGCGTTCGGCGCTTTTTTAGAACTGCCCACCCTGGGTCCGCAGGCGATGGCGCTCGGAACTCTTCTCGGGGCGATCGCTGGAAGCTCCATCGGGTGGTGCCTGTTCGCCGCCCTGCATCGGGCAAGAGCGACAGCGAGCCGCCACCCTCTCGGGGGTGTCCGGTAGGACCTTCTCAACCAAGAATCAGCGAAACGACCAGGTAGACAATACTCCACCCGGCAATCGATCCGATAATCCACATCCCAACGGCATCACGCGCTGCCAGCCTTTTTTCTGCGCTCTCGTGCCCATCCTGCAGGTCAGAATACTGGCTAGCGCCGTCCACGATACGATGCATAGCTTGCTCCGTCTCAGTGGCAACCAACTCAAGCGCTTCACCTCCCGAATCAGTCCTTTTGCTGATAATAGCATTTGGTTAATCAACCGTTAACACAAAACATCGGCAGCTAATCGACAATGTCGATCAGGTAACAGCGACCAGTTGTTATTTACCGAGTCGCGCAATGGCGCGCGCAGCTAGTCCCGGGTGCTCGGGGCAAACCCTTTGGAGAGCCCGTTATGCTTGGCGGCTAGTTTGCTGAGAATCGAAGACGCCGACGGGTTGGGCCCTTATATCCGGCCGTCTTCCTGCTCGCGACGAGAGACCGCGTTGATCGCGGGCTCGGTGAAGCCCTGCCGAGCCGCCATTTGGCTCCGGACAAAGGTGAGCCAGCTTGCCGCGCTTGCAATGACGGCGCCGAGCAACGTCCAGGCGGCGAGAGGGTGACCCCATCCTTCGAAAAGAGTATAGCCGATAGCTCCGGCCAGCGCGCCAAACGCGCTAGACCAGAAAGCGCTCGTGAGACATGTTGCGCAATCTACGGGTGTGCCGCTCTTGCCCACGTCATCCGGCCGGGTATTTGCCTGATGCTGTTGCCGATATTTCATTGTCATTGGGACCTTCCCTAGCGGCTTCCCCGCGGTATTAAGCCCACGAGAAGCCCGCCCTTGAATTCCGGACCAATTGACACTTTTCCCGTCGGACGGTCAGTGATTGCCGTCACTTCCAGCTTGCGATCCTGGTGAGGGCCTGCGCCGCAGCAGTGGGCACTGCCCTGATGGGCGCTCATTGGATGGAATCAAATCGCCGTGGCAGCGATGGTGGGCGGCGATGGGATCGAACCACCGACCTCCTGCGTGTAAAGCAGGCGCTCTACCAACTGAGCTAACCGCCCCCGAGCGGCATCCGGAAGCGTAGGGACGCGCTTCTCGGCCGCAGGTGAATGAGCGGCGGGATCATCCCGCTCTTCCATAAACATCGTCAAGTCGAACGATGTCGTCTTCGCCGAGATAACTTCCGGTTTGCACTTCGATGATGTCCAGAGGCGCATCCGACGGGTTTTCCAGGCGATGCACGGAGCCGAGCGGCACATAGGTGGATTGGTTCTCATGCAACTCGAATATCCGATCGTCGATCGTTACGCGCGCCGTTCCGCGCACCACCACCCAATGCTCCGCCCGCTTCGCGTGTTTTTGCAGGGAGAGCTTCGCCCCTGGCTTCACAGTGATGCGCTTGACTTGAAAGCGCGGGCCGACATCGATTTGCTGATAGCTGCCCCATGGCCGGTGCACCTTGGAATGCAGCACCGCCTCAGGCTGGCCCCTCCGCTCGAGCTCCTCGACAAGCGCCTTCACCTCCTCGGTGCGATCCTTGCCGGCGAGGAGCACAGCATCATCGGTGACGACGACGACGAGGCTCTCGATGCCGACCGCCGCGACGAGATGCCTATCTGCGCGAATATAGCTGTTGCGGACGTCGCGCGTGACGACGCTCCCGACCGTCACGTTGCTCTGGCCATCCTTGCGCCCGATCGCCCAAAGGGCGGACCAGGAGCCGACATCGCTCCATCCCATATCGGCGGGCACGACTGCGGCCGCACGCGTATGCTCCATGACGGCGTAGTCGATCGAGATCGACGGCGATTTGGCAAAAGCCTGCTCGCCGAGGCGCAGAAAATCGAGATCGCGTGAGCTCTCTGCCAAGGCCGCGCGGCACGCCGCAGCGACATCAGGGGCGAATTCCTCGACTTCGGCGAGGTAACGGTCGGCGCGGAAGAGAAACATCCCGCTGTTCCAGAAGTGACCGCCTTCGGAAAGCAGGGCCTGCGCCCTTGTTCGGTCCGGCTTCTCGATGAAGCGGGCGACCGAGAAGCAACCAGGGCTCCCTGCAATCGCCGCCGCCGACTTGATATAGCCATAGCCGGTCTCGGGTGATTTGGGTGTGATCCCGAAGGTCACGATCGCGCCGCGCCGCGCCGCATCGGCGGCCATTGCCGTGGCGGTCAGGAACGCTTCCGTGTTCTCGATGACGTGATCCGAGGGCAAGACGAGCACCAGCGCCTCTGGAACTTCGCGTGAGAGCACCAAGGCCGCCGCCGTGATCGCCGGCGCCGTATTGCGGCCGACCGGCTCGAGCATGATGGTGCGAGGAACGACGCCGACGGCCTGCAACTGTTCGCCAATGACGAAGCGATAGGCCTCGTTGGCGACAAAGACGGGTTTCTCGAAAATCCTGCCGTCCGATACGCGCAGTGCCGTGTCCTGAAGCAGGCTCCGTTCCGAGGCCAACGGCAACAAATGTTTGGGATAAGCGCGACGGGAGAGCGGCCAGAGCCGCATGCCCGATCCTCCCGACAGAATGACCGGGTATATCTTTCCCGCCATCGATTTCCCCTTTTGTGAACGGCACCGGAAGACTAGCACGGAACCGAGCGGCTGACATTACGGCCACCTCCCCCGGCGCGGCGGTCGCACTATGCGGCGGTCACGCCCTCTTCTGCTCCAGAAGGTTGACCAGCTGCAACAGCGCCGCCTTGAGATTCGTTGCTGGAGGTGAGGCTTCCCGCATTCCGGACCGAGGGTGCCGAGGCGCGGCCCGGGTCTCGTCGGCGCCGCTGCTCAGGCGGCTCATCTCTTCCGATAAGCGGTGAAGCGCGAGCAGCGTCTGCTGGCGAAGAACCTGCTCGCGCTCATGCAGCTTGATCAGATTGTCGACGCGATTGCTCAGCTGCTTGTTTTCCTGCAGCAGCCGCGTCAGCTCGACGCGCTGCAGCTCGACGATCGCGCCGAGGGTATCGGCTTCCCCCGTCCGCCGCGCAAAATCGAGTGCGGTCCCGCAAAGAGGATCGGAAGACTCGATCTCTTCCGCGAGCCGTGCACCCGCCTTTTCCTTCAAATCCTCCTGATATGCCATCGGCTCCGGGCCTATAACGAGCAAAATTTTTTGGGACTACCGGTCCGACCCGGCGCACCCTGACGCGAATATATTCGCTGTCAAGTCAAGCGAGCATGCCAATTGAAGATTTACAAAAGGTAATGGCCCACGCAGCTTTCCCGCACGGGTGGTGGAGATGCACGAAAAGCCGCTACGGCCCCGCGCGGTAACGGGCCGCGACCTCCATCCCATCTTCGTGCATTCCAGGTGAGATTTTCTTGGTTCTTACTTATTTCTTACCGTTATCTGACAATCGACAATCCAGTCATGTAAACTTTACTTGACAAGGATGGTTAATTCTTGCGGCTTTCTATTTCTAAACTATTGTTTTTTTTGAGAGTTGTTAATAGGCACAAAAATTGCTTGAAGGCAGAGCGAAGGTTTCGTCGCGTCAAGCTACAAAGGCGAAACGCCAATGAGGGGGAAAAAATGCCTGACGACGACCGCTGCGACGTCCGGAGGCTGGGGACAAGGCCGTACCAGCTGCACAAAACACGCCACCTCTCACCGCAGATGGCCTTGTCGGCGTGGATAATTGGTTCGACGCTCGGCTGGGCCGCCATCTATCTGCTGATCTCGTTTCTCGTGCGAGAGGCTGGGTTCGTCCTATAACGCCGTCATTGCCATGCAAAGATGTGTGGCTGCGCGTCGGCGCAGTTTACACAAGGTTGCATGGCGGCGCAGAGATGTCGGGAGAGCCGCTCTTACGACGGCGCTTTCGGCAATTTCTCGGCGAGCCCGAACAATTGCTCCCGCCTGCTCATCTCGGCGGCGATCTCAGCGGGGGAAATGCCGCTCGCATACCACAACACCACGAGGTGATAGAGCAAATCGGCGCTTTCGTTAATGACACCCCCTCGCTTCTCGCGAACCGCATCGATCGCAACTTCCGCCGCCTCCTCCACCAGCTTTTGGCTCATCTTGATCAAGCCGGCCTTTAGCAGCTTTGCCGTTCGCGCATGGCGGATCTTGCCGCCTGGCTGTCGTGCCAGGGCCTCGTAAAGTCGCGTCACGACATCGGCCAAGCGCGAGTCTGCGCTGACTGAATTCTCTGCACCGGCCATTTTTTTGGCAGCATGGCCCATCAATCGCTCGGGATGCCTGCAAAGCCGCCGAAGATTTTCGTCAGGGACAGGTTAATATTTGGTAGTAAGCTCATGGCATCTTGGCCCGATGTCGTCATTGACGGCAGCATTGGGTTGCAATCGGACGCCGGGAAGAACAACGGATAGCTGCTGGGCTGATTCCTATGACCGCAATCAAGCGGAGAGCTTTTCCTCGTGCTCGTGTGCAAATCGAGGTTTCGGCGACGCTGCTCGCCTCGGGCCAGGTATTCGAGGGCACTCTTCGGGACATCTCGATCGGAGGCGCCTATCTGCAGATCGCGTCCCGCGAGTTCCACCGGTCGCTGCAAATCGGCACCAGCGTGGAATTGCGCATCCCCAAATTTCCGCCCACCTTGGGGCATATCATCCGCAAGGGAGAGGATCTTGGAATCGCCCTGCAATTCTTCCATAAGGAGCAGTTCATCGAATTCATGAGGCAGCTCTGCAACCTGATGGCGGGTCACGCCGAGCCGCAGCAATAGTCGCGCTCCGCAACGTTAAGACTATCTTCAAAATTGGCGCGCAATGTGAGCCCTGATGGCTATTCAGGGAGAGTGCCATGCGCGACTGCAAGCAGGTAGCTTTCGCGATTGCCGCCATGTCCATACTGCTTTTCTGCGGTCAGGCTGCAGAGGCTGGTGGCCCGGCAGCTGGCAATCACATCTCGAATATTAAGGACGTCCCTGTTATACCGGGAGGGGTTATCTCAATCCGGAGCAGCGGCGATCCCGTGGAGATTGCGCGGCTGCGCCAGGCCGATCAGCAGACCGTCTTTCGCGGCGCCGTCAACATCGCCGGCATGGAAGTCGGCGGCGGCCTCGAAATCCGCGATGGCATCGTCGAGATCGTGCCAGCTGCGGACGGCGACGTCGCTGCGGCGACCCATGGGCTTCATGCCGAGAACAATCCGGCGGTCGAGATGGTCGCAGATCGTGCCCATGCACGAGAGGCCAAGGCTCAAGGCGCCTCTTCCGTCGGGGACGAGCGATAACCGACTCCGCAGGGCGCTGGCCGTCAAGGTCACGACCTATGCTGGCCGTTAAGGTCGCGGCCTATAGGACATGCCAGATGAGCCGCGCATAAATGCGGAAGCGGTCCTGGCCCTCCACGATCTTGTCGAAAGGAAAGCCGAACGAGAACTGAGCCGTCGTGAGCTGACGGAAATTCCAGTTGAAGCCCATGCCGATCGAGGTCATCCCCTTCTGCGCCGGGAAGCGATTGAAGACGGTGCCGTTATCGATGAAGCCGTAGCCGTCCACGTCCTGTAGCTGCTCGGCGATCGGCTTGAGATTATGATGCAGCTCCATCTGGAGATAATAGCCGCGCGTGCCGGAGAGGACATCGGCCTCGTAGCCGCGCACCGTTGTCGGGCCGCCAATCTGGAAGAGCTGGTCCGCCGGCAGCGAAGCCTCATCAGTGTACTGCCAGCCCATATAGATCGTGCCCGTGAAGCCTTGAATGAGATTTACATAGGCATTGAGAGAGCCGTTATAGAGGAAGAAATCGTCGACGGTCGCCAGGATGCCGTCATGGGCATGAGCGTAAGAGACATCCTGAGAGACGGTGATCGCATGGCCTTCCCCGGTATGGGTCAGGCTTAGGCCCCAGGTCCCTTTCTGGACCGTGTCGTAGGTCGTCTGAACATCCGTCGTGAAGGTGTTGGTGACGGTCTCGGAGGCCGAAGCGTTTCCGAGCAAGACCCAGTCCTCTCGCGCCAAGAAGGGATGGCTGAAGTTCAGAGCACCCGTTTGGGAGCGGCCGGTTATCGCCAGTGACTTGAACGGGCCCTGGATGACCTGGATATAGTCGCGGGTATAGCTGGCGCCGATGCGGTCTCCTTCCTCGTCGATCGGAAGGTTGTAGGAGACGCTGCCATTGATGCTGGCCGATTCCGGGGCGCCCGTCATATAGGCGGTCAAGCGGTCATCGATGCCGAGCGTGCCGATGCGCCGGAAGAAGAAGCCGAGCTCGTTCTGGCCGGTGCTGTCCACTCCTTCATTGTCATAAAACACGTCCAGGGTGTTCTGCTGCGGCTCCTGAACCGCAAGCTGAACATCGGTCTGGCCAAACGCGGCCCCAGGCTGGAGCGCCGCCCGCACCTGCATATCATTCGTCCGGTTGAAATAGATGATGCTGTCCTTGAGGGCAGGCACATTGACGGTCTTACCCGTCTCAAGCGGCATGCGATCGGTGATGTAGTCCCCGTTCGTGTAGGTATTGCCTTCCACACGCGCCTGGCCGAGCTTGCCTTCCACCAGATCGATCTTGACGACGCCGTTTTCGATCCGCTGCGGCGGCAGCACGGCGCTGGCGGTGATGATCTCCTTCTGCTTGTAAAGCTCGTTGATGGCCGCGACGATCTTTTGCAAGTCGGCGAAATTGACCTCGTGCCCGACATAGGGTGCGGTGATCTTGCTCAGCTCGTCCTTGCTCAGGAAGGCGGACTCGTTGAACTGGATGCCGTTGAGATGAAAGCTCGGCCCAGGTCCCGTGATCGGGGGTGCCGGGACCTGTTGGCCGCCGGTGATGGGCGGCCCGGACGGCACTTCGGGCTGCTGCTGCTGCAAGCGCTGCTGTTGCCGATTCATCTGGTTCTGGATGGCGCCGGCATTCGGCTGCGGAGCGATGGCCTGGGCCCAAGCCGTCGGCGCTATCGCTATACCAAATAGGAGCACCGCCAAACCGGCGATCTTCGTGATGCCCTTGGGCACCACGGGTCCCCCCTCCTCGCTCGTCATTGCCCCCACACCCGATTCTCGTTTCTTTGACCGCCGGACGATGATTCCCGCAGATTACTTGGTGAGCTCCCGGTCAGGCTTGGATGTATTCACTGCCGGCTGCCCTGGCTTCGACGTCGCCGCCGGCTCAGCGATATTCTTCCCGCTCTCCTGACGCCTTTTGTGCTCCTGCCTTATCTCGTCCTCGAGCCGCTGCTGCTTTCGGTTGGCCTCGTTCTGGATTGCCCCCGGATCGACCTGCGGCGTCGGCCGGCTCGGCACCGGCGTCTCCGAGCCCGATGAGGACACCGCCATTCCGAGCAGCAGCCCCGCTGCCACACAACCGGCTGCCTTTCCAGCAACCTTGCCGAGCAGGCTTCTCAAGCGTTGCTCCGGCTGACACGCGAACGAATCACCCTGTTGTCGGGAAGTGTATCCCTCCGAGCCGACGCTACGCCAACTAGAAATTCGTGTTGACCGCCGGACCCGACGGGCCGCTCACGGACGGCGGTAGCTGGACGGTCCGGATGAGATAGGACGGCGTGTTCCCGAAGATTGCGTTCGTCCACTCGCCCAGGCCGTTCCCGCTCAGAATATTTCCCGCCGGCGTATAGGTCAGGGTGCCGCCGATCTGAAGCTCAAAGCTTCCGCCGGCAAAGGCGGTATTGCCGCTCCAATTGGGCACGAGGACCTGATGCCCATCGGTGAAGTGGGTCACGTTAGCATCGGTGAAGAGCGTCGTGCCGCCGAGATAGACGAAGAACTTGCCGTCGGGCTGGTAGAGCTGAACGCCCGCCTTCACCTCGGCCGGGTTCTGGTTGTCCATATAGACCTCACCGCCGCCGGCCGGATAGAACGGCGTCGCCAGGCTCATGGCGCCGGGCACGTCGCCGTTCTGGATATCGAGGAAGGCGCTGGTCGTCGTGACCTGGGCCTGATTTGCCGCCAGAGCCTGGAAATTGACGAGATTAGCGGTATTGATGCTGAGCGTCACCGACTGTGCGACGGTTCCCTGATACCCTGTCACGTTCAGCACCAGCGGCGTCGAGCCGAATTGGAACAGGTTCGCATCGATGCTGCTGGCCGCCAAGTTCAGCGACTGGCCGATATCCACCCGCTCGATGGTAAGGCCGCCCAGCGAGCTGATCGTGGCGTCGCTTGCGCTGAGCCCCGGAATGATGATCGACGGGTAGAGATCGTCGAGAACGCTAATCGAGATGGAGCCTGCCGGCTCGCTGATCGCCTGCAGCCACGGGGTATCGACGATGATCGGCTGAGCCGCCGTCCCGATCCCGTTCGCCGCGGAGAGATAGACGCGGGCGTTCGGAGAGGCTGTGCCGTTCGGGTGCTCGACCAGGAGGTTGGTCTGGCCGTCGCCATTGGCGAGGATGGCGCCCGTCTTGCTGTCGACCACGATGGCGAGGTCGCCGTCGAGATTGCTGGTGAGCCCGCCAAGGATGATGTCGCCGAGGGCCGTGAGCGAGATGCCCTGCCCGGCGGTCATCTTCGAGCCGATTGGCATGGTGAGATTGCCGGTCTCGACGTCGAGATTGAGCGAGCCCCCGGCCGTGATGCCGCTCGGGCCGATGACGATGCCCTGTCCGGCGGCGACCGCCGCATCGGGATTGAGGATGTCGATGTTGCCGCCGGCATGGGCGGCCAGTTGGCTGTTATTCGCAAGCGCGATGTGGAGCTGGCTGGAGCGCGTCGCGTTCGGATCGAGCGAGACGCCGATACCTCCCTGTGGTGCCTCGAGGTCCAACGAGGCGCCCTGGATATGGACGATGTTCTGCCCGAAATCGTCGAATTCCGAGAGGATGCTGCCGCCTGTCGCCGTGAAGACGATCGCGCCGCCGGCGAAGACGTTCCCCAGCACGAGGTCGCCCGGCGCCTGCGTCAGGTAGATGCCGCCGGCGGCCCGCGCCGTATCGAGATTGCCCGAGATGTCGATGACCAACGGATCTTGCGCGGTGCCGATGCTGGCGTTGACCACGCCTGTTCCCGCCGCCTCAAGGTCGAGCCCCTTGCTCGCGCCGGAGATCACCGCAGCGCCAGGGTTGGCGCTCAGGATGCTGCCGCCCATCGCCAGCCGGATTTGGCCGCTGCCGCCAGCGTTGGAGACATCCCCGAGCGCGACCGAGCCGGAGCCGCCCAGATAGATATTCCCCTCGGCGTGCGCGGTCACCGTGCCCGGGCTGCCATTGCCGCTGCCATTGGCTTGGAGGTTGACGGCCTTGGCCTTGAGCACCGTGATCGTGTAATTGCCCTGCGCGTCCGGGCTCGAGATCTGGACGTCGCCGGGCGCCGCGGCGGCAAGATCGACGATGAGGTCCGCCGGCAGGGTCGCCACCTGGGGGCTGAGGGTGAAGACGTCGGGGGCGCCGATCGAGCCGATCGCGCCGGCACTGGCCTCGAGATCGATGTTTTGGCCGATCACGTTCGGCGGCTGGAGGAAGATCTGCGTATTCGCCGTCGCCGTGAGGGCATTGGCGTTGATTGCATTCGTGAGCTGCGCTTTCGTCCACGCCGCGCCGATCGAGTACTGATCCTTCACGTCGGTGGGTGCGGCGTAAGTGTATTGCGCGTTGAAGCCGGTGAAGGAGTCCGCCGGCAAGGCGTTGTTGTAGAGGCCGTGGAAGTAGCCTTGCAGGTAGTTGTACTGCGCAGTGACGTCCTGGCCGTTGAGGCTCACAGAGCCATCGGCATTGAAGCTGCCGTGCTGGCGGATATTCCAGTACTCCTGATACCCGGCTTGGATCGCCGCCAGATCCTGCGACGTGACGGCATTGCGGGTCGTCATCGGGTCGTAGCTATAGTTCTGCTGGAACGCGCTGGTCGGCAGGTTCGCCTCGCCCGGCTGGCCAACCTGCCCCGGCTGCACGCCCGTGTAGAGGCCCTGGAAGAAACCTTGCAGATAGCTGTACTGGCCTTGGACGTAGCTGGTGATCTGGGCCGTTGTCGGCGTTCCGCTATAGCTCTTGTTGAGGCTCTTGAAATAGGCGACCACCTGCGGCTCGAAGAACGCCGCTTGCTGCGGCGTCAGCGCGATCTGGCCGTTGCTCGCGAAGCGATTGAGCTGCCAATACTCCTGGTAATTGCGGGAGACCAGAATGTTGAAATCCTGAACCGAATTCGTGCCGAGATTCTGGTCGGCCTGCTGCTGGGTCTCGACCGTCGGATCATAGATCAGGTTCAGGCTCGACCAGAGCTGCTGGAGATGCTGCATCGTGGCCTGGTCGATCTGGCCGCTCACGATGTTGTTGACGATGCTGCCGTTCTGTGCCGCCAGCACGACGTCGCCGCCGAAGGACTGCACCTGGCCGAGATAGATCGTGCCCGAGGGCTGTGTCAGATAGATGCCTTGGGATGCCTGCGCATCGAGCTCGCCGGGGTGGGTCGTCGCGCCAGAGACGTTGGATTGGATCACGAGGGGCGACCCGAGCGAGCCAATGCCGCCGCCGAGGGAAACGAGATCGATATTATTGCCGATGACTGTTGGAGTGAGGCTCGGGCTTGCGGCGCGGATATCGCCCTGTGCCTGGAGCGCTACGTCGCCATTCGTCGATGTGACGGAATAGAGCGGCAATCCGTCCAGCGGGGCTACGATATTGACGCTGCCTTGTGCCGCGGCAAGTAGACCGGAAGCTCCCGTCCCGAACAGCTCCTGAGCCTGCGGAACGCCGCCGTCTGTGATATTGACCCCAACGCTCTGACCGATGACCCCGATGCTGCCGCCATCGGCCTTCAGGCTCACCTGGACAGCATTAGCAGTGGCACCGACCGCGCTCTGTAGAATGGAGCCGTTGGACTCGATCTTAATCGTGCCGACGGGATTGTTGATGCCGCCGGCGAGCACGACATTAGCGCCAGGCGCCGTCGAGGTGATCGACACCTCTGCCGGCGACGCGCCATTAAATTCGTGATTGAACTCGATATCGATGGGGTAGGCCGCGTAGATGGCATTCGACGGCGGGGTATAGCTACTGCTGCTCGGCCGCACCAGGGTCGCCGGGTTGCTGACCATCTGGCCTTCGAGCGCGTTAAGCAGATTGCCGAACTGGAAGCCCAGCGCGTCCAATGCCTTGAAGAGGTCGATATAGGCCTGGATCAGCGGGTTGGCCGAGGTTGTGCTCGAGCTTGATGGCGGAATGTACCAGGCGCCGTTGCCGCTCGGGCCGCCGCCGGCCGGCGTATAGCTCGTCGTATAGCTGTTGCCGATCGTTGTCGGCGTGACCTGCACCAACGGCTGATCCTGATCGGTTGAGCCGAGATTCTGGAACTCGCTGATCGTCTGCGTCTTCCAGTCATATTCGTAGAGCGTCACGAGCGGCCATGCGCGCTTAGAGCCGTCGATATTGCCGACCTGTGCCGTATCGGCGATCTCGATCTGACCGTTCCGTCCGGTGCCGGTGCTGAGATTGTCGAGGACGAGCGCGTAATTCGTCTCGTTCGTGACATTAATCCGGCCGTAGCCGCTGGAAGCGTAGAGATGGCCGCCACCGGTGCTGAAGATATTGCCGAAGAGATAGATATTTCCGGACTGGATCGACTCCGGCGTCACGACGATCTGGTTGTTTTTCGCGTCGTAGAAGGCATCGAGCAGCCCCGGATTGCTCACGGTCGGGCCCAGGAGCTGGAACTGGGTGGTCGGGCTGCTCTGAGAGGAATTCTTATATAGGTTTTGGAAGAAGCCGATGAGACCGCTCAGGGTCGTGCCATTCGCCGACAGGTTGTTCGTCGAGACCGAGCTGTACTGGCTATAAGTCGGGTCGTTTGCCGCCGAGACGGACATGTTCGGGTCGAGGGTCAGCGCCCAATCGGGATAGCCGCTCTCGATGGTGCCGTTGATGTCGAGATACTGGGCCGCGATATAAACGGAGCCGCCGACGAGGATCTCGCTTGGCCGCACGTTGGGATCCAAAGGCGGCGTGCCGCCGATAAAGCTGAAGCCCGTCGAGTAGTTCTGCACGAAATCGCCCTTCGGTGCGAAGATCGTGACCGTCTGGGCCGTGATTGTGCCGTCCTGCACGATGCTGCCGGACGCGTTTGCAATGGTGACGGAGCCCTCGGGATTGCTGATTCTGCCTTCCAGGAAGATGTAGGGCGGTGTCGTGTTCGGGTCCGTCGGGCTGTAATTCTGGTTGACGGTGACCGTCGCCACGCTGGAGGGGCCGTTCACAACCGAGACATGGGGGCCGAGACCCCCGCTCAATGTCGCGCCATTGCCTTGGAAGACGCCGTTAACGGAGACGACGCCGGTCGCCGCGCCGATGGTGAGATCGTTGACCTGGAGCGAATAGGGGCTGTTGTTCTCGATGTCGATATAGGGATCGCCGTGAGCCTCGAGGGTGCCGCCGCCTGTCACCACATCGGCGGTGACATGGACGCCGCCCGCCTGGGCCTTCATGTTGTTCAGGATGAGGAGCGGGATCGCGTCGGCGTCGGTATACTGGCTGAGAGTGCTGATCTGCTGGTTGAGCTGCTTGATCTGACTATTGAGCAGCGTGATTTGATCGGTGTTGCTGCTGTTCTCCGCAATCAGCGCGTTGACCTCGGTCGTTAGATTCTGAGCTTGGGTCTTAAGCGTATCGATAAGGTCGTAGGGTCCGAACACCGTGTAAGCCGTGCCGGGATCCTGGATGGTGAAGATCGGTTGGCCGTTGCTGCCCGGATTGATGGTGAGCCGCTGCTGGTAATCGGCGCCGCCCGCGACGAGACCACTGACATTCACCGCGCCGAAGCTGCCCGCCGTTGTGCCGCTTCCGCCGGTCACGTCGATGGTCACCTGCTTGTGGAAGATGCTGAGGAAGAAGTTGATGATCTCCTCGATCACCTTCTCGTAGGTGTTCTGGTCGACGCTCGATCCGGTTGCCGTAAGGGTCCCCTTGATCGAGGAGAGGGTGACGTCACCGCCGGCGAGTACTGTGGCGTTCGCACCGATATTGACGTTGCTCTGGGAGAGAACCGCCGCATTCGCGTCGGGCGGTGTGTCGATCGGCACGGCCGTGTAGTTGAAGACGGAAGTGTTCGCCGAGGCTGACTGGACGTTGCTCGCGCCGTTCGATGCCGAGCCGGCCATGAGGGCAATATCGCCGTCGGCGTGGAGAAGGACCGGGCTGGTGCCGCCGTCGTTTCCGATATTGATCGTCTGCGCGCCGTCGAGCGTGGCGTAGGAGCCGGCATCAGAAAAGCCGACGGCGCCATAGGTGTGGACATCGGCCTCGGCATTCACTGTGCCCGTGTTCTCGGCATAGGCGCTCAGATTCCCAATCGAGTCCACTTTCGCGCCGCTGCCGAAATTGACCTGCGCGGTCTCGATGACGACGAGGTTCGATTTTGCGAAGGCGCCGTCGAGAGCCCCGCCCGTGTCGATCTTGGCCTTGCCGGTGGCCGACACGTTATTCTGCGCATTGATGACGAAGGAGCCAGGCTGCTCGATATTCCCGACGACATCGACGATGGCGTTCTGCCCGATGAAGGCGATTGCGGTCGTCGCGATGTAGGTCTCTTGATCGGCGGCGCTGCCCGTGGCGACGCCGCCGCCGGCCGCCTGGACATCGTAATTGCCGGAATTCACCCGCTGCACATTATTGCTGGCACTGATGAAGACGCTGGTCGCCTGGACATTGGCACCGCCGCCAACGCCGGCACTCGTATTGGGCGTGACGGTGTCGCTCGTCGTCGAGCCGCTGGCGTCGAGCACGCCGGCTTGGGTGCTGTCGGCCTCGCTGTCGTAATTGGAGCCGTGGCTGGCCTGGATCGTCAGCGCGCCGACGAGGATGGGCTGGCTGTTGCCGCCCTGGATCGAGGCGCTGGTCGTCGAGCGGTTCTCCGTCGTCGCCGTCGCCGCGTCGCCGGCCACCACACCGCCGCTGCCCGCCGTGGTGACTGCGATGTTGGTGTCCGTGCCCCCGGCCTGGATCGTGAGATCCCCCGCCGCCAGCACCTTGAGATTCCCGGGAGTTCCCGAGACGGGATTCGCCGCGTTGGCGCCGAGATAGGCGGTGGCGCTGCCGTCGGAGGTTGCAGAGGCGAAGTCGGCACCCACGGCGGCGAGGCCGCCGATCGCGATACCATAGGCATTGGCATATTGGCTGGTATTGTTCGTCGCCGAGATGAACATCGCGCCCGTCGAGAGCGTCACGCCCGTGCCCGTATAGGATGAGACCTGGGCGTCGTCGGTCGCCTGGGCGACCGTGGCGTTGGCGCCGAAGAGAAGGCCGCCCGTTCCGGCGGTCGCCTCGGCGCAGGCGGACGTCGGGCCCGAGCAGCCGCTATTGTCGGCGAGCTCGGTGCTGGTTCCCGGTATATCGATCGCCACAAAGGACGAGCTCGGCAGCGTCGTCTGCGCCACGACTGAGACGAGCCCAGAGCCGTTCACGGTCGTGTTGCTGTCGAGATAGGCTTTCACGATCGGGGTCGCCGTCGCCGTGGCGATCGAGGCGCCGATGGAAGCGCCGCCGACGGAGTATCCGACCGCATCGGCCCAGACGCTTGGGATATCGGTCGCGCTGACCAGAAGGCCGCCATCACCGAAGAGAATCGTGCTGCCGGCTCCGACATCGGCCGTGACCGTCGCTTGGTCGGTGGCCGTCGCGTCGGCGGCGTCGCCGGAGAGGATGCCGCCGGAGGCTCCCAGCGAATAGGCGCTCACGGGCCCCTGGTCGCTGGCCTGGACCGAGACGCCGGCATACTGCGTGACCCCTGCGCTCGGCGCGATATCGGCCGTCACGCTGCTCGTCTTGCTCGAGAGACTCACCACGCCGAGCGCCGCGCCGAGGCCGATGGCGCCGCCGAAACCGGCCGCCTTCACCGTGCTGCCGTCGCTCGCGCTCACCGTCGCGTTGCCGCTGCTGTTGCCGGTAATCGTGCCGCCCAGCGTGGCCGTGACATTGTCGTTCACGACGGCATCGGCCACGGAAATGCCGAGCCCGACCAGGCCACCACCGCCGACGAAGCTGTCGATCTCCGCGGTGCTGCCTTGCGGCCCGTCACCCTGGCTGGCACCCACCAGGATCGATCCCGCCGTTACGGCCGCCCCGTTGATCGACGCCGCGACATGGTCGTCGACGCGGGTGAACCCGACCGAGGCGCCGAGCCCGACGACGCCGCCCAGGCCGAGAGCGCCCACAATGTTTTGAGTTGACGTGTGGTCGATTGCCTGGACGCTCACGGAACCCGGCGTGTTGGTGGTCCCCACGGTAGTGATGGTGCCGCCCAGGATTCGGGCAGTGGGGCCGTCGGCCGACGCGGCGCTCACCGGAGCTGAGACGCTGGTGTCCGTCGCCTGATTGATGCTGCTTTGCTGCGAGATGCCGAGGCTCGGATCCGAGCTACCGGGATTTGTCGAACTGGTGAAGCTGTTTACCGCGCCGAGCGTACCGCCGTTCGAGCTGTTCGCCAGTTCGTTCGAGGCGCTGTCGCTGGAATCCCCTGCATCGCCAATGCCGTCGCCCAGCAGAATGACCGCCGCCGAGCCACCGATGCCGGCCGTGCCGCCGACCCCGGCCGTCGTCGTGATGACTTGGATGTACTTGTTACTCTGCGCCGAGACATCGACCGCTGCGGCGTTAATGCTGCTGTTGACGATCTCGGCGACCGCCTGGCTATGTGCCACCACGATATTGGCCCCGGCGCCTACGCCGGCTCCGCTCAGGCCGACGGCAAGAGCGCCCGCGATCGGCTTGATGATGATGTTGTCGACGGCCTGAACATTGACATTGCCCGCCGGTGTTGCGGTCGTCTTTCCGACCGGCGGCTGGTTCAGGGAAACCGCGTAGAGGCCGGCGCGTGTCGTGTTGCTCAGCAGGTTGACATTGACCATGCCGGCAATCGCCGTGGCGCCGGCTCCCGAGCCGCCGACCGCCGCGCTGTCGAGGGTCGTGGTCGTTGAGGCATCGACCGTAAGGTTGCCGCCGAGTTGCAAGCTCGTTGCTTGCGGTGGGCTCGTGGCGTCCGGGTTGGTCACGGTCGGCTCGTCGCCGACATAGGCGAGCGTCGTGTCGCTATTGATGCCGACGACGAAGGCGGCGCCGACAGCGATGCCGCCCAGCGCGCCGGCGCCGCCGATCGCGTTCATCCCGTTCTCGGTTTGTGAGTCGACGGAAAGCGAGCCGGTGGTGATCGAGCCGCCGTCGACATCGGCCGTGGTATCCGCGTCGAACTGGGTGACGATGCCCGTCGCCGCCACGCCGCCGACACCGACAGCCAAGCCCATCGCGATGCTCGCCTGATCCTGCGATGAAACCGCATCAACATCGACGCCCGCGGCCGCGTTGACGGTGCCCCCCGCGATATAGGCCGAGGTCGAGCGGTTGAAGAGATTGACGTTGACCGCACCCGTGCCGCTGAACCCACCAGAGCCGGAAAGGCCGAGCACGACGTCGGCGCCGAAGGCATGGCTGGACGCCGTGACATCGACTTGCTGCGCAGCGCCGGCTGTCCCCGCACTCGCCGGATTGATCGTCGCGTCGCTGATATAGGCGGCGGTCGTCCCGCCCATCAGATTGGTGACGACATTCGCCGCCAGCGAGACCGAGCCAATATCGAAGGAGAGCGCCGCAGTGACCGCCGCGACCCCCGTGTTCTGCTCGGAGCTGGCGTTGACGGCAATGCCGGTGACGTTCTTGGTATGGGGCCCGTGCAGCTCGCCGAGGACGGTCAGGTAATCCGCGGCGTGGCTGATATTGCTGACGTCGACAAATGTCTGAGGTTGGCCGTTCACGTTGAGCGAGCCGTCATTGACCGTCAGGTAATCGTTCGGATCGAGCGCCAGTGCGGCAACCTGGGAGCCGCCGGCGATCCAGGCCTGGGTGCTGTCCTGGATGTCGTTGACCGCCACCGTGACGCCGGCGCCGACGGCGCTGCCGCCGATGCCGACGGCGCCGGCGATGGCGTTGATCCCGTCCGTCGTCGCGGCGATAACGCCCACATTGTCCTGCGCGGTGACTCGCGCGCCCTGATCGATCCTGGCGACGATCTGGGTATTCACGATATTCGTCACTATCGAGCCGGAGACGCCCGCATCGCCGGATATGGCCAGGCCCGTCGCGATGGTATTGATCGTGCCGCCGACGGTGCCTGCGACCATCACGTCCTTCGCCACAATCGCGTGATTGTCGCCGCCGAGGAGCTCCGCTGTCACGCCGCCGCCGATGTCGTTGACTGCGACGGCTACGCCAATTGCCGCTGTACCGGAGCCGGCGAGGTCACCTGCGAGTGAATCGATCTCCGCGGTATCTGAGGAGGTCACGCCAACAACACTCGCGGTGTCGTTGAGCGACACGCCTTCGAGGTCGGAGGTGAGCTGATCGCCGATGATATTGACCGTCACCGACCCTGCGACGGCCACATTCCCACCGGCAGCCGAGCCGGCAACGGCGAGGGTCTGAATGGTGCCGGTCGCCTTGCTGCCAACCTGAACGGAATCGGTATTCGTGAGCGCGACATCCGTGGCGCTTGCGGTGATCGTGCGGCCGATCTGACCGAAGGACACCGCAGCGCCAACGGCATTCCCCTCCACGGAGACGGAAATGGCGCCCGCCAAGGACTGGATCGTCGAGTTGTCGTCCGCCTCGACCTTGAGCGAGCCCGCGGAGATCGAGCTCATATCGCCGGGGCCGCCGACCGTGGCACTGACCGTATTGTCGACGATATTCGCGGTAACCGAGCCGGCGCCGGCAAATTGCCCGGTGGTTGAGACGGCGACGCCGATGCTCGCCGCCATGATGATGGCGCCCGAATCGGCGGTGACCTGGACGGCTCCCTTGTCGCTCGAGGTGAGATGGCTGTCGCTGACCGAGGCGCTGATCGTGTCCTTGATCATCCCGCCGGCGAACTCGATGCCCCCGGCGTTCTTCCCGACCAGGACCATGCCGGCGACGGCGAGGATGCCGGCACCGTTGGCGTTGACGTCGAACACCGAGGGCTGGCCGCTTTGCGCCGAGGTCTGACCGCTGAAGTTCTCGTCCAGGCTCGGGTCACCTGTGGTGAGGCTCGCGTCCAGCGCGCTGTCGTTATTGTCGCTGGCTTCAACGGTGATGCCGTTATTGACGGTAATCGTGCTGTGGCTGATCGCGGCGTTCGTCGTCCGGCCGATTTGATCGTAGACGACGCCGAAGGCAAAGGCATTCGTATTGGCCCCGCCGCCGCCCATGGCCGCAGCCGAGATCACCCGGCCGGGATCCGCAGCGTCCACCGTGATCGAATCGAAGCCCGTGAGGCTCGAGTGATCGACATAGGCGCTGGTGGCGTCGATCGTGTTGCCGCTCAGGCTGCCATCGCCGATCAGGGCGAGGGTCAGGCCGGCGCCAACGCCGGCATTGCCGCCGCCGAAGAAGGAGCCGCCGCCGAGTCCGATCGTGGTGTTGTCATAAGCCACAACCTGCACGGCGCCGGTGCCACTCGCGAGGGTATTCTCGATATAGGCGTTGGTCGCGTCGTTGATCTGGGCGACGGTTGCAGAAATGCTGACGGAAGCGGCCTTGTTGCTGTTGGTATTGACGGCAAGGCCGAGGCCGACATCGACCTCAAGGCCGCCCGTGAGCGCCTCGACCGTCAAGCCGGTCGAATTGGTGATGGTCGAGTTGCTGACCCAGGCCAGGGTGTTGTTGCCGCTCTTGTCGTAGGCCACGGCGCCGGCAACGCCCGCCGAGGTATTGCTCCCGCTCTTGCCGGCCAGCACCAGCGAGGCGGCGCCGCTGCCGCTGACGCGGGTCATGTTGTTGGTGGCCGAGACGGTCGTGGCACCCTTGGTTATCTTGGCGCTATCGATATAAGCCTCGGTCCCCAGACTCGTGATATTGACGCTGGCGCTTCCGGAAATGCCGAGACCGACGCTGCTCTTGCTGCTCTCCGCATCGCCAGCGGTATTATCGCCGCCTTGGCTGCCCGTGCCCGTATCCGTGCTGCTGCCCTTGCTGCTGAGCTTCTCGAGCGCAGCGTTGAACAGGGCATCGCCGGGGTCACCGATGTTCTGGACAAGCTCGCTGAGATCACCGGATTTCGAGCTGAGCTTGCTGAAGACGTCGGAATTGCCGCCTTCGTTGTTGCCCTGCTTCGCACCTGCGATGGCGAGTGCCGCAATCGTGCCGTTTGTCTGCGCCGTGACCTTCTCGTCATTCGCGGCAATGGAGCCGTCGCTGCCGGCGAGATCGTTTCCGCCGTCCGAGCCTGGCGCGCTGGCCGCGAGAAGAGCGGCGTCCGAGGAATTGTCGGCGATATAGGCTTTCGTATCTGTCGCAAGGTCGTTGAGAGCGACGCCGATGCCGACACCGGCCGTCTTGCCCGAGCTTGCCGCACCCGACACCGTCCAAAGCGAGAGGTTCTCGGTGGCCGCAACATTGACGGCGTCGTCGACCGAGATGGTGGCGCCGGAGCTGATCGAGGCGTGGACGGTGTTGTTGAGAAGCAGGACGCCCGCCGTGCCATTGATGGCCACACCGCCGCCGTCGCCCGAGCTCGGCGTCACGGTGACATCGAATTGGCTTCCGGTCGCCGAAACGGTCAAGTCGCCACCGGTGATATTGATCTGCGCCCCGTTGGCGATCCCGGCGATCGTCGTATCGGTGAAATTCATCAGGTTGACGGCGCCGCCGACCGTGGTGCTGCTGTCGCTGCCCCCGGTGCCGCTCAGATTGAGCGCTTGCAGATTGCCGGCGACATTGATGGTCGTGATGGTGCTCGACGCCCGAACCGTGACCGGGCTCGCCCAGGTGATGGAGTCGACATTGCCCCCGGTGTCGTTGCTGTCGAGATCGCTGTCGCCCGCGTCGATACTGGTCGTCCAGTTCGACTGGCCGCCCTTGCTTGTAACCTTGGCCCCATCGCCGACCCAGGCGCCCGTCGTGTTGTCGAACTGCAAGTAGTTGACGGCCCCGTAGACGCCCGCCTTCGTCGAATCACCTAGCGCGTTGGCGTAGCTCGTGAGCGTGTTGTTGGCGAAGCCCAGGGAGTTACTGTTGAGGACGTTGCCGAGAAGACTGCCGAGAGAGCTTGCCCAGGTCGAAAGCGTAGTCCCGAATGACGAGGCGGAAGAGAAATCCGGCGCCGGGAATCCGCCAGGAATCTGGCTCCAGCCGTCGTTCATCGGAATGGAGAAATCGGCGGCCACGCCGATATCCGGCGCCGTCACCGAGACGTTCGGGCCGATATAGGCGATGTCGTTATGGGTATAGAGGCCGATCGCTGCGGCCACGCTCACCGCGATGGTGGCGTTGGGATTATCGGGCGACGGCTCGTCTGCGGAGTTGATCTGGCTCTCGGCCAGGCTCTGCAGGCCGGCGTCTTGCATCTGGCTGTAGACGGCCACCTGCTGGGCGGCCTGGACGGTCGGGGCCGTTGGCGCCGAGGTGGCGCCGGAGTCCACATTTATGGTGGGATAGGCGCGAATGCCCGATTCGGCGGTCTGATTGACGATACTGACCGCGACGGCAGAGCCGATCTTCGGCGTCTCCGAGCTGCTGCTCGTATTCGAGAGCGGACCTTTCGTAAGATAGGTGTTGAAGAGGTTGGTCTCGAGATCGCTCAACGCCCCGGAGCCCGTGAGCTGGTTCTGCGTGCTGCTCTGGCCGCCGACGGCGGTCAGGGCGAAGGCGCTGTCGGTCGTCGTGATCGAATCGGCCTCGACGAGAAGGCTCTGCGGCGTTGTCGTGCTGACCGTGCCGTCGCCGAGATCGGCGCCCTCGATCGCCAATGCGTCGGTATTGATATCGGCCACCGCCGCCGCGAGCCCGACCTTGCCCCGGCCGCCGTCATAGGCCGTGGCCGTGGTGGTGAAGCTGTTGTCGTTGCGCGCAATGACGCTGACATTGCCGGCAGCGTTGATTGTCGCTCCGGTGGCGATGGTGGCGGTCGCGTTCACGTTCGCGATCGACGCCGCGAGTGTCAGATCGACCGGCGAGACCTGGGTGTTCGTCAGCGCATTGATCGACAGTGTGGCGGTGTTGTGCGCCTTGACATCGAGATCGCCGCCGGTCCTGACCGAGGCCCCCGAGGCGATTTGCGCCGTGGCGGTGCCGGTCAGCTTGCCGGCGATCGCGCCCAGCAAGGCGCCCGAGATATTCGACGGGGTCGTCGCAGATTCCGTTGTCGTCGCATCGAGGACTGCGTTGCCTGCCGCCTGGATGCTCGCGCCGGAGAGGGCCTTGACCGTCGAAATGCCGCTCGCCTCGACATAGCCGACGCTATTGCCGGGCAGGCCTTCTGGCAGCGGAAGGGCGCCACCGACCGCGTAATTGCTCGCGGCATCGATCACTGAGGTGATGTCGACGATGTTCGTGGTCTCGGCATCGGTGATCGCCTTGAGCGTGACGTTTTGCCCCTTGAGCGTGCCGCCGACGAGGACCGAGGATGAAGCGTCGGCGCTTCCCCCATTGCTCGGCTTCAGCGTCGCCTCAGAATCCAGGGTGATGTCGCCGCCCTGAATCATTCCGTTGACGGTAATCGCCGTCGAAGCTTGGACCGTGCCGAAGTTGAAGCCGGTCGTCACGGTCGAGCTTGGATCCGAAAGGGCACTGAGCGTAATCGTGCCAGAGGTCCCGCCTTTGCCGGTGGCCTGCGCGTTGAGAAGAGCTCCACTATTGACGGTGAAGGTAGCGCTCTGGGTATTACCGCTCGGCGTTTGCAGGGTGATGTTGCCGGCCTTGGCGCCATCTGCCGAGGCCGACGCATCGATGGTGCCGCTGATGGTGATATCTGGCGCAGTCAATGTGATATTGCCGGCGTTTCCTCCCGAGAGTGTGCTGTCGATCTTGATGCCGGCATCGAGAGTGATGGCGTCGTCGGCGGCAAGCGCAATATCGGCGCCGTTACTGGCAATGTTACCACTGACGGTAAGATTGGCCGGATCGAACAAGACGCGTCCGGCATGGCCGTTGACGGCAGAGGCGTCGAAGATGGCACTGCCCAGTATCGCGTTGCCATGGGCGCTGGCCTCGATGGTGCCGCCGTCGCCCGTCGTTCCGGCGCTGGCGTCAAAATGGGCGCCCGACTGAACCGCGAGGTCGTTGCCGGCATAGACCCGCACCTTGCCGCCGCTCGAGTTCTGGCCTTTGCCCTTGGCGCTCAGATGCGCCGTCGAGGCGACGGCGACGTTGTGCCCCGCTTGGACATCGATGGTGCCGCCATTGATCCCGCTCGCCCCGTCGGCGGTGAGCGTGCCGGCGACCTTGGCATCCCCCGCCGCCACGATCTCGATGGTTCCACCGCTCTCACGAATGCCAGCGCCTGCTTGCAGCCCAGCTGTGTTGACGGTGCTCGCGAACAGCGCCTGCTGCTGCGCCGCCTGGACGCTCACCACGCCGGGCGCGCCAACCTTCACCACCTGCCCCTGGAGGCGAACCTTCTCCTGCGCGTTCACCTTGCCGCGAATCGAGATGAGCCCGTCCGGCGAGACGGGGTAATCGCCGGCCATGAACTGACCGACCGCGTCTGCATTCACCGCCCCTTGCGGGCCGATCATCCGGTTGAGGAAATCCCCCGTGGGCGTGGAAACCGAGAGCGCCCCCACATTCACCACGCCCGACGCGCCGACGAAAAAGCCATAAGGGTCGGCGAAGTAGACGTTCCCGCCAATCTTTCCGTTCTTATAGCTGTTGAGGACGCCGTAGATCTCGGTCGGCCCATTATGGACCAGGTTGACGAGATTCGCCGCGCCGTTGGGCACCATCAGATTGACGGTATTGCCCGTTCCCACCACGAACTGCCCGAACGAGTTGAAGGCGTTCGCCCCCGAAAGCGTCCCTGTCGTGATCGTCGTGGTATTGCCGCTCACCTGCAGGCGGGTCTGTGTCCGCCCGTCCGGTGTGATGACATTGGCGCGCGGCGGATGGGCGCCAGCTCCCTGCGCGAAAGCCGCTTGCGGCGTGACGACGGCTGTGAGCAAGGCCACCGCTGAAGACGTCAGCAGCAAGTGCCGGCGACCCAAAAGTGGCCTGGTTGTTACCGGAAAACCGGGGCGCGCGTCGCTGCGGCGGCGCCACGGAGCACGACGATGGCTTTTCGACAACCCCCACTCCCACCCGATTGTTATCGCCCGCCCCGGCGAAAATTAATTTTTCGTTACTTCGCTAGATAACTCGTGGAAGAGGCTCAAGTCAAGTTTAGACAAATTTTAGGCAAACAGATTAACTATATTGCAAATACTTAACCAAAACCCGCCCTTCACATGGAAGACTTTCTTAACTTACTGCAGCGCTTGTCTTGCTAAAGTTCAAGCGTTCGCATCGACGCAGGTTTCGTAAGGATCCGAGTCGGCGAGGATGAAGAGAAAATTGCCTTTACCGAAAAGTAGAAAAATGCCCCTACTAACGTCATCAGGGCTGCCGCGCAGTCCGCCATATCATTGCGAGTGTTGGGAGACGGCATATGGCCCGAAGCCGGAGCAGCGCGAGTGAGGAACAACCCCGACAGGACGCGCAGCCTGATCGGGGAATACCGTCAGCCATGCCTGTCTTTTACCGGCGCCCTCGCCCGCTGAATGCGACCCAAGACGCCGGAAAGTCCCTTGCCCGCGCCGGCAATTTCCTCTTTGCGCGTGGAACGAATTCCGTCGCGCTCAACGGCCCGGAATTCCCCCAGGCCATGCGGACCTATCCCATCGTCTTCACGACCGGCGAGCCCCGGACGGCGGTGGCCGTCCTCGGCCTGCGCGATAACGAGAACCTTTTCCTCGATTCGGCCGGGAGCTGGCGTCCCGACAGTTACATACCGGCCTATGTCCGGCGATATCCGTTCGTCTTCATGGTACAGCCCGGCAATGCGGACATGGTCTTGTGCATCGACGACGATTCAGGACTCCTCGTCGAGGATGATACGCGGCCGCTTTTCGTGGACGGCAAGCCGACCGACGTCGTTCAGCATGCGTTGCGGTTCTGCGCCGAGTTCCAGGCGCAGTTCAAGGCGACCCAGGAATTCGTCCAAGCGCTCGTGGAGCATGACCTTCTCGTTGCGAACGAGACCCGTGTCGTCATGAAATCAGGGCAGCAGATGGCGCTTCGGGGCTTTCAAGTCGTCAGCGAAGCCAAGTTCAACGCCCTGAGCGATGCCGTCTTCCTCGACTGGCGACGCCGAGGCTGGCTCCATCTCGTGTACTGCCACTTGATGTCGATGGCAAACTGGTCGCGGCTCGTCGAGTTGGCGGGGGCGCAAGGCCTCGGATAGGCCGGCTGGTTTGGTCGGGGCGCGCGGATTCGAACCGCGGGCCTCCTGCTCCCAAAGCAGGCGCTCTACCAGCCTGAGCTACGCCCCGAAGCCGAACGACGGTATCTAGAGGTTATCGCATAGGGAGACAAGCCTCAAATCAGCGTGGCTTCGCCATCCGTGCCTGCTCCGGCGACGGCTTGGCGATCCTAACCTTCCGGCAGATTCCCGGGGCGGGCGCTCGTCATCGTCTAGCTTTCGGAGTCGGACGCTTTTCGGCAAGATGGCTGCCTGATCAGCAGCCGGTACCAGAAAATCTCAATCGAAGGCGAGTTCGTCGTGTCATCAAAAATGCTCCAGCTCACCGATCGGCTTTACGCGTACCTCCTCAAAGCCTCTTTGCGCGACGACAGCTTGCTACGCCGCTTGCGCCGGGAAACCGCCCGCTTACCCCGCGGCGCCATGCAGATCCCGCCCGAGCAGGGCCAGTTCATGGGGTTGCTCGTCGAGCTCGTCGGCGCGCGCAAGGCTATCGAGATCGGCACGTTTACAGGCTATAGCTCGATTTCGATTGCCCGCGCGCTTCCTCGCGACGGCACGCTCATCTGCTGCGATATCAGCGAAGAGTTCACGGGTATCGCGCGCCGTTATTGGAAAGAGGCGAAGCTCTCGCACAAAATCAGGCTCAAGCTGGGCCCGGCGCTGGATAGTCTCGATGCGATGATTGCGCAAGGCGAGGGCGGCAGCTTCGACTTCGCCTTCATCGACGCCGACAAGGGCAACTACAGAAAATACTACGAGCGCTGCCTCAAGCTCGTCCGCCGCGGTGGCCTGATCGCCATCGATAACGTGTTGTGGGGGGGCAGCGTTGCCGACCCGCGCATGCGCGATCCCGAGACCCGCGCCATCCGGGCGCTTAACACCGCACTCAAGCAGGACCGGCGCGTGAGCGTCAGCTTGCTGCCCGTGGCAGACGGCCTCACCCTCGCCCGCAAGCGTTAAGGCTTGAACGCCGGCGACTCGATGCGGTCGCCCGGCTTGATTCCAAGGCGGGCGGCGGTGCCGCTCGCAACTTCGAGGACCGCGAGCACCGGCTGACCGGATGGTATCGGCGTGAGCGAGAGGGGAACCGCGCGCTCGACCACCCGCACGATCCGGCCATGATCGTCAATGAACAGCATGTCGAGTGGTATGAGCGTGTTCTTCATCCACATCGCGATCGGCGTCGGCTCCCTGAAATCAAACAGCATGCCGGCATCTGCCGCTAGGCTCTTGCGATACATCAGGCCGCGCTCGCGCGCCTCGGGCGTGTTGGCAACCTCGACGGTGAAATGATGCGCCTTGCCGTCGCTCGTTTCGATCGCAAGAGGCGCGGTCGGCAAGGAGGCGGCACGCGTCGAGGTCATCACCGCGAGCACGAGCCACAGCGCCGCCGTTGCGGGGAGGGAAGCCGTAAAGCGCATCATGGCTGACACCTGAGCGTTGTCGCGGCAATTGCGCGTATTTCGTCGCGGATGGGTCCGCGTCGCGGTCGATCGGCAAGGGTTGTAAACCAATCTGTGGGCGGCATGCGTCCCATGCTGTGCCGCCAAGTCAAGCTGCGCAGCACCGCCTCGCTCTCTTTCGGCAAGCGCTCCGGCACCGGAATGTCATTGAGAATGGCCCACATGCCGGTCCAACAGCGCGCGACCGACCACGGATTGTAGCCGCCGCCTCCAAGAAGAATCAGCCTGGGCGCCAGTCGCTTCGCGGCGCACACCGCTCGCCATAGCGCATTGTTCGAGAGCTCGAGCTTGCTGAGAGGGTCGTCAGCGAGGGCATCGCAGCCGCCTTGGACGAGGACAACCTGCGGGCGGAATCCGTCGCTCAGCGGCAGCACAGCCTCCTCCACAAGATACTCGAATTCGCTGTCGTTCAGTCCCGGCGGGACGGGGAGATTGCGCGCAGAGCCGCCGGCATGATCGAGAAGGGCGCCAGTATACGGCCAGCGCCCTGATTCGTGTATGGAGATCATCAGAATGCGGGACTCGCCGAAGAACGCATCCTGCACGCCATCGCAATGATGTGCATCGATATCGAGATAAAGCACCCGAGTGAATCCGACGGCGAACAGCGCCTTGAGCCCGAGCACAGGATCGTTGAGATAGCAGAATCCGCTCGCCCTATCAGGACGACCGTGGTGGGTACCGCCGGCCGGATGATAAACGACTCCTGGTAGAGCCGTGACGAGATCGACGGCCGCCAGCGTGCCGCCGCAAGCCGTCGCCGGACGGCTGAAAATTTTTGGATGAACCGGGTTGCCGTTGACGCCGATATTGTAACGGGCCTTGTGATCGTCGGGGACGTATTGGCCGCGTTCGGCCTGGACGAGCGCCGCGAGATAATCCGCCGTATGGAAGACCCCCAATTGCTGAAGCGTGGCGCACGGGCTCTCGATGTAGGCGTTGTCCGGAAGCCAGCCGAGAGCGCGGCAAAGATCAATGCATGACGACACGCGCGGTATGGCAAGCGGATGCTTCCCGCCATAACTCGGGTGGCGATAAATCTCGCTGCCAATGAAAAGAGGGCGGCGTGAAACCCGGTCGGTCGACCCCATGGCGGGAGGATAGCCGGGGTGGTGTCATGCGTCCAGGAGTCGGCCCCCAAGAGATAGCGCGCCCAGAGATAACCGTGGCAAATCGCGATATGGATCACGGCAACGCCGCGACTGCACGACGAGAATCGCGAGAATAATGGGACCGAGATTGGCGACGAAATCGTCGAAACTCAGATCGGCCGCCGAGCCGATGATGATCTTTGGTGAGTCGCCGATGAGGGTCGCGCCCGACCTCATTGCGCCGACCAGATGGCGAAGTACTCGAACATACCGCTCCGGCGGGCGATCGACACCAGAAGCGTCACGCCCGCCCGCAGGGGGATCGCATTAACGTCGATCCCCCTGATCGCCTCCTCTTGGGTGAGGGCGCGCGCCGGACACGATGGGAATTCCAGCACCCAATAGAGCGACGATCGCGCGGTTGAGCCGCTCGGTAGCGACCAAGATGAATGTGGCGAGGAGGATGGCGCTCGCCAGCTACCGGGAATCGAGCCCGAGAGTCACCTGCCGCCCCGCCGGCTGCGATTCATGGGCGTCCGCGGGTCCGCTGGCTCCAGCTTGGAACCGGAAAGACGATCCTGGTGCTCGCCCATTTGAGGGGAGCTACCACTTTGTATTGGCCGTTCTGTATCTGATACAGCACCATCGGTTTCGCGATATTCTTGCCGGTCTGATCGAACTTCACATAACCGTAAAAGGTCTCCATGTCGGTCGCGGCGAGAGCGCTGCGGATCTGCTGCGGCGCTAGGCTGCCGGCGCGGCGAATGGCATCGGCGTACACCAACACCGCAGCCGCGGATTCGGCCGCTTGGTAAGGCGCTTCATAGCCATAGGTGTCCTCGAAGCGGCGGGCGAAATCCTCCGCGGATCCGAAGACAGCGCCACGATAGCTGAGGGAGCGGTCCCATTGAGACGCGCAGAGCCAGTAATCCGCGAGCTCGCCATATTTGGCCACGACCTTCGCCGAATCGCAGTGGGTCGTGGCGAGCACCGGGACATCGATCTGCTCCTCCGCGACCTCGCGCATGCCGAGGAGGACCCCCTTCGTGTGGCCGGAAACGACGAGAAGATCGGGCTTGCGCGCCCGAACCTTGGTGAGGGTCACCGACATGTCATCCATCTCGGCCGGCAGCTTGTCGTCGATGACGATCGACATCCCGAGTCGCTTTGCCTCTTCAATGACTCCGTCGCGAACATCCTGGGAGAACGGGTCGTCCTCCATGGCGAGGGCGATCTTCAGGTGCTTCGCGTCGCGTCCGGCCACTGTGCTCAGCTCGCTCAGAAGCTGAACCGCCGACGCGAGGTACTGGTCCGAGGTCGACACCACGGCGAATACGTAGCGGTATCCTTGCGTGAAGAGATCGCGGTCTGCACCATTCGCTTCGACCATCGGGACTTTGTGCCTTTCAACTACCGGCGCCACCGCCTTGGTCACGGCCGAGCTGTAGGGACCGAGGATGAGATCGATGCCATCGCGCGAGATCAAGCGCTCCACCAATTGAGCGCTCAAGCTCGGCGATGACTTGTCGTCGTAGTACTTAACCGCGAGCCGATATCTTCGGCCCGCCAGCTCGACCCCGCCCTTTTCGTTGATCGCCCGGATCGCGAGGTCATAGCCGTCCTTGGTATTGTGGCCGTTAGTTGCATATCGGCCGGTGAGCGCCACTGCCGCACCCAGCGTGATTGTTTCTGTCGCGGCCGCAACCGTTGCTTGTGCCTCGCAGGCCCCGGAGATGCAGGCGATCGCGGCGATGAGCGCGAGAACACGTCGGAATCTATGCATGGCCAGGGCAATCATATTCGCCACTACGCCGCGCTTTGCGAAAGTTTCCTGAAAGTCAGATATGGCAAAGCATTGGCGCAGCGGAAAGAGGAATTTGAATGACGCAGCCGCCGCGCCCCGTCCGCACGCCCTTTCTCGAGCCCTTGCCCGCGGGGCCACGCCGCCTTACGTTCCGAGGGCCACCGCGGGTTATGAGATTACTGGAACGAGGGCTGAATCGAATGGATATGACGGGGGAATACAGGATCGAGGCGCCGCGCCAACGGGTTTGGGAAGCCCTCAATAATCCCGAGCTCCTCAAGACCTGCATTCCCGGCTGCGAGGCCATCGAGAAGACGTCGCCCACCGCTTTCACCGCCAAGGTCACCGCCAAGATCGGCCCGGTGAAGGCCACCTTCACCGGCGCGGTGACGCTCTCCGATCTTGATCCGCCTAAGGGCTATAAGATCAGCGGCGAGGGCAAAGGTGGCGCCGCCGGGTTTGCCAAGGGTGGCGCCGAGGTCAGTTTGGAGGAAGCCGGAGCTGCTACCATTCTACGCTATAAGGCTTCGGCCAATGTCGGCGGGAAGCTGGCGCAGATCGGCTCCCGTCTCGTCGACAGCACTGCCAAGAAGCTTTCCGACGAATTCTTTGGCAACTTCGCGAATGCCCTTAACGCTGCGCCGGCGGCGGCACCCGCTCAAGCCGGCGAGGAAGCCGTGACACGCGAACCCCCGCCAAGTGAGGCGGCAGCGCCTTCCGCGCCGACTGTTCCTCCGGTGCGGGAAACGGCCCAAGCATCCAGCAAAGGGCTTTCTCCCCTGATTTGGGTTGGCGGCGTCATTCTGCTTATCATCATTCTCCTCCTGATTTTTGCCTAAGCTCGAGCGGAGCCGGGATTTCGCCGGCAAGCGATACCAACGGCTTGACTGGCCCGGGTTGCGGGCTCCACACTAGCCCACATCATCCTGGCCCGCGGGCACGGGCCGTCAACGACATAGCTCCCAGGGAGGGGTCATGAGTGTCACTGTTTCCCTGACGGTGAACGGGAAGCCTGCTTCGGCGACGGTTGAAGCTCGAACCCTTCTCGTTCAACTTCTACGCGAAAAACTCGGCCTTACTGGCACCCATGTCGGGTGCGATACCAGCCAATGCGGCGCCTGCGTCGTCCATGTCAACGGTCGCTCCGTCAAGAGCTGCACCTTGCTGGCGGTCCAGGCCGAAGGCGCTGACGTCCTCACCATCGAAGGGCTGGCCAAGAACGGGCAGCTGCACCCGATGCAAGAGGCGTTCCGTGACAATCATGGCTTGCAGTGTGGTTTCTGCACCCCCGGCATGGTGATGAGCGCGCTGGATCTGGTGAAGCACCATCCCGACCCGAGCGAACGGGAAGTCCGCGAATGGCTTGAGGGCAACATCTGCCGCTGCACCGGCTACCACAATATCGTGAAGTCCATCCGCGCCGGCGCCCATGCGATGAGGGGGAAATGACATGCCTGATACCGGGATCGGCGCCCCTGTTCGGCGCAAGGAGGACCTCCGGTTCCTGACCGGCCGGGGTACCTATACGGACGACATCAATCGCCCGCATCAAATTTATGGCTATTTCCTACGTTCCCCCCATCCCCATGCAAAGATAAAGGGCATCGATACGGCGGCTGCAAAAAAGTCGCCCGGGGTGGTCGCCGTCTTTACAGGTGCCGATATGGCTGCCGATAAGGTCGGCAGCCTTCCCTGCGGCTGGCTCGTCCATAACAAGGACGGCAGCCCCATGGTCGAGCCGCCTCACCCGCCGATCGCTATAGACCGGGTGCGCTATGTCGGCGACCAGGTCGCCCTCATCGTCGCAGAAACGCGCCAGCAAGCCCGGGATGCGGCGGAGCTGGTTGAGGTGGACTACGAGCCTCTTCCCGCCGTCGTTACCATCGCCGATGCGATCAGGCCCACTGCCCCCCTGATCTGGGACCAGGCCGCTGGCAACGCTTGCTATGATTGGGAATTGGGCGACAAGGCCGCGGTGGACGCTGCGTTCAAGCAGGCGAAGCACATCGCCAAGGTCGACCTCGTCAATAATCGGCTTATCCCCAACGCCATCGAGCCGCGCGCGGCAATCGGCGAGTATGATCCTGCCACCGGGATGCACACACTGTACACGACGAGTCAGAATCCTCACGTCATCCGCCTTCTCATGGGCGCTTTCGTGCTGGGGATTCCCGAGAACAAGCTCCGCGTCATTGCCCCCGATGTGGGCGGCGGCTTCGGCTCTAAGATATTTCACTACGCCGAGGAGGCGGCGGTCACCTGGGCGGCGAAGAAGGTTGGCTTGCCGGTCAAATGGACGGCGGAGCGCTCGGAATCCTTCATGACCGACGCCCATGGACGGGACCATGTCACCCATGCCGAGCTTGCGGTCGATGAGAACGGCAAATTCCTCGCCCTCAAGGTTGAAACCAAGGCCAATCTCGGCGCCTATCTTTCGACCTTCGGCTCATGCGTGCCCACCTATCTTTACGGAACGCTCCTCGCCGGCAATTACACGACTCCGGCGATCTACTGCTCGGTGCGCGCCGTCTTCACCAACACAGTGCCGGTGGACGCTTACCGAGGTGCCGGCCGACCCGAGGCAACCTATGTCGTAGAGCGAGTCGTCGACGAGGCCGCGCGCATCACGGGCATCGACCGGGCGGAAATCCGCCGCCGCAACTACATCCCCCGCGACAAGTTTCCCTATCAGACGCCGGTTGCCCTGCAATACGACACGGGCGATTATCACACGACGCTCGACAAGGCGCTGAAGGCGAGCGATTACGCCGGCTTCGAAAGGCGCCGGGAAGACGCGAAAAGGCGCGGCAGGCTGCGCGGGCTCGGCATCGCAAGCTATATCGAAGCCTGCGGGATCGCTCCCTCGGCCGTCGTGGGCTCGCTCGGTGCCCGCGCCGGCCTCTACGAGTCAGCCAATGTGCGCGTGCATCCGACCGGCTCCGTAACCGTCTATACGGGCTCCCACGCCCATGGTCAGGGTCACGAGACGACTTTCGCGCAGCTCGTCGCCTCAACCTTGGGCGTGCCGATCGACAATGTCGACATCGTCCACGGCGATACCGACAAGATCCCCTATGGGATGGGTACCTATGGTTCGCGTTCGCTCGCCGTCGGCGGCACCGCCATCTACAAGGCGATGGAGAAGATCATCGCGAAAGGCAAAAAGATCGCGGCTCACCTCATGGAAGCCCCCGAAGCCGATATCGAGTTCTCGAACGGCGAGTTCCGCGTAGCGGGCACCGACAAAAAGAAGACGCTTACCGAGATCTCGTTGGCCGCCTATGTCCCCCACAACTACCCCCAGGGACTCGAGCCCGGCCTCGAGGAGCAAGCCTTCTACGACCCTCTCAATTTCACCTATCCAGCTGGCGCCTATATCTGCGAAGTCGAGGTCGATCCCGATACCGGCCAAGTCGAGGTGGCGAGTTTCGTCGCCGCGGATGATTTTGGGCGTGTGGTTAACCCGATGATCGTCGAAGGCCAGGTTCATGGTGGGCTTGCCCAGGGCATTGGCCAAGCGTTGCTCGAGGGATGCGTCTATGATGCGGACGGCCAACTCCTCACCGGCTCGTATCTCGATTACTGCATGCCGAGGGCCGATAACCTGCCCTCCTTCAGCGTTGATACGGCGGTGACCCCCTGCACGCACAATCCGCTTGGGGTGAAAGGTTGCGGTGAGGCGGGCGCGATCGGCGCGCCAGCGTGCATCATGAGCGGCATCCTCGACGCGCTCAGGCCGCTTGGAATCACCAGCCTGGATATGCCGGCCACGCCCCAGCGGATCTGGCAAGCCATCCAAAACGCCAAAATGCCCAAGGCGGCCGAGTAAGGGAGAACGCGATGTATGATTTCAACTATCATCGGCCAAAGACCCTTGCCGATGCCGCAAAGCTGATCGGTGCCAACGAGGATGCCAAGCTCGTCGCCGGCGGCATGACCCTTATTCCTACGTTGAAGCAGCGATTGGCCCGCCCCTCCGACTTGGTAGACCTCGCGGGCATCGGCGAGCTCAAAGGCGTCAAGCGCGACGGCAACAACCTGGTGATCGGCGCGATGACCCCCCACGCCGAGGTGGCAGGTTCCGCCGAAGTCCGGAAGGCGATCCCGGCGCTTGCGGCGCTCGCCGACGGCATCGGCGATCCCCAGGTGCGCAACCGCGGCACCATCGGAGGGTCGATCGCCAACGCCGATCCTGCTGCCGATTATCCCGCCGGCGTCGTCGGGCTCGGCGCGACCGTGATGACCACCAAGCGAAAGATCGCGGCTGACGACTTCTTCAAAGGCCTGTTCGAAACCGCGTTGGAGCCGGGTGAGATCGTCACTGGTGTCAGCTTCCCGATCCCGGAAAAGGCCGGTTACGCCAAGTTTCCCAATCCGGCGTCACGCTATGCCATAGTCGGTGTCTTCGTCGCCAAGACAGGCGGCGGCGTCCGGGTTGCCGTAACGGGCGCCGGTCCGTCGGTCTTTCGTTTCAAGGACGCCGAGGCGGCCTTAAGCAAGGACTTCTCGCCCAAGGCCGTCGAAGGCCTCAAGCTCTCCGCCTCTGACTTGAATTCAGACATTCACGCCACGGCGGAATACCGCGCTCATCTCGTTGTGATCATGACGAAGCGGGCGGTCCAGGCTGCGGGCTAATCCCCAAGCGAGGATCGGGGCGCCGAAAGGGGGCTTCCCGTTGGCGCCCCCTCACCCCATCTACTAGCTATCTCTGTCACCGCCGGGACGCCGATTCATGCCCCTCCCCTCCTCGGTCGACGAGGCGCGCGATCTTTTGACACGCGGCCGCTATGTGGCCGATCGCAGTCTCGCGACAGCTGTCTTCCTCAGCCTCAAATTGAACCGGCCCCTCTTCCTCGAGGGAGAAGCCGGCGTCGGCAAGACCGAGATCGCGAAGGTTCTGGCGGAAACGCTCGGCCGTCGGCTCGTGCGCCTGCAATGCTATGAAGGCCTCGATGTCGCGTCGGCGGTCTACGAATGGAATTATCCGCGGCAGATGATCGAGATCCGCCTTGCTGAGGCCGCGGGACAGCGCAATCAAGGGGCACTCGCCCAGGACATCTTCGGCGAGCGCTTCTTGATCAAGCGACCGCTCCTTCAAGCGCTCGAGAGTGATCCTGCCGGCGCGCCGGTCCTGCTGATCGATGAGCTCGATCGCGCCGACGAGCCGTTTGAAGCCTATCTTCTCGAGGTGCTTTCCGATTTCCAGGTCACGATCCCCGAGATCGGCACGATACGGGCCGAGGCTCCGCCGATCGCAGTGATCACCTCCAACAGAACGCGCGAAATCCATGACGCGCTGAAACGGCGCTGCTTCTATTACTGGGTCGATTATCCCGATGCGGCGCGCGAGATCGAGATCTTGCGGCTAAAGGCGCCCGACGCCCCCGCAGCGCTGTCGCTCCAAATCGTGAGTTTCGTGCAGACGCTTCGCAAACGCAACCTCTTCAAGCTCCCGGGAATTGCGGAAACGATCGATTGGGCGCATGCCTTGACGCAGCTCGACGTTGTTGAGCTGGATCCGCGTGTGGTCGACGACACGCTGGGCGTGCTGCTCAAATATCAGGACGACATCGCCAAAATCCAAGGCAGCGAAGCTGCGACCGTTCTTGCCCAGGTCCAGGCCGAACTTGCCGCAGCGCAGGCCGCCGAAGCGGTCAAGCGCCAGAAGGCATGACGGCTCGGCTCTCCGCTCCCCTTCCTGAAGGCGGCAAGCTCGTCGCCAATCTGATGCATTTCGCGCGGGTATTGCGCGCAGCCGGCCTGCCCATCGGCCCCGGCCGAGTCGTCGCCGCGGTCGAAGCCGTATCGGCCGTCGGTATCGAGAACCGCGACGACTTCTACTGGACGCTCCATTCGGTGTTCGTCAACCGGCGCGATCAGCGTGCGATCTTCGACCAGGCTTTTCACGTCTTTTGGCGTAATCCGAAGTTGCTGCAACGCATGATGTCCCTCCTTCTGCCGGTCATGCGCCGCGCAGACGAGGAGAATACCGAGGATCCAGTAAGCCGCCGCCTCGCCGAGGCGCTTACCCCGGAGCGGGGTAGTCGCGGGGCGAATGGCACGGAAGGTCCCGAGCCGGAGTATATAGCGGATGCGGTAATGACCTATTCCGATCGCGAGATCCTTCAGCGGACTGATTTCGAGCAGATGTCGACGGAAGAGATGCGGGCAGCCAAAGCGGCCATGGCCCAGATGCGACTCCCGATCATGGAGGTCCGTACCCGTCGCTTCCGTCCCGACGCGTCGGGGCCGCGCGTCGATCTGCGTGCGACCCTGCGCACCACCTTGCGGACGGGCGGGAAGGGCATCAACTTGCGGCGCCGCAGCCAGCGCAAGCGCCATCCGCCGCTCGTCGTGCTCTGCGACATCTCGGGCTCCATGACCCGATATTCGCGTATGCTGCTGCACTTCCTGCACGCCCTGACCAACGATCGCGACCGGGTCCATACATTTCTCTTCGGGACGAGGCTCACCAACATTACACGCCATCTCCATCAACGTGACGTCGACGTGGCGCTCGATCGGGTGGCAGACGCCGTCGAAGATTGGTCGGGCGGAACCCGCATTGGTGCCTGCATTGCGGAATTCAACCACCGCTGGTCGCGTCGCGTGCTGGGCCAGGGTGCGATCGCGCTCTTCATCTCCGATGGCCTCGACCGGGACGCGGGCGAAGGCTTGGCCGAGGAGATGGAGCGGCTTCACAAATCCTGCCGGCGGCTTATCTGGTTGAATCCGCTGCTGCGCTACGAGAAATTCGAGCCGAGATCGCTCGGCATGAAGGCTATCCTGCCCCATGTTGATGATTTCCGGACCGTGCATAATCTCGAGAGCCTGACGCAGCTTGCGGACGCGCTGGGCAATGCCGGCGCCCGGCGCGAAGAAGGCGTCTCTCGCTGGCTTGGAGGAGAAGCATGATCGATGCTCAGCCGGACATTCTCGATCTCGCCCAGCGGTGGCGCGCGGAAGGTCGCGGAGTCGCCCTCGCCACCGTGGTGACGACCTGGGGCTCCTCGCCGCGGCCGGTCGGAAGCCAGCTCCTCGTCGACGAAAAGGGCAATATGGAAGGATCCGTTTCGGGCGGCTGCGTCGAGGGCGCCGTGATTCTCGAAGCGGTCGACGTCATCAAGAGCGGGCGGCCTCGCTTGCTCGATTTTGGCGTCACCGACGAGCAGGCTTGGGACGTCGGGCTCGCCTGCGGCGGGAAGATCCAGGTTTACGTCGAGCGCGTCGAATGAAGCAGAACATCCTCGAAGCGGTTCAGAAGGCGCGGGCGGAGAAGCGCCCGGCGGCACTTGCGACCCACATGGCCTCTGGCGCGCAGGCCCTTGTGACCCGCAGCGCGGTGACGGGCGATCTCGTCCTCGACGACCCCGCACTCGAAAGCGTCCGCCGCGCGCTTCGAAACGACCAGAGCATGACGATCGAGACGAGCGCCGGACGTGTTTTTGTCCTCGTCTTCAATCCGCCGCTTCGTCTCGTGATCGTCGGCGCCGTCCATATCGCGCAGCCGCTTGCGCCCATGGCAAGCCTCGCCGGCTATGCGGTGACGGTGGTCGATCCGCGCCAGGCTTTCGCGACAGATACGCGCTTTCCCGGCGTGGAGTTGACCCATGATTGGCCAGACGAGGCTCTCCAGCGGCTCCATCCTGACCGTCGAACGGCCGTGGTCACATTGACCCATGATCCCAAGATCGACGATCCCGCCCTCGAAGCCGCTTTGCGCTCAGAATCCTTCTACATCGGGGCGCTCGGCAGCAAAAGGACCCATGCCGGCCGACTTTCGCGCCTCAAGGAGCGGGGCTTCACGGATACCGAGCTCGCGCGTATTCACGGCCCGATCGGCCTTGCGCTGGGCGGCCGGTCACCGGCCGAGATCGCCATCGCCATATTGGCGCAGGTGACGCAGGTGCTGCATACGAAATCGGCTCTTCAAGAGCCGGCCAGGGAGCCCGCATGATCTTCGGCGACATCCCGCTCGCCGAGGCAGAAGGCGCTGTCCTAGCGCACAGCCTGCGGGTTGGAAATGCCGTCTTCAAGAAGGGTCGCAAGCTCTCCCGAGACGACCTCGCGGCGCTCAAGAGTGCCGGCTTCGCCAAGGTCATCGGTGCCCGCATCGAGCCCGGCGAAATGAGCGAGGATCAGGCGGCCGCGGCGGTTGCGGAAGCCGTATGCGGTCCCAATGCGACCCTCAGCTCTGCCTTTACGGGACGCTGCAATATCTTCGCCGATGTCCGAGGCTTGGCCGTCATCGACCGCGCGCGCGTCGACCGCCTCAACCTCGTCGATGAGGCCGTGACGATCGCCACGGTCCCGCCATTCGCGCCTGTCGAGCCGCGCCAGATGCTTGCCACGGTCAAGGTGATCCCCTTCGCGACGTCGACCTCCGTCGTTGAGCGCTGTGTTACTGTTGCGCGCGAGGGGGGTGCTCTCATTCGCGTGGCACCCTTCCAGCCCAAGACCGTCGGCCTCGTGCAAACACGGCTGCCCGGAACCAAGGAGAATGTGCTCAACAAAGGTCGGGATGCACTCGAAGCGCGACTGGATGCTTTCGGCAGCCGGCTCGGCCGCGAGCTACGCTGCGGCCACGACATCGCCGAGGTCGCCGCCGCTATCGAGCAACTGACAGAAGATGGCTGCGACCCGATCCTCGTTGCCGGCGCCTCGGCGATTGTGGACCGGCGCGATGTCATTCCCTCGGCGATTATCGCAGCGGGGGGTGAAGTTCTGCACTTCGGCATGCCAGTTGATCCCGGCAATCTCCTGCTCGTCGGCCGGATTGCGGGCGATCGCCCCGTGTTGGGACTCCCCGGCTGCGCCCGTTCACCGAAGTTCAATGGCTTCGATTGGATATTGCAGCGACTTCTCGCCGATCTGCCCGTAACGCGCGAGGACATCGCACGTCTTGGCGCCGGCGGACTTCTGGCGGAAACCGATACGCGCGGCCTGCCCCGAGCGCAAGCGACGGCATCGCCCGGCAGCACGCCTATGCCACGCGAGCCCAAGATCGCGGCACTCATCCTCGCCGCCGGGCTCTCGCGGCGCATGGGAAGGGCCAACAAGCTGCTTGCGGAGATCGAAGGCGCCCCTATGGTCGCGCGTGTTGCCGATGCCGCTCTTGGCTCCCGAGCGCAAATTGTGCTTGTCGTGACAGGCCATGAGGCGGAGCGCGTCCGCGGCGCGCTTCCAAACGAGAAACTCCACTTCATTCACAATCCCGACTACCAGGAAGGACTGGCGAGCTCGGTCCGCGCGGGCCTGTCCGCCCTGCCGGCGGACGTGGATGGCGTCCTTGTCTGCCTTGGGGACATGCCGCGAATTCGAAGCAATCATCTCAACCAGATTATCTCCGCATTCAATCCTCTCGAAGGTCGCGCCATTTGCGTCCCCACCTTCAAAGGAAAGCGCGGCAACCCCGTCCTCCTATCGCGCCGCTTCTTTCCGGAGATGCAGAGAATGAAAGGAGACACGGGGGCGAGGCAGCTCATCGGGCAGCATCACGACCTCGTGGCTGAAGTCGAGATGAAGGATGACGCCGTTCTGGTTGATGTCGATTCGCCTGACAAGCTGCTGAAGCTTCGCGCCGGTACGGGAGCGTGACGACCCGGCTTGACGGGGCAGCTAGGCTTCCTCGTCGACCGAGCGCCCCGCCAAATAATCGAGGCCTTCGCGCGCAGCCAAGCGGCGCTGGTAAGCGGCTCTGGCTTTCCGAAGGGATTTTTCCTCTTCACTCTCCACGACCCGCGGCTCGACCATCAGCGCCGGGAAAAAAGGTGGTGGCACCAACGCGCTTTCGCCGCCCGAGCCCGACGTCGCGGTGGGAGGTTGCGCCGCCTCGACCGGGTTCGGCCGAGCGCTTGGCAAATCCCCGACATTCACCGGAAGCCTGCTCCCGAGCGCCGAGATGCCGCTGAAGACATTCGACTTCGCACTGATCATGGGCGAACCGAGTCGAAGCTTTCCTCTAGATTTCAAATTCTAAAATAAAGCGCGGCAGGTACGTCAATATAATTATATTTAGAAGACGAAATTTGACGAATATTTAAATAATATTGTTTGGTTACACTCGGATCGCGGGCCTGTTTCTCCGACCTGCCGCAACCCCTCCTACTCCCGCCGCATCGCAAATCGGGAATTTTTCTCGTCAGTGCGGGGTCTGAAAGAAGCTTTGGTCGGCAGACGCCGCCATGCCGAAGCGGCGCTCGAGAAATTCGAGGATGACGTCTCCCGCCCCGTATTCATAGAGGTCCGCATGGCCGGCACCGGGAATGAGCTTGAGCTCCTTGGGCGGCATGGCGGCAGCGAACAGGCGCTCGCCAAGTTCCGCGCGAACAGTCCGATCGCGCTCGCCATGGACGACGAGGAGTGGCTTGGCGACGCGGGCAATCTTGTCGAGCGAAGCGAAACGATCCCGCAACAGCCAGCGAGCCGGTGTCCACCAATACCGTCGCGCCGCTACATCGGCGAGAGAGGTGAAAGGCGCCTCCAGAACAAGAGCCGCGGCCGGCCGCTCGACGGCCAATTGCACCGCGACTCCGGTGCCGAGGGATTCGCCGTAGAGAACGGTCGCGGCGGGCGCGACCTTTCGGTCGGCAAGAAACGCGAGCGCTGCGCGACCATCATCATAGACGCGCGATTCCGTCGGACGACCCGGATTTCCGCTATAGCCGCGATAGCTCGTCAAAAGGAAGCCGTAGCCGTGCTCGATAAAGTAACGCGCCTTGAATGCTCGCTCGCCGAGATGCCCCGCATTCCCATGAAAATAGGCGATGGTGAGGCGGCCGTTGCCGGCGGCTCGGTACCAAGCGCGGAGCGTCAGGCCGTCGGAGGTGGGATAGAAGACCTCCTCCATCTCGGGCACGCCGGCATCCGCAGGCGAGCCGAGTCGCCCAGAGGGCATGAAGACGAGCCGGCGCTGGAAGACGTAAAGCGTGCCGCTGACGGCGACATAAACGGCGGCACCCGCTGCGAGAGCACTCCCGATCACGCGCCTTCGCGCTCCGCGGAGCATCTCGCCCCGATTTGTACAGGTCTCCGCAATTGAGTACCCTCTTTCCTGAAGGAGCCAGTCGCCGCGACCGCCGTGGGGTCGAACGTCGGCCATTACATCATGACGTCTCCGCCAGTGGAAGCGGCCGACTTGCCGTACGTGAAGAAGTAGGGAACGCGATGGTAAGCGGTGCCGCGATCACACGCTCCTCCGGCGCGCAGCCGGCCTCGCCGCCGACGCGACCGGAGATCATCGTTCGGCGGCTGCGCAGTGCGACCGGCGCCATCCTCTTCGCCTATATTCTTACCCATTACATCAACCATTCCCTGGGGCTGATCTCCCTCCGCGCTCAGGAAGCGGGCGCTGCGTGGTTCCTTGCCTTCTGGACTAACCCCGTCGGCACCGTCGTGCTCTACGGCGCCTTCCTCATCCATCCCGGCCTCGCGCTATGGCGTCTCTATCAGCGGCGCTCGCTACGCATGCCGACCTGGGAGATGGCTCAGCTCCTCCTCGGCCTCGCCATCCCGCCTCTCATCATCGAGCATATTCTCGCCACGCGGTTGGCTTACGACCTCTTCGGCACGCAGGACAGCTACGCCTATGTCGAGCTGGTCCTTTGGAAATTGGCGCCCTTTGAAGGCGTCAGGCAATCCCTCGTGCTGCTCGTCGCATGGATTCACGGTTGCATCGGCCTCCATTTCTGGTTCCGCATCAAATCCTGGTATCAACAACGGACGGCATATTTCTACGCAGCGGCCTTGCTGATCCCCGTTCTGGCGTGGCTCGGCTTCACTGAAGCCGGCCGGGAGGTCGACGTCGCGACGATGGACCCGCACCGGCTGGCCGGTGCCTTGCAATCTTTCCACCTCCCGGATGCTGCGGGCGCCCGACTCCTTGCCGAGCTCGAAAGTGGCTTCATCTATGGCGTTGCCGCGCTGCTCGCGTTGGTCCTGCTGGCGCGCTTCGGCCGGACACAGGTCGAGAAGCGGCGAGGTCTCGTGCGCGTGACCTATCCCGGAAACCGGATCGTCGAATCGCTGCCTGGCGCGACACTGCTGGAGATCAGCCGCGCCGCAGGAATTCCTCACGCCTCGGTATGTGGCGGACGGGGCCGCTGCTCCACTTGCCGCGTCCGGGTCAATCGCGGGCTGGAACATCAACCTCACGCCAGCCCCGAAGAGCTGCGCGTTCTGAGCCGCGTGGCCGCTCCCCCGAATGTGCGGCTTGCCTGTCAGCTCCACCCCGTCGGCGATATCGACGTAACGCCTCTCCTGCCGCCGCAAACCGGCGCGCGCGATGCCCTGGCGCGGCCGGGCCATCTCAGCGGCGATGAGCGCATTATCGCCATTCTTTTCGCCGACTTGCGCGCCTTCACCAAATTCGCCGAGCGGCGGCTCCCTTATGATGTCGTATTCGTGCTCAATCGCTATTTCACGATCATGGGACACGCCGTCGAATCCGCCGGCGGTCGGGTGGACAAGTTCATCGGCGACGGTGTGATGGCCCTTTTCGGTATCGAGACCGGGCCTGAGCGAGGCTGCCGCGCGGCTCTTGCCGCCGCGCGCGGCATGGCCGAGCAGCTCGCCGAGCTCAACAGGCACCTCGCGCATGAGTTGAAGGAGCCTCTGCGCATCGGCATCGGCATTCATGTCGGACCGGCTATCGTGGGCGAAATGGGATACGCGCACGTGACCTCCTTGACGGCCGTCGGAGACGCCGTCAACACCGCCAGCAGACTCGAGGCCATGACCAAGGAGTACCAGGCGCAGCTCGTACTCTCGGAAGAAGTTGCGCGTTACGCTGCCCTCGACGCAACACTGTATCCTCGGCACCAGATCATGGTGCGAGGCCGCGAGGAGCCCCTCGCCATTCACGTGATCGCCAACGCCCTCGATTTGCCGAAGACGCTGCACGCAGGCGGTTGAGGAGCCTTTCTGACCCTTCCATTCGGTCTCGGAGCAGGCGGTCGACTCGCCGAGCGCTATCGGGTGTTCCGAAACATGGAACGTTAATCCTTTCTTATTGCACCTCTCTGTAATGATATTTGATCTTCGCTAGATTATGCGTTCGGGTGCACGATTGTGCTCGTGGCGAGCTTTGACGCCGTGTCCCAATAGACCGTGGGGTTGCGTTGAAGAGAGCTTTGATCCATTGGGGAGATCGTGAAGCGAGACCCGCCCGGCAGCCCCGGGGACAGGCGACGCTGAACTCGGATGACGAGGACATCGCTCTCGCCATGGCCGCCGCCAATGATGGCCTCTGGACCTGGGATGCTGTTTCCGGCGCCGTCACGTGGTCATCCCGCGTCCGGGAGATCATCGGCTTCGATCTATCGCTGGAGCCCTCGGGTGAGCTGTGGCTGGAACGCATTCATCCGGACGACCTCGATCGATATCGAGACGCCGTCATCCGCCATTTCAAAGGGGAGACGGATCATCTCGAATGCGAATATCGCATACGCCATTCCTCCGGCAGCTATCGGTGGCTACTTGATCGGGCGCGCGCGCTGAGAAATCGGGCCGGCCGTGTCACGCGGATGGCAGGATCGATCAGCGACATCACCAAGCGGAAATTGGCGGAGGAGGCCCTTCGGGAAAGCGAGCAGCGATTCCGTGACATCGCGGAGCTCACTGGCGACTGGATTTGGGAGATGGGGCCCGATCTCCGCTACACCCTCATGGCCGGCCACGCCAGGGCCGAGCCTGTCGAGGGCCGGACGGAGGCGCTCGGAAAGACACGCTGGGAGCTGGCCGGCGCCGATCCCGACCGTGACGAAGTGTGGCGCCGCCACCGCGAGGATCTTGAGGGGCGGCGGCCCTTCCGCGATTTCAGGTACACCTTCATCGATACGAAGGGCCGGGTTCGCTATATCGCGACGAGCGGCAAGCCGATCTATGATGCGTCCGGTGCTTTCAAGGGCTATCGCGGGACTGGTGCCGATCTTACTGCCGAGGTCGAAGGGCGCCTCGAAGCGGAGCGGAAATCATCCCTTCTGGTTACGACATTCGAGACAATGCAGGACGGCGTGCTCGTCGTCGATGCGGATCAGCGCATCGCCATGTATAACCGCCGCTTCCTCGAGTTGTTCGATCCGATCGGAGCGGATCTCCGTCCTGGAAATTCGATTCCACCCGAGATCACCAACATCCTGGGCTCATCGCCGGGCGAGCCTGTTCAGATCGCCTTGGCGAATGGTCGCATAGTAGAGGTGCGGACCAATCGGACGCCGGACGGAGGCTCCGTTAGAACCTACACCGATGTGACGATCAGGAAACAGGTCGAGCGGCGCCTCTGGGAAAGCGAGCAGCGTTTCCGCACGCTCGTTCAAAACGTACGCGGCATCATTTTCTACCGCAGCGAAGCGGGCGGCCCGATCTACCTGTTCGGGCGAGACGCCCATGCCATTTCCGGAACCAAACGAGGTGATTACGCCGACATCGAGCTCTGGTATCGCAGCATCCACCCCGACGACCTCCCGGCCTATCTCGAAGCGGAGCAGAAGCGGAAGGAGCTCGGCAAGCCATTCTCGATGGAATATCGCATCACTCACCCCGTCACGGGCGAAGAGCGATGGATGCACGAGTCCGCATATAACGTCACGGACCCCCAGAGCAATCGCGTATTCTTCGACGGGCACATCATCGACATAACGGAGACGAAGCGCAAGGAGATGGCTCTTCAAAAGAGCGAGTGCCAGCTCCAAGCGCATGTGAGTGAGCTCCAGCTTGCGAAGTCCAGCCTAGAGCGGCAAAGCAAGGAGCTCGTGGCCCTTGCCGAGGATCTCGTCTGCGAGAAGCAGCGCGCCGAGGCGGCAAGCCGCGCCAAATCCGAATTCCTCGCCAATATGAGTCATGAGCTGCGCACGCCGCTCAATGCGATCATCGGGTTTTCCGACATGATCATCACCGAGCAGCTCGGGCCGATCACGCCACCCAAGTACCGGGAATATGCCGAGGATATCTGCGGCAGCGGCAAGCATTTGCTGAGCCTAATCAACGACGTCCTCGACATGTCGAAAATCGAGGCGGGCAAGTACGTACTGACCGAAGAAGTGTTCCGCGTGGCACCCCTTGTCGATTTAGTCATCAGCATGCTGTCGGTCCATTCAGCCGAGCTCGAGGTCCCCATCGTGACGGATCTGACGGCCGAACTGCCCCTCCTTCGCGCCGATGAGCGCGCGACGAAGCAAATCCTGCTGAACCTGCTCAGCAACGCGATCAAGTTCAGCCATCGCGGTCACAACGTGACGGTTTCCGCCGAGCTTTGCGACGAAGGTCTCGTCATTGCCGTCGCCGATACCGGTATTGGTATAGCGAAAGAGGCGCTCCACCGTCTCGCCAAGCCGTTCGAGCAATCACCCGCATCGCGTTCGCAAAAGATCGAAGGAACGGGCCTCGGGCTCGCAATCTGCAAGTCCCTTGCCGAGCTACATGGTGGTCGTCTCGAAATCGAGAGCGTCGAAGGGCGAGGCACGACGGTGCGGGTCTGGTACCCGCCGAGCCGGCTCGTCAGCGAGTAGCCTCGTCCCTCGCCTTTCCGCCTCGGATCTTCGAAAGGCCGGAGATTCAGCCAGATTTCTTCTTGGCGTCGATCGCCGCTTTGAGCGTGCGGTATTCCTCGCAGCCAAAGATACAGAGCTTGTCGAGCTTGGAGAGCCGCTCTTCGGCTTTCGGAAGGTCGCCCGTTTCGAGATAGAGCTCGCCAAGATACTCGTTGGCGCCCAGATGATCCGGGTTGATGGCGAGCGCCTTTTCGTAGTCGGCCAAAGCCTCGGGATACTTGCGAAGCTTACGGTTGGAGAAGCCGAGATAATTCCAGGCATCCGCGTTCTTGGGATCGTGCGCAACCACGCCCTCCAGCAACGCTATCGCCTTGGCATAATCGGCGCCATTCACCGCCTTTACGGCTTTGGTGAAATCCGGGTCCGCAGGTGCTGTGCTGGACGATGCACTGGATCCCCCCATGGACCACGCGCTGCCACTCAGCATCAGCAGCACTGCCAGAGCAACGACCGCCACTTTTCTCACTTGCAATCTCATTGGCTTGTCCTTTCCAGCATGGCACGATGTAGCCACTGCAATTTTCACCTGATTATGGCGTTCGCACGGCCGGCCACGCCACGAAATTTAGCGTCAAGGAGCGAGGTTTGCCCCGTTGTCACGAAAATTTGAGCACCGGCTCCGACCACTCGACAGACGGAACCTCTCGAACGGTAAAAAAATTCCCCTGCCGGGGGGCCGCTCGACGCCGGCCAGCCGCCTCGTGGCAGGACGTCGTCCAGCACAGTAAGCCTGCGGAGATGCCTTTATGACGCGCTCGACCGGTTCCGGGCTCGGAGGATCTTCTTTCTGCTGGGAGCAATTCGTCGCGAGCCGGCGCTCGGTGCGCCGATATCTACCGAGCGCCCTCACAAACGAGGAAATCACACGCTTGCTGCAGGCAGCATGCTGGGCGCCGTCGGCTCACAACCGGCAGCCATGGCGTTTTGCCGTCATCGAGGATCACGGAACCAAGGATCGCCTGGCCCGCGCCATGGGCGAGCGGCTGCGGATAGACCGCCGGGTTGATGGCGACGACGAGGCCACCATCGAAGCGGATGTCGCCCGCTCGCGTGCCCGGATCACGGGTGCGCCGCTTGTCATCTTGCTTTGCCTTGTTGTGGCGGATATGGACGCCTATCCCGACGAGCGGCGGGCAAAGGCCGAGTATCTGATGGCGGTGCAGAGCACGGCGATGGCCGCCCAAAACCTGCTTCTCGCCGCGCATGCCGCCGGACTCGGCGCTTGCTGGATGTGCGCTCCTCTCTTTTGCCGCGACGACGTCTCCGCCGCCCTTGCCCTACCCAAAGGATGGGACCCTCAGGCCCTCATCACGATTGGGAAGCCGGCGAACGCCGGCAAGCCGCCCACGCGCGGGCCTTTGAGCGAGCTGGTTTATCGCCCGTAGCTGGCATGCAGATCACTGGAGCGGCGCGCTCATTCGCTCATGAAGACCGCTTCCGACAGGTCGATTTCGACACCGACATTCGCCCCGACGGGCGCCTGCTTCATGACCTCGCCACCACGCATACGCAACTCGATGGGGCCCAGCCCCGTCACCTCCACCCGCGTCACCGTGTGGCTGCCCTGGTAGATATGCGTGACGACGCGGCCGCGAACCACGTTCGGCCGCAGATCTTCCACAGCCGGCACGATCGTGACGTTTTCGGGGCGGACGAAGATATGGACCTTTCGGCCTTCCTCGAAATCGCGTGGAGGCGCCGAGGTCACCAGCTGAACGCCCTGGGGGAATTCCAGGAGCAGCTCGCGCCCCCGCCGCATATGCCTGGCGGGCGGCAGCCGGTTGATCTCCCCGACGAACGACGCGACAAAGCTGTTCACCGGATTGCGGTAGAGCTCGATCGGGGTCGAAACCTGCTGGATTTCCCCGCGATTCATCACGACGACGCGATCAGATAGACTCAACGCCTCCCCTTGATCGTGGGTCACAAACACGGTGGTGAGCCCGGTTTTCTGATGGAGCTCCTTGAGCTCGACCTGCATCTGGCCGCGAAGATTCTTGTCGAGAGCCGAAAGCGGCTCGTCCAGCAGCAACACCTTGGGGCGAATCACGATGGCGCGCGCTAGGGCGATACGCTGTTGCTGCCCTCCGGAAAGCTGCCGGATCCGGCGCTCGCCGAGACCTGAAAGCTTCACCATCTCGAGCGCCCTTCCGACCTCGTCCTTAACCTTCGCGGCGGGCAATCCGCGCATACGAAGTCCGAAGGCAACATTCTCGAAGACGGTCATATGAGGGAAGAGCGCATAATTCTGAAACACCATTCCCGTATCGCGCTGATAGGGCGGAACCTCCGTCACGTCACGGCCGTCGATACGAATAAATCCCGAATCGGGAAGCTCGAATCCGGCAATCATGTTGAGAAGCGTCGTCTTGCCGCAACCGCTCGGCCCCAGCAGGGTCAGAACTTCGCCTCTGCGGACGGAGAGGCTGACCTCGTTGACGGCGACAACCGGCCCGAATTGCCGCGTCGCGCCGACGATCTCGACTGCGCTGGCCCCCTCGTCACCGAGAGTTGCCGGCTCTCTCTCCCGCACCCGCATCTCCATGTCGCGCCCCATCGCCGTCAGCTCCGATCAATCGATAGAATTCGCCGCAGTCCGAGGAACCTGTCGGCGAGGATGACGACCACGATGGTCACCAAGATGAGAAGTGCTGAAATGGCCGCAATCGTCGGATCGGTATATTCACGGATATAGGTGTACATGGCGACCGGAAGAGTCTGCGTGCGGTAGGCAGTAACGTAAAGCGAGGCCGTGAACTCGGTGAAGGAAAGAATCGCCGCGACGATCCAGCCGCCGACCATTCCAGGAACCATGAGCGGCATCGTTACCCGCCTCAACACGCGCCAGGGGGAGGCGCCCAGATTCGCGGCGGAGCGCTCGAGATTCGGGTCGAGATTCCGCAGGCTAACATAGACGCTACGGGTCACGAAGGGCAGCACCAGCATCACGTGAGCCGCAGCGACCAGCACATAGCTCTGGGCGAGGCCGAGGCGGCTGCCAAGCAAGAGGAAGCCGAGTCCCGTCGTGAAATGAGGGATGATGAGTGGGGAGGCCAGGATTCCCTCGAGGGCGCCGCGCCCGGGAAAACGATAACGGTCGACGAGATAAGCGAAGCCCGAACCGATAAGAAGCGCTGTCGTCGACGCGATTGCGGTCACGATGAGGCCATTGACGAAGGCGGCTTGGAAATCGTCATAGCCGAGCGCGCGGCCGTACCACCGCAGCGAAAAGCCCGAAGGCGGAAACTCGAGCAGCTCCGAGGGGCTGACCGACGTCATCAACACGACGGCCGCGGGAATCGTCATATAGACGAGGATCAGCGCCACGACCAGCCAGAAGATCGTCTTGCGAAGCATTGCCGCCCCGCCTCCTAGTGGAGCGCCGCCTTGCGCTCGAGACGCAAGGTGAATGGGCGCATGGCGGCGAGGCTGCCGATGGCGGCGAGGAGGGCGATCAGGCTCAGAACGGCAGCGAACGGGAAGTTGAACGACGAGAGCCCCTGTAGATAGACCAGGTTGGAGATCATCAGGACCTTACCGCCACCGATCAATTGCGGCGTGGAGAATGCGCTCATTGTCCAAGCGAAAATCACGACCGTGCCGGAAACGATCCCGGGCATACTGAGGGGCAAGGTGACGGTCCAGAAGACTTTGGCCGGGGCCGCACCGAGATTGGCGGCGGCTTTCTCGTAATCCCGGTCGATATGGCTGATCGCGGTGGCCAGGAGGATGATCATCACCGGCATGGAGAACTGCACGAGGGCGATGATCACGCCGAGCTCCGTATACATGAGCGGGATCGGCCTCGTGATCAGGCCCCAGCTCCTGAGCATCGTGTTCAGAAAGCCGTCGCTGCCGAGCACGAGCATCCAGGCATAGGTACGGACGATCTCGCCGGTGAAGAGCGGGGTGATCGATAGGACGACCAGGAGCGTACGCAGGCCGTTGCTGCGGGTCCGCACGAGCGCATAAGCGACGGGGTAGCTGAGCAGAAGAGTGAAAACAGCGGTGGCGAGGCTGATGACGAAGGTGTCGACGAGAACCCAAAAATAGATCGGCTTGGCCAGTCGCGAGAAATTCTCCAGTGTAAAGCCGCCGACGTCGAGAGAACCCGGGATGAACGCTCTGAAGCTGTATTGCAACACATTCCCGAGCGCGGCGAGGAAAATCACCGCGATCAAGATCGATGGCACGAGAAAGGTCAGGAAGAAGGGGCGCCTTCGCATGGGAATGCGTTTCCCGCCGCGCTCCAGGAGGGGAGATAGCGCCGCGTTGCAGCGCTATCTCCGCGCCATGGTCAATGCATCATATTTTCGGTGAACCAGCTCTTCCATTCAGGCAGGTCCTTGGCGCGCACCTCGTCGTCGACGACGATGGCCTCGGTCTTCCACTGCTCCGGCGAGGTGAAGATTCCCGGCAGCTTCGCCAGGTCGGGGCTGAGCTTGGCATGCATGTTCATGGGCGAGCACTTGTAGAGCTCGCAGAGGTGCTGCTGCACGGACGGATCGAGCGCCGTGTTGATGAACTTGTAGGCGGCATCGAGATGCTTCGTCCCCTTGCTGATCCCAACGGCGTCGATCCCCACGACGGCGCCCTCCTTGGGAATGTCGATCTGGATCGGGATGCCCTGGGAGATCTGATGATAGGCGTTGATCGACAGCAGCACCTGAACCGGCGTCTCCCCAGTCTTCATGAGATCCTGGCTGGTCGCATCGGACTGATAGAAGGTCTTGATGTTCGGCTTGAGCTTCTCGAGAAGCGGGATGCCGACCTTCCAGTTCTTGGCGTCGCCGCCGGAAAGCATCGCGGCGACGATAATGATGTGGCTGGGGTCGAAGTCGGGCAGGCCGAGCTTGCCCTTAAGCGCCGGAGACCAGAGATCGCGCCATGAGGAAATTTTGAAGCCCTTCGGCATCAGATCGGTGCGAAATGCCGGCGTATAGACATAGGAATAGAGCCCGATGTAATAGGGGCTGCGATCCGCCGCCGGGTAGAGCTCCTTCGCATTCGGCAGCTTGCTCATATCGAGCTTTTCGTAGAGCCCGTCGGATTGATAGAGATAGGAGACGTGGCTCGTCGTGAACGTCACATCGGCTTCCGGATGGCCCCTGTCGACCTTCGCCTTCGTCAGTCGGTCCATCGTGCCGCCGGTGACGAATTCGACTCCCATTCCCGTTCTCTTGGTGAACTCCTTGGCAATCGCCTCGTTCGCCCCATCCTTCCAGTTACCGCCCCAGATGCTGACGACCAATTTGTCCTGAGCCCGCGCAGCAACCGGACTCAAGATCAATGCCACGGCGCAAGCCGCCGCAAGAGATGTGAACCGAAACATGTCGCCTCCTTCCTGTTCGATGCGAGAGCAGCGCCGCCCACCGGACGGGCCGCTGGCGTCTCGCTTGCTCTCTCCCCGTCCTTATCCGCGCCCGGGCCGGCGCCGGGCGTCCGGTTTGGCGATTTGCGGACCTCACGGACGCCCTCCCAGAAGGCCTTTCGCCGGATGCCGCGCGGCCTCTCGCGCCACGATTGGCTATTGAGACGGCGAAGGTCATCTGGTATCAAGTATAGGACGATAACAAGATAGGCATATTGGTCAAGGCTTTTCCGGGATCGGAGGGCACGGCCTATGACGTCGCCGTGCCGGTCCGGCGCGGCAATGGCCGGGCTCTCGAGGAAACTCCAGCTAAAACGGATCTTATGGCACCGCTCGAACTGGCCACCGATATCATCGATCACTCCACCTATCGCAAGGCGGTCGAGCAGCTCCGCGCCGCGCGCGTTGTCCTGCCGACCTTCGCCGAGCTCGCGGATCCATCGCGCATCCCCGCGGAGATCGCCGCAGCGCTCGACGGGGTGGAGCCCGACGCGCCCCGAGCCAGCAATCTCTTCCGCGTCCATTGGTATAATGACAGGCATCGCACCAAGCGCCAGGCGATACCCGCCTATCTCGATCTCCCGGAAGCGCTCACCGGCGTCAAGGCGCGCATCGTAACGGTGCTCGGCCGCTATTTTCCGATGATCGGCGCGCACAAGGTCCTCGCCGCCTATGGCTGCCTGGCTCCGCGTCTGGTCACAGGACAGTTCGATCCGGTCGCGCACAAGGCGGTCTGGCCTTCCACCGGGAATTATTGCCGCGGCGGTGTCGCCATCTCGCGCATTCTCGGCTGCCGCGGCGTCGCAGTGTTGCCGGCCGGAATGAGCCGCGAGCGCTTCGAATGGCTGCAGCACTGGGTGGCGCAGCCGGACGACATCGTCCGCACGCCAGGCACGGAAAGCAATGTGAAGGAGATTTATGACAAATGCGCCGAGCTCTCCCGTGATCCGGCGAATGTCATCCTCAACCAGTTCTCGGAGTTCGGCAATTACCTGGTCCACTATTTCTGTACCGGCCCCGCCCTCGAGACGGTGTTTGAAGCGCTGCGGCGTAAGGAGCCTTCCCTTCGCCTCGCCGCCTTCACCTCGGCGACGGGCTCCGCGGGCACGATTGCCGCGGGCGATTATCTCAAGACCACGTTCGGCACGAGGATCGTCGCGGTCGAGGCCGTGGAATGCCCGACCCTGCTCTGCAACGGCTATGGCGAGCACAATATCCAAGGGATCGGCGACAAGCACGTGCCGCTCATCCACAATGTGATGAACACCGATCTCGTGGTCGGCGTCTCCGATCGCAGCACGGATTCTCTCGATCTGTTGTTCAACAGCGAGAGCGGGCGCCGGTACCTCGCCACGCGCCGGAAGCTCGATCCCGAGCTGGTCGGGCAGCTCGACAGCCTCGGCTTCTCGGGCATCGCCAATGTCCTGGCCGCGATCAAAGTCGCCAAGCATCTCGATCTCGGCGCCGACGACGTGATTATTACCGTGGCGACCGACAGCGCGGCCCTCTATAACAGCGAGCGCAAGAAGTTCGAGGGCGTGCACTACCCCGATGGCTTCGACGAGATTTGCGCCGGAGAGAGTTTCGGCCAGCACCTCCTGGGCGCCGCCGATGATCATCTGATCGAGCTTACCCATGCCGATCGGAAGCGCATCTTCAATCTTGGGTATTACACCTGGGTCGAGCAGCAGGGTGTCTCGGTCGAGGACTTCGACCGGCGCCGCGACCAGAGCTTTTGGCGCAAGCTGCAGGCGGCGGTGCCCGCGTGGGACGAGCTCATCGGGAAGTTCAATCGCGAAACGGCCGTCAATCGGCCGAGCTGACTGTGGCCAGCAATGCAATCCCTCGGCAAGGCGGGGAACGGAGGAAAGGTTTGATCGAGCCTTATCTGGAGTTGCGGCGCAAGACCGCCGAGCGGGATCGGAGCCTGCGCGAGAAGGTGATGACGCTCGAAGAGGCAACCAAGCTGGTCGAGGATGGCGACCAGGTCGGGATCGGCGGCAGTACGCTTTCGCGGACGCCGATCGCAATGATCTGGGCGCTCATCCGTGCCGGCAAGAAGGGCCTCACCTGCATGCGCAGCATCACCTCCAACGAGGGCGAGCTGCTCTTTGCAACGGGCGCCTGCAATCACATCATCACGAGCTGGTTCAGTCACGGCATCGTCTGGGGCGTGTCGCGGGTGATGCGGCATTATACCGAGTCCAACAAGGCCCGCTTCGACGAGTGGAGCCACATGGCGATGGGCATGCGCTTCCGCGCCGGCGGCATGGGGGTACCGTTCCTTCCCATGCGCTCGATGCTCGGCTCCGACGTCATCAAACTGCGCCCCGAAGTGCGCGAGATCGAATGCCCCTTCACGGGCGAGAGGCTGGTGTTGATCCCCGCCCTAAATCCCGACGTGGCGCTGATCCATGTGCAGCGCTGCGATGCCTATGGCAATGCCCAGATGGATGGGCTGCAGTTCATGGACATCGATCTGGCGATGGCCGCCAAGCGAGTCATATTGACCACGGAGCGGGTCGTCTCCAATGACCAGATCCGCCGCCGCCCGGACCACACCAAGATCCCGTTCTTCACGGTGGACGCGGTGGTCGAGGTCCCGTTCGGCTGCGCACCGCACGAATGCTACGGCGTCTACGAGCCCTTCTTCAAGCACCACGACTACTATGCCGGCCTCGTGAAGAAGGATCCGATCAAGGGCATTTCCGAGTATCTCGATCACTACTTCTACGGACCGAGGAATTGGGCCGAGTATCTCTCGCTCCTCGGAACCGAGGAGATGCTGGATGCCGCTCGGCGCGGGAGAAGCATCCATGACGACTGATGCGATGACAAAGATGAAGGAAGCGGATCAGCGCGACTACACCGCCAGCGAATTGCTGGCGGTCATGAGTGGGCGGCTTCTCAAGGACGGCCAGGTCGTATTTGCGGGCGTCGGCATCCCGCTCCTCGCCGCAACACTTGCTCAACGCCTTCACGGCCCGGGCCTCACCATCCTCTTCGAGGGAGGAACCATCGGCGCCTTCGTGGTGCCGGGCGAGCTCCCGCCCTCAACCAACGAGCAACGCTGCACCCGTCGTGCCAATATGGTGCTGAGCAGCACCGACGTGCTGTTGTTGCTGCAGCGCGGCTATGTGGATATCGGCTTCATGGGCGGCGCGCAGATCGATCAGTACGGCAACCTGAACAGCTCCTTCATCGGCGACCCGGCCAATCCGACGATTCGGCTGCCGGGGACGGGCGGCGGCAACGATATATCAAGCCTGACCCAGATGATCGTTGCGATGAAGCACGAGAAGCGGCGCTTCGTCGCGAATGTCGACTTCATCACCAGCCCCGGCTTCGTCCACGGCGGAAGCAGCCGCAAGGATTCGGGTCTTCTCGCTGGCGGCATGTATCGGGTGGTGACGGACCTTGCCATCATGGGCTTCGATGAGAATTCGAAGCGGATGAAGGTGCTGGCTCTCCATCCCGGCGTCTCGGTCGATCAAGTGCAGGCGAACACGGGCTTCGAGCTGCTGGTCGACAAGAATGTGGTGACCACCGAGCCGCCTTCGGAGCGCGAGCTCGCGGTTCTACGCCATCTGGATCCGGAAAAGCTCTATACCGCGTAGCGCTTGCCGCGGGCAGCAACCCAACATCATCAGGGGGAACGAGGATATATGGCTGGATTGTCGAATCAATACGGCATCGCGATGCGGAATTTCACGGCGTATCCGCAACTTCCCGATGCTCAGCAGCTCATCGAATATGGCGTCAGGATGGAGGAGCTCGGCTTCGACTCCCTCTGGGTATGGGATCATATCCTGCTCGGCGTCGACCCCCATTTTCCCATCATCGACGCGCTTTCGTTGCTGACCGCCGTCGCCGCACGCACGAGGAAGATCAAGCTCGGGACCGGTATTCTCGTGCTGCCGTTGCGTAATCCCCTCGTGCTCGCAAAGCAGCTCTCAAGCATCGACCAGATCTCGAAGGGGCGGCTCGTCCTGGGCATGGCCTCGGGCTGGTACAAGCGCGAGTTCGATGCCGTCGGCGTGCCATTCGAGAAGCGCGGCAAGATCATGGATCAGAATATCGAGATCATGACGCGGCTTTGGACCGAGAATCTCGTTGACGGCGAGTATCCACCCTATCATCTGCGCGGCTCGGTGATGTTCCCCAAGCCCTATCAGAAGCCGCGCCCGCCGATCCTGATCGGCGGTTATGTCGACCGCGTGCTCAAGCGCGCCGCAGTAACCGGCGACGGCTGGCTGACTTACTTCTACACACCCGAAAGCTTCACCAAATCCTGGGACAAGATCATCGGCTTCGCCAAAGAAGCCGGCAAGGATCCAGCCACGCTTCTCAATTGCAACCAGCTTCCGATCTGCGTCGGCAGAACGCGTGCCGAGGTCGAAGGGCCGATGATGCAGTGGCTCACCAAGGAATGGGACTACGCGGCATGGAGCGAGTCGACGAAGGACTCGGCGATTATGGGCACGATCGACGAGTGCGTCGCCCAGCTCAAGGCGCATCTCAAGGTCGGGGTGCAGAAGATCATCTTCGTGCCGTTCGAGTATCGCATGGAACAGGTCGAGATCATCGCGAAGGAGATCCTGCCGCGTCTCAGGGCCTGAGGCGCTGGGAATCGGCCAACTGAAACTTGCGGGAGGCTCCGCTGCGCGACGCTTCCCGCTTCTCTTTCCTGTCAACCCCACGATTTATGTGCTCGGGCCCGCGCGAACCAGCTCGCGCGGCTTGGTCGTGCGGTCGTAACGGCGGGCTGCTGTGTTGGCGATCGGGGAAAGGGCCGGCGCGCCATAGGAAGCGTCCCGTCGCTCGGTCGGCGCATCGCCATAGAGTGTCGTGCGCTGACGCGGCGCTCGGTCGAGGGAGCGAATCAGCGCATCCATCTCCTCGGGCGGCATCTCCTCGCCATGGCCCGCGCCGGCTGAGCGGGTGATCGTCTCATTCATCAGCGTGCCGCCCAGGTCGTTGGCGCCGGCGCGCAGGCAGACTGCCACACCGTGCGGGCCCATTTTCACCCAGGATGTCTGGATATTCGGAATGAGGGGATGCAGCGCAAGTCGTGCCACGGCGTGCATCAAAACGGCCTCCCTGAAGCTCGGACCGCGGCGCGCCTTCCCTTTGAGGTAAAGCGGCGCCTCCATATGCACGAAGGGGAGCGGCACGAATTCCGTGAACCCGCCCGTGCGCGCCTGCAGCTCGCGCAGGCGAAGCAGATGCCGGGCCCAATGCGCCGGCTTTTCAATGTGGCCATACATGATCGTTGCAGTGGTACGAAAGCCGGCGGCATGGGCGGCCGCCATCACCTCGAGCCACTGATCAGTTGATAGCTTGTCCGGGCAAAGGACAGCCCGCACCTCGTCGTCGAGGATCTCCGCCGCGGTACCCGGCAAGGTTCCAAGGCCCGCCGCCCGCAGCTCGGCCAAAAAACCGACAAGGCTCATGCCCAGCGTCTTTGCACCTTGCCAGACCTCGAGCGGCGAGAAGGCATGAATATGCATGTCCGGCTCGGCATCTTTCACGGCGTGACAGATCGCGAGATAGGTGGCGCCGGTATATTCTGGATGGATGCCCCCTTGCATGCAGACTTCGGTGGCGCCGCGCGCCCACGCCTCGCGCACGCGGCGCTTGATCTCATCGAGGTCAAGATTGTAGGGCCGACCACGCAGGTTCTCGCTCAGCTTCCCCTTTGAGAAGGCGCAAAACTGGCAACGAAAATAGCAAACATTTGTATAGTTGATGTTGCGATTGACGACATAGCTGACAACGTCGCCATTGACGGCTTCGCGTAGCCGATCGGCGGCGGCACAAACCGCGCTGAACTCGGGACCATGAGCCGCGAAAAGCCGGGCGATCTCGTTCTCTTCGAGTGCCTGGCCGTCGCTCGCTTTCGCAAGAATGCGGCTGAGCCGGGGCTCGATACCGTCCTGCGCGCGCCTCACTACCAGAGCCGCGCCGGCCTCGGGGACGGCAGCGAGTGCGCCGGGCGACCAGTCGTCCGTCCGCGCCAAGCCCGCGGCGTCGACGCGCCGCATGACAGCCGTGAGGAGCCGATCATCAAGCCACCGCATCGGCGATTGCGCAAAACTCGGATAGATAGCCAGGCGCTCGACGAGATGCTTGCCAGCCGCGGCCGTCTCGTGCGCTAGAGCCGCGAGATGAGGCCACGGCGCCTCGGGATTGACGTGGTCGGGCGTCACGGGTGAGACGCCGCCCCAATCATTTATCCCAGCGTCGATGAGCGCCGCCAATACGCCGGGTTGAAGGTTTGGCGGCGCCTGGATTCCCATTTCTCCGCCGAAGATGATGCGGGCGACCGCGATCGTCCAGAGATGATCGGCGAGCGCAGCGTCGGGCATTGCCGCCATGCGCGTGTCCGGCTTGGCGCGAAAGTTCTGGATAATGATCTCCTGGAGATGCCCGTAGCGGTCGTGCAGGTCACGCAATGCGAGCAGCGCCTCGATGCGCTCCCGCCGGGTCTCGCCGATGCCGATAAGAATGCCCGAGGTGAAGGGAACATCCGCCGCACCTGCTGCGGCGATCGTCGCCAGCCGCACCGCCGGTCGCTTGTCGGGGCTGCCGAAATGTGGCCCACCCCTCTCGCATAGGCGATCGGAGGCGCTTTCCAGCATGATCCCCTGCGACACGGAGACGGCTCGCAGCATGCTGATCTCTTCCGCCGACATCACGCCGGGATTTACATGGGGTAGCAGCCCGGTTTCGTGAAACACGAGCCGGCACATCTCGGCGAGATAGGAGAGCGTGGTGGGATGGCCAAGCCGCTCCAGCTCCTCGCGCGCAACCCTGTAGCGCATCTCCGGCTTGTCACCCAATGTGAACAGGGCCTCCTTGCAGCCGGCTTCGGCGCCGGCACGAGCGATTGCAAGGACCTCGTCCCGGGGCAAGTAAGCGCGCTCGCCGGTGCGTGGCGCATGAGCGAAGGTGCAATAATGGCAGACATCCCGACAAAGCTGGGTGAGCGGGATGAAGACCTTGCGAGAGTAAGAAACCATAATGCCATGCGCGGAATCGCGGAGCGCTGCTGCGACGGTCATGAGGCCGGAGAGGTCTTCACACGTCGCCAAAGCGAGCGCTTCGTCATGAGACGGGCGGCGCCCCTCCAGAGCACTTGCTAAGAGGCGTTTGATGTCTTCCGTCATCGGCTCGCTTCCTTTCACGAAACCGGCTGCAGTCTTGGCGTGATGCCGACACTCCCCTCGCCTTCATCGAGCCGCTCCATGATCTTCATCGACTGAAGCAGCGCATAGCTGCGTGTCGGGGAGGCTTCGGCGGCAAAGGTCAGCAGATCGTCGGGGCGATCGAGGTCGAGACCAAGTCCGGGGAGCCGCAGAGTGTGCGCGTTGATTCCCCGAGCACGCGCGGCATTGCGGTGGCGTACATAGCTACGTGGACCAAAGCACAGCGGAATCGCGTCTGCGGGCGAGCAGGCTATGGCATTGGTGCCAAGATCGGCGAGCGCCGGCACCACGGTCACCGCGGGAGGCTTGCCGTGATCCGCCATAATGGCCTCGATCTCGGCCGACGTCACCAGCGGCACATCCGCCGGGATTGCGAGGATGCCTGAGGCGCCGTCGGCGGCGAGACTCCGTAGCGCCGATGTCACTGCCGGGTTGGGGCCCTCGTGCCGCAGATCGGCAAGAAGCCGCACACCCCACCGGCGCGCAAGCACCGCGACGTCGGGATCGCGTGTTATCACAGCCACGCCGGCGAGCCGAGCGACTGCCGTAAGGGCGGCGAGGACATCTTCCAGCATTGCGCAGGCGAGCGACCGGCGCTCGGCTGGTGAGAGGACCAGAGCCAGGCGCTGCTTCGCCGCGCTCAGATCCTTGCACGGCACCACCGCCCAAAAACGGTCGCCCCCCTTCATCCGGCGCTCCTTGCCGCCAATGAGCGACAGCGGAGCTCTGCGGCAAAAGCCAGGATCTTTCGCGCCAGAGCCTCGCGATCGGCGAGCGAGCGCATGACGGTATCTGTCGCCAGGGTAGGCAAGGCGATCGCCGCTGCCTGTCCGGTGTCGACCGCGTCAAGTACAAATCCGTCGAGCAGGCCGTCATAGTGACGGGCGACAGCCGCGGCCGTCGGCGAGATGTCGAGCTCGGCCATGATCTTCGCGGCGGGACCCTTGATGGTCTGCCCGCCCACGATGGGCGAGACCGCGACGACGGGCCCCGCGCAATCATCGAGCGCCTGACGCACGCCGGGCAACGCCAGAATAGGGTCGACGCTCAGATAGGGATTGGAGGGGCAGATCACAACGAGGTCAAGATCGGCTGCGCGTAAGGTCGAAAGGAACATCGGATGCGGTTTTGCCGTCGCTGCGCCGACAAAGGAAAAGCCCGTTACCGCCGGCACGCATCGCAGCTTGACGAAATAATGTTGGAAGGGAAGGTCGCCTCCCTGCGTATGAACGACGGTACGCACCGGATCGTCGCTCATCGGCACGATCCGCGCGCGAATGCCGAGACGGGCTGTGAAATCCATTGCGATGCGCGAGAGCGGCTCTCCCGCGCGCAGACGTCGCGTACGCTCCACATGGGTCGCGAGATCGGAGTCGCCCAGGCGAAACCAGCCCTCGCCGCCCAGCGCCTCGAGCGCCGCCATGAAGCTCCAGGTCTCGTCGGCGCGCCCCCAGCCGGTCTCGGGATTGGCGAGCCCCGCGAGCGTATAGGTCACTGTGTCGAGATCGGGGGAGATGTGGAATCCCAAATGCTCGAAATCATCGCCCGTATTGACGACCACGGTCAGACGGTCGGGACCAAGCACATTGTAGAGCCCGAGCGCAAGCTTGGCGCCGCCGACGCCACCGCATATCGCCAGCACGGGCCCTGCCCGGTTTTCTTCTGGCGCATTCATGCTGCTCACCTCGCCGCCACGACTTTCGCCGTCCTCCCGAATTATCCTTGATCCATCAGCGGAACAGGTCGAGCTGCTTCGGCCTCAGCAAGGCTGCCGCCGTCGAGGCCGGCGCCTTCCAGTTTAGGCCGCGAACGAGTACGGCCGGAAGTCCTTCCCCCGCCTGTCCCATCACCAGCGAGGCGGCGGCGGCAATCTCATCTGCCAGAGCAACCTGCGTCACCCGCAAATTGCGACCGAACAAATCCGGCACGCCCACCATGTCCAGTATCGCGGGCAAGCCCGCCGCGCCGAGCGCGACGCCGACAACGCCGTTGCGCCAAGCGCGCCCGAAGCTGTCGTTGATAATTACGCCGACTTGCGCGTGAAAATGTGCATCGAGCCGCGCCTTCAAGGCGGCACAGCTTGCATCGGGATCGCGCGGCAGCAGCAGCACGCGCTCCTTGCCGTCAGGATGCTCGATATTCGACTGATCCACCCCGGCATTCGCCATCACGAAGCCGAGCCGATGGGCGACGATGAGAACATCCTTGCGGTAGCGCACGACCTCGGTCGATTCGGAAAGGACGACCTCGACGAAGCGGGGGTCCTTGTCGACGGCGGCAGCAAGCTCGCGCGCGCGCATAGATGGCCTGATCTCGGCCAGATCGACATAGCGCCCCTCCGCTTTCGAGACGATCTTCTGGGCCAGCACCAGCACATCTTGATTCTGGAGCGAGAGTCGCGCGGCCTCGATCGCTCCCACGAGAATATTCGCCAGATCGTCGCCCGCCTGGATAAGGGGAATACGGGGAATGGCAGTGAGCGTGACGGAGGGCCCGGCCATGGCGCGGAGCTCAGGCTCGAGCCGCGCTGCCGAATTGACCCGTGATGCGAATGCCGGCGCCGTCGATCTTGTAACGCCTATTGATGCCGATGAGGATCGAGGTCAATGCCTCGGCAGCGACGGAATTGGCGATGGGCCCGACATCGAGCCCACGCAGGCCGATCGCCTCGACGAGGGCGATCACCGCGGCGCGGGCATCCTTATCATTGCCGCAAACGAGAACGTCGCAATCGATCGTCTCGCCATTGTGGAGCTTGTGGGCCGCGACATTCTGAAAAGCGGAGACGACGCGCACAGTGTCGCCGAGGAATTCCTGGGTGATCTGGCCGACCGAGCCCTCGCGGGGAAGCTGTATCGTCGCGACCTTCGGCGGCACCAGCGGCACCGTCGTGTCGATCACGATCTTGCCGCCAACGCCGTCGCGGATCTCGGCAAGGATCGCCGCGTGGCTCTCATAAGGCACTGTAATCACGACGATATCCCCCGCACGCGCCGCCGAGAGGTTGTCCATGCCGCGCACGGGAGGAGCGCCGCGGCCGGGCGCAATAGCCCGGGCCGCGGCGGCGGCTTTTTCGGCCGCGCGCGAGCCGAGGATCACCGGATAGCCGGCGGCCGCCCAGCGCGTGGCGAGCCCGCCGCCGAGCGCGCCCGTTCCTCCTACGATCGACAAGGTCGGCAGGCCTGCGGTCATCGTGCGTTCCTTACGTTCAGCCGGCTGGGCGAAGGCCTATGGGCCTCAGGAGAGTCTCATTTCCGGAAGCGGCACGATCTGCACGCCGGCGGCTTCGAGGCCGTCGCGGACGGCGCGCGCGAGCACGATCGCCGAGGGCTCGTCGCCATGGACGCAGAGCGTATCGATCTTGCGCTTCAGCCTCTTGCCGTTGCGCGAGACGATCTCCTCGTTCACCACCATGTTCACCACGCGCTCCCTGGCCACGTCGGGATCATGGATGACCGCACCCGGGACCTTGCGCGAGGTGAGATTGCCGTCGTCGTCGTAGAGGCGGTCGCAGAAGCCTTCGCGCGCGAGCGGAAGATCGAGCTTCTGGGCCGCTTTCTCCATCTCCGAGCCGGCGAGCGCGACATAGATGAGATCACGATCCACCGTCTTCATGGCGCGGCCGATGGCGAGAGCGATTTCCGGCTCCTCGGCCGCGATGTTGTTAAGCGCGCCATGGGGCTTGACATGAGTGACCTTGAGGCCGGCATAGGAGGCCATGCCCTGAAGCGCGCCGATCTGATAGGCGATCATGTATTCGAGGTCGCTCGGCTTGACATCGATGCGGCGGCGGCCAAAGCCCCAGAGATCGTTGAAGCCGGGATGGGCGCCGATGCTGACGCCCTCCTCCTTGGCGCGCATCACCACATGCTGCATCGTCACCGGATCGCCGGCATGAAAACCGCAGGCGATGCTGGCGGAACGGATGATTTTGAGGATCGCATCGTCGTCCCCGATCTTATAGGCGCCCCAGCCCTCACCCATATCCGCGTTCAGATTGACCTGCTTCGCCATTGCTTGCGTCCTCCGCTTGAGTATCTTGGCCTTTCGCGGGCGAATACATTTGCGACGGAGTCGCGAAAGTCTCCGCGAAGACTCTGATCTGATTAAATGAAATCGCGACTACTCAACTCTATGGTACTAAGAATAAGACGATAATAAGATAGGCCGATCAGGCGATCAATCGATTTCCCGTCGGCGATTTCCCGCCCGTCGCGGATCACGAGTTCACCACTGTTAGGAATGCCAGCCGACCGTGACAGTCAAGTTTCTGCATAGCGGCGATACGGCGCTGGTCGTCGAGTTCGGCCGCGAGGTCTCGCGGGAGCTCAATGATCGCGTTCTCCTCCTCCAGGCGCATCTGCGGGCGGCGAAGCTCGCAGGCGTCATCGAGACGGTGCCGAGCTTCCGCTCCCTGCTGGTGCATTACGATCCGCTCCGGACCAGCGCCGCGGCGCTGATCCGGGCCATCGGCGGCCTCCTCGAGCGGGACGGCGAGCTGGCGCGCCCGTCGAAGCTCTGGCACGTGCCCGTCTGCTACGAGGGCGGCTATGCCCCGGACCTGACCTATGTCGCCGAGCAGACCAGGCTCGCGCCTGCCGAAATCGTAGCGCTGCACAGTGGCACGCGCTACCACATCTATATGATCGGCTTCGTGCCCGGCTTCCCCTATATGGGCGACCTGCCGGCGCCGCTGCGGCTGCCGCGCCGCGTCGATCCGCGGGTCCGCGTCCCGCCCGGCTCGGTCGCCATGGCCACCGAGCTCACCGCGATCTATCCCCTCGAGAGCCCCGGGGGCTGGCATCTCATCGGCACCACGCCCATCCGCCTCTTCGACAACGCCGCGCAGCCTCCGGCCCTCTTCGCGCCCGGCGACAGCGTCCGCTTTGAAGCTATTAATGAAAAGACATTTCTTCATATTCGCGATGACGTGAAGGCGGGCACGTACCGGGTGCCGTGCGAGATTCTGGCATGAGCGGGCTCAAGATCACCGCCCCGGGGCTGCACACGACCGTGCAGGACCTCGGCCGCTTCGGCTATCAGGATGTCGGCATGCCTGTCGCGGGCGCCCTCGACGCCGAGAGCCTGCGGCTCGCCAATGGCTTACTGGGCAATCCGCCGGGCACGGCTGCCCTCGAGATCATCTTCCAGGGCCCCACCATCGAGGTGCTGGCCGAGTCGGCTCGGGTGGCCCTCGTCGGCGGCGACGCGGCGCTCGAGATTCTCGGCGAGGAGAAGCTTCTGGTGCCCGCAGGCCAGACGGTTCGCCTCGTCGAAGGCCAGTCCTTCCGTATCGGCGCCATTGCCGATGCGGCCTGCTGCTATCTCGCCGTAGAGGGCGGCTTCGCGCTCACGCCGGTCCTCGGCAGCCTCTCGACCTATGTGCGCGGCCGCATCGGCGGCGTGGAAGGTCGCGCGCTGAAAGCCAATGATATCCTGCCCTTGGCGAAAGCTTCTGCGGAGGAGCGCGAGGAGCAGCGCCTGCGCACGCTGCCCGCTGTCGGGAAGGATCGGACGATTCGCGTCGTGCTGGGGCCCCAGGACGATTATTTCACCGAGGAGTCTCTCGCGACCTTCCTCGCCGCGGACTATGCCGTATCCAAGAGCGCCGACCGCATGGGGCTGCGTCTCGACGGTCCCCTGTTGCGCCATCGCGAGACCTACAATATCGCCTCGGACGGCATCGCCACGGGAGCCATCCAGGTGCCGGGCTCGGGGCAGCCCATCCTCCTTCTTGCCGATCACCAGACGGCCGGCGGCTATCCCAAGATCGCCACGGTGATCTCGGCGGACCTGCCCTTGGTGGCGCGGCGGCGGACGAGCGACAAGATCCGCTTCGCCGCCGTCTCCGTCGCCGAGGCCGAGGCGGCGCGGCGGGCCTTCGAGGCAGCACTCCAAGAGCAGCTTGCCGATCTCGAGCCGGTGCGCCCCTCGGCGCGCATTGACCTCAAGCGGCTCTACAGCCACAACCTCATCAGCGGCGTGGTGAGCGCCGCCGAGACCGGGCTGTAGCCGGCGGCGTATCGTCTCACCGCGCCATCCCAATCCCGTCATTGAGTGCGGGTTGAAATTTGAATAGCATGAACACCTTAGCGCTGTGGTCTGGATAATAGGACGACGAACTCATGAGCCAACTGGCCAAGACCTACCAGCTGAGCCGCATTCCCCTCTACGTGCAGGTGGCGACCGCTTTGCGCCGGCGCATCGAGGAGGGGCAATGGGCGCCGGGCGACAAGATCTCGACCCTCGAGGAGCTGCAGGCGGAATTCGAGGTGGCGCGGGTCACCGTCCGCCAGGCCGTTGATCTTCTGCAGAAAGAGGGGCTCGTCAGGCGCCAGCAGGGCAAGGGGACCTTCGTCGCCGCGGGCTTGCGCGACCGGCGCTGGCTTAAGCTCGAGACGACCTGGTCGGCGCTCATCAACACGATCAAGGACAACGTCCCGAAATTCATCCCCGCCAAGAACGCGCCGCCGGAGCCGCGTCTCGCCCCCGAGGACGGGCGGCCCGCCGCCGAATACGTCTTTCTCCGCAGCGTGCAGTCCCGCGACAACGAGCCCTACGGCCTCGCCAATGTGCATCTGGCGCGCGAGGTCTATGAGCGGGCCCCCAACCTCTTCCGCAGCCAGACCGCCCTCTCGGTGCTGGCCGAGCTCAAGGGGGTGCATGTGGCGGCGGCACACCAGACCCTCATGATCGGCACCGCCGATACCGAGACGGCCGATCTCCTCAAGATTCCCCTCAACTCGCCGACCGCCGAGGCCCATTGCGTCGTCATCGACCGCCATGGCACCGCCATCTATGTGGGCGACATCACCTATCGCGGCGACTGCATCCGCCTCAATATCGACCTCTTCGGATCGATGAAGGCGTGAAGGAATGCAGGATCCGAAAGAGGGGGCGACGTTGGCATCCCCCTCGAATCGGGTTTTCAAGCTTTTCAAGGACTTGAGAAGAATGCGCGGGGGGCGACTTCCGTCGCCTTTCGGGGCGACCTGAGCCGGCAGGCATCGGTTTGTGGCCCGGACGTCCCCGACCGCAGCGGCCGCGTGACACCACGCTGCAGATGACGGCATGCCCCAAGGGCCGGCGGCTCCCGTGACGGGGAGCGCCGTGCCGCTTCGCCGTGCCGCTTGACTCACATATAGCTCGACGGTTATACGT
>Ga0209061_1000705_pt1 | contig 73845 bp, 63 predicted proteins | sample Coa_R1_10_FD_187157 | JGI IMG/M metagenome (GOLD analysis project Ga0209061, IMG submission 187157) | Surface soil microbial communities from Centralia Pennsylvania, which are recovering from an underground coalmine fire - Coalmine... | ecosystem: Environmental > Terrestrial > Soil >... | reverse complement strand
GATTCGCTTAATGACCGGCCCCGTGCTATACTAGGATTCCGTAAGCCAAATGAAGTGTTCGCGGAGCTGCTGCTTCAGGAATCCGTGAGTCCACCGGCCTGAATTGCTTCGATCGGCTGAGACCGCCGACCAGTTCGGAGAGCACCAGACCAGCGTCGTCGCCCAGTTCGGCGTGTTAGGGCCGAAGGCGATCCAGCGCAGGTTGCCGTCTACGCCGAGCCGCTGGGCGGCGCCCTCGGCTTTAGCTTCGGCAGCTCTCAGCGACCTGACCGAGACGCTCGGCGGCGGCGCTGCCTTCGGGCCGCCCAAGTCCGAGGCGGGCCTACGCCTGGTGCCGTTCTCCGACGTGATCGCGCCGGACATGCGCTGGCACCTGGCGTGCTTCACCCAGGACGGCGACGACGGGCTGGTCTTCACCAGCCCCACGGGTGCGCTTCTACGGCACAGCAACTTCTACCGCCGGGTCTGGGTCAACGCCGTGGAGCGGGCCGGGATGACCGGCGTTCATTTCCACGATCTTCGTCACACAGGAAACATGCTCACGGCCGATGCGGGCGCGAACCTCCGGGAGCTGATGGACCGGATGGGCCACGCGAGCACCCGCGCCGCGGTGATCTATCTGCATTCCACCGACGAGCGGCAGCGCAGGCTCGCCGATGCGGTCGGCAAGCTGGCCCGGGCGGAGCTGCGCAAGACCAAGCAGCAGGTCGGCGGCGGCGCATCTGGCACGAAAGTGGCACGGCGCCGGGGGACGGCCTCGTGACGGCTGCCCCGCACAGCACCAATCTGGCTGCTGACCTGGTGATTATGATGGGCGCGCCTGGAGGGACTCGAACCCCCGACCAGCTGCTTAGAAGGCAGCCGCTCTATCCGGCTGAGCTACAGGCGCCCGCCGCTCATTGTGCCCGACCGCAGCGCCCTCCGCGCCTGTGCGGGCGAACCTCGGGCCCTGGCGACCCGGCCCCGGCCTAGGCCGGGATGTCGAACTTCGGGATGTTCCAGCCGGAGATGCTGATGACCGGCGCGGCGCCTTGCAGGTCGGCCGAGCTCCAGGTGACCGTCAGGGTCTGGGACTCGCCGGGGAACAAGGTGATGTCGTTGCCCGTCCAGATCGCGGACGGCAGCTCGTTGTCGCCCGGCAGCTCGCCGCCCGAGGATGTGCCGCGGCGGATGTCCGCCCGGACCAGGAACGCCACGGCCGAGCCCGAGGTGTTCGTGATCGTGACCGTCGTGAGCCGGTCGGCGCCGGCCGGGCCGGCCTGGTCCACGGTCGCCGCGGTCGCCGAGACGCCGCCCTGCGGCAGCGTCCGCAGGCCGGTGAGGTCGGCGTACTGGGTCATCGTGGCCTGCGGCTGGCCGAGCGTCTTGGACCAGTCCACGACGTCCGGCGTGGTGGACAGCCAGTAGACGTTGCGATCCACCAGCGTCCCGTCCTGCTTGAGCTGCAGCTCCACGAAGTAGGTGGTCCCGGCCGGGGTCGTGGGCACCTTCGGGGTCAGCACGCCGGTCAGCACCTGCTGGCTGGCCAGGGTGATGCCGCTGGCGGTCTGGTCGTCCAGCACGGCCCCGGCGAGGCTGTACACCGTGGCCTCGACCGAGAGCCCGGACTGGGTGGCACCGCCCAGGTTGTCGACGGTGACGGTGCCGGAGTCCAGCGCGTACAGGGCGTGCAGCGGGCGGTTGGCCTCCTGAGCGCCGAAATACGCCCCGGACTGGTCGCCATCGGCGTTGTACAGCTGCCAGAGCAGGCTGGGCCATCCCTTGTTCATCTGCCAGTAGATCGTCCCGGTGGATGGCAGCGGCCCGTTCCCGGCGTGGTCGATGTACGCCTCGAACTGCGCGCGGGTGTCCTCATAGTCCTGGGCCTGAGCCTCCTCGACGTACTGCGCCAGCCCGGACCAGGCGCCGTAGCGGCTGCTGAGGGCCGTGTCGAAGTGGCACAGGGTGCCGAACGAGTAGCCGGTCTTGCAGCGCGGCTCGTAATTCAGGTGGTACTGGTTGTACTTGGGGTCCTGCCACAGGTTCGACAGGTCCGTCGCGGACATGAACCGGCTGAGCGAGTCCATCGTCGGCACCGTGTCGCCCGCGCTCTCCTCGCTGTCATAGCCCCAGGCCGCCCCGGCGTTGGTGACGGTCGGGTCGGTGCCGAGATGCGCGGTGTCGTACCAGTAGTCCGGCGGGACCCAGTCGTACGGCCCCTCCTTCTCCCCCGAGACTCCGAGCGTCGGGGTCGACTTGTACTCGGCCGACGCGATCAGCGGGGTCTGCGGCCAGAAGTCCGCGGCCTGGAAGCCGGCCTCGGACACCGACTCCTGCTGCGCGCTCGGCTGGTTGTCCGACCACTGGAAGCTGAACACGCTCGGGTGGTTCCGCAGGTTCACCCCGATCGTCTGCGCCGAGTTCTGCAGGACCGCCAGCTGCGCCTGGGTCAGGGTGCCGCTGACCTGCCAGGCGTCGCAGCACTGGAACCCGGCGTTCACCAGGATCCCGGCCTGGTCCATCTGCTCGAACCAGTCGGCCGGCATGATGTGGCCCTCCAGCCGGATCGCGTTGACGCCCATCGCCTTCATCAGCGCGATCTGCCGTGCCGTGTCCGCCGCTGAGTAGTGCAAGAACAGGTTCGGATCCCAGCCGCCGCCGCGGATCACGATCGGCACGCCGTTGATCTTGAACGCCCGCGCGCCGCTCGGCTCGATCGCGTTCGACCCGGTGAGGTACGAGGTGACCGTCCGGATGCCGAAGGTGCCGGTGGTCGAGTTGTACTGGGTGCTGCCCTGGGAGACGGTCACTCCCAGGGTGTACAGGGGCTGCGCGCCGAGCTGGTACGGCCACCAGACCTGCGGGTTGGCGATGGTCAAGTTGGGGTAGCCGCTTGGCGCGAACGTGACGGTCTGGGTGGCATCCGCCGGCACGGTCACCGGCTGGCTGTCGGTGATCGGCGTGCCGCCGCCTGGCGGGGTGATGGTCGCGGTCACCGTCGCGGCCTGGCTGACCGAGGTGTAGTTCGTCACGTCGGTCTTGACCGTCAGCGCCGCGCTGGACAGGTCAGCCGCGTCACTCTGGTTCACGTGCGAGTTCCCGACCGCCAGAGCCCCGTCCACCTGGAGCTGGACCGGGAACTGGATGCCCGTCATGTTGTCCGGCGGGATCTGGGTCCAGTCGACGTTGTCCAGCGTGTACATCGACGTCGGGTCGTTCGGGTTGACCTCGATCGCCAGCGAGTTCGTCCCGCTCACGATCAGCGGCGTGATGTCGAATGTGAACCTCGTGTAATCACCGGTCACCGTCGCCGGCGTGGCCACCTCGGTCCCGTTGACCCAGACGCTGGCCGACCCGACCACGCCGTTGATGATGAGCGTCGCCGTCTGCCCGGGCGCCAGGTCCGGCGTGAAGTCGGTGCGCCACCACCACGGCACGTCGAACAGGCTCACCGAGTCGGAGCCGATCTTGTTCATGTAGCCGTAGCACAGCTGCATGTTGTTGCTGAAGAACACGCTGCTCGTGCTGCTGGTGCCCTGGTTGACCGGCTGCAGCGCCGGGTCGCCCGGGCACCGGCCGTTCTGCACCAGAGCCTCGATCTCCGTCCCCGGCGCGCCCGCGTCGTCGTTGCTCACCGGCAGCCAGCCCGCCGTGCTGAAGCCGGGCGCGGATATCTGCGCCCCGGTCGCGGACGTGCTGGCGCTGCTGAGCACCTCCCATCCGGAGGCTCCCAGGTCGGTGATGTCGCTGGCCCCGGTGCCCGTGGGCGAGGCGGACGCGGGATGCGAGGCGGCTCGCCTCGGCCCGTGTCCGGCTCGTGCCGGATGGCCGCCCGCCGCCTGCGGCGGCCGCACCGCGGCGCCGGATGTCAGGAGCGCCGCGGCCAGCGCGCCAGCGCAGAGGAGGAGCCGGATCACGCGCAGGTCCCGTCTCATCGCCGACTCCGATCCGCGGCGTGCGCCGCCACGCATGCATCCGGCAGCCCGGTAGGGACGACCGGTTTATTTGTATGCCTGTCATACAAATTTTGTCAACGGGTCCCGGCGGGCAATTTCGGTACCGCCGGCCTCCGAGGGATCCGGTCAGGCCTCTATGCGCGCGAGCACGTCGTCGCGCGCGCGCGCCAGGCCGGCCGCCAGGCCGCCGAGGACCACGGCGTCCCCGCCGAGCTCGGACGCCCTGATGGGCGGGGGCTCCAGTTCAAGCAGTTCGCCGAGCCTGCGCCGAATTGGCTGGATGAGCAGGTCGGCATTGCTCCCCACCCCGCCGCCCAGCACGATCAGGCCCGGGTCGAGGACGGCGATCACCGCGGCCAGCGCCCGGGCCAGGTGGCCGGCCTCGGCGCGCACGACCCGCGCCGCGGCCCGGTCCCCCGCTCGAGCCGCGGCGAACACCTGCTCCGCCGATTCAGCGCCCAGGCCGCGCCCGCGCGCGGCGGCCAGCACGCCGTCGGCGGACGCGACGGTCTCCAGCAGGCCGTGCCGCCGGACTTCCGCCCGGCCGACGGGCGGTGGCGATCCTTCCGCGACCGGCAGGAAGGAGATCTCGCCGGCCCGGCCGCTCGACCCCCGGTACAGCTGGCCACCGATCACCACGCCCATGCCGATCCCGGTGCCGACCGAGACGAAGACGAAGTTGTCCTGGCCAGCGCCCGCCCCGTGCGCCTGCTCGGCGACGGTGGCGAGGTTGACGTCGTTGTCGAGGGTGAACCTGCCGCCCAGGCGCTCACGGAGGACGCCGACGGATCCCGGCCGGTCCCAGCCGGGCAGGTTGGGAGCCGCCACGATCCGCTCCGCCGCGGCCTCGTAGATGCCAGGAGTGCCCACCACGGTGTGCGTGACGTCGGCGTACCGGACGCCCGCCTGGCCGGCGCACGCCCCGGCCAGGTCGGCGATCTGGCCGGCCAGGGCCTGCGGGTCGTGCCCCCGGGCCCGCTGCTGGACCCTGGCGGCGACGTCGCCCGACAGGTCGGACAGCGCCAGCCGGATCCAGGCCGCCCCGACATCCACCGCCATGGCCCAGCCCGCGTCCGGGCGGATCCGGTACAGCCTCGGCGCCCGGCCCACCTGCCCCATCCGGTGCCCGACCTGGCTGATCAGCCCGGCCCGCTCCAGGCTGCCGAGCGCCAGCCCGATGGTCGCCTTCGACAGCCCGGTCGCCGCCACGAGCTGCGACGCGGACGCCTGGCCCAGGCTCCTGATGCGGTCATAGACCGCCCGCTCGTTCATGACCCGGACGACAGCGGTCGTGGTCGCGACCACCCGGTCCGGCATGGCGCTCAGCCTAGCGGCGGCGCCGGGCATGACCGGAATCCGCCTCCCGGACGCCGATCCGCGGACCCGATGGCAGCGCCCCGGGTGCGGCCACTAGCGTGGGCACCCGGGCGCGCCCATGCCCAAGGACGGAGCGCATCGACCGCGAGGAGGACCCATGCCCGACCGCCCCCCGCTTCCCTACGACTTCCTGCCCCCGGTGCCCTCGTTCGCCGTCGAGAGCGACGACGTGGCCGACGGCCAGATGATGAGCGACCGGCAGGTCTACAACGGCTTCGGCATGACCGGCCAGAACATCTCGCCCCACCTGCGCTGGCACGGCTTCCCCGAGCAGACCAGGGGGTTCGCCGTGACGTGCTACGACCCGGACGCGCCGACCGGCTCGGGCTTCTGGCACTGGCTGGTGATCGACATCCCGGCCTCGGTCACCGAGCTGCCCGCGGGCGCTGGATCGGCGGGTGGCCCTGGCCTGCCCGCGGGCGCGTTCTCCGTGCGCAACGACTACGGCACCAAGGACTTCGGCGGCGCGGCCCCGCCCGCCGGGGACCCGCCGCACCGGTACGTGTTCGCGGTCCACGCGCTCGACACTGACAAGCTGGGCATCGACTCCGACGTGTCTCCTGCGGTGGCCGGGTTCAACCTGCGATTCCATACGATCGCGCGCGGCATGATCATCCCGGTCTACGGCCACTGAGCGGGCCGGCGCCGGGCCCGCGCCCGGCGCACCAGGCCCGTCCCGGGCCGCTCCGCGGGCGGATGCCGTCCGCGGGGCGGCACCGCTCGCGGCCCGGCCAGGCCGTGGCATTTCCCGCCCGGCCGCGGTGTTGAATCAGGGGATCATCGGGCCGCGTGCCGCACGGGCACCGCGGCATGGAAGAACCGCAGGCACCGAGGAGGAGTCACCGCATGGCGCTCGACGAGGACACCATCCGACTTGCCAAGGGCCGTAACCTCGCGACGGTCGTGACCTTGATGCCCGACGGCCAGCCGCAGGCGCTGCTCACCTGGGTCGACACCGACGGCGAGAACATCCTGGTGAACACAGAGCCGCAGCGGCAGCGGGCCAGGAACGTCAGGCGCGACCCGAGGGTCACCGTGCTGATCCATTCGGCCGATGACCCGTGGGACTGGTCCGAGGTCCGCGGCCACGTGATCAAGATCATCGATGGCCAGCAGGCGCGGGACCACATCGACGAGCTCTCGCGCAAGTACGTCGGAAGGGACTACTCGAACCCGATCGGCCCGCAGGGCCGCGTCATCCTCGTCATACAGCCCGACAAGGTGAACACGCCGAGGTCCCTCGGCCGCCGCTGACTCACGCTAGCCGGGCTTGCCGAGGGAGGCGACGTGCCCGCCGCACGGGGAGGGATCGTACCCGGGCAGGCTGGCGAGCTGGTCACGCAGCCAGCGCGACGACAGCACCCGCAGCAGCGCCTGCACTTCCCGGCGCTCGGCCAGCGCCACCGGGATGACGAGGTCGAACCGCTCGGTGGCCAGCGGCGCGAAGGCCAGCCCGTAGGCGAGCGCGGCCGGCTCGGAGGCGACGCCGGCGTCAGCCAGGCCAGCCGCGACCGCGTCGGCGACCTGAAGGTGTCCCGTCACCATCGTCCGGTAGCCGGGTATCCGGCCGGGGTCGATCCCCAGCTCGGCCAGCTCCCGGTCGAGCAGCCGCCGTGCCTCGGCACCTGGCTCGCGGTTCACCAGGCGCAGCCCCGCCCGGGCGATGTCGGCGAGCCCGCCGACCCGGCGCGCGCTCTCCGGCCGCAGGACCAGGCCCTCGCGCCAGGCGCTGAACCCGATCACCTCGGCGCCACCGGGGATGAGCCCGGCCGTTGCCGGGACGTCGTGCCCGCCCGGCCGGTCGCTCAGGTGAACGCCCGCCACGTGGACGAGGCCGGCCCCGGCCAGCCGCAGCGCCTCCTGGCTCGAGCACGGCCACCACGCGAACGCGACCGGAGGGTCGAGCAGGCCGAGCGGCGGCGCGAGCAGCGGCAGCGCCGGGTCGCAGCCGGCGGCGACCAGGGTCGGCCGCGGCGGGCCGATCGGCCGGACCTCAACCCGCCGGTCCCCGCCGCGCCCAGCCGGGGCCGGCGCCGCCGGCGCGCCCCCCGGCTCCCCGACGACGATCCCGCCCGCGGGCAGGAACCCCGCGCGGCTGGCGTTCGGACCCGACAGCGGGTACGCGGCGAACGCGTCGCCCACCGGGGCGAGCGTCACCCGCGGGCCGGATGACGGCTCCTGGCCACCGCGCCCGCCCGGACCGCCCCCGTGATCGCGATCGCCGGGCCGCCGCTGACCGGGCCCGGCCACCAGCCGGGCGGTCACGGCCGGCACCACGTCCTCGGCGCCGAACAGCTCCTCGACGGTCATCCCGAGGGCGCCGGCCAGGGCGAGCGCCACGCGCAGCGAGGGGTCCGACTGCCCGGACTCGAGCGCCGAGACAGCCTGACGGGACACCCCCGCCATGCCCGCGAGCTGCTGCTGGGAGAACCCGCGCGCTTGCCTGGCCAGCCGCAGCCGTGCCCCGCCCGCGTCCGCCCCGCCCGCGTCCGCAGCACCCGCATCCGCCCCGCTCACCCTTGCCCCGCTCACTTCCGGGCCTCGCGCGCGCAAGGCCACCCCCCGCTCATGCCCGCCACCGCCCCGCAGCCGGCGAGCACCTCCGCGCCGGCCGCCGCCCCATCCGGGCCGAACAGCGGCGGGTCCACCGCGGTGAGCTCGATCTCCGCCCCGGCCGCGCAGGCCTCCGCCACCCGCGCGGTCACCGTCGCCCCGGCGCCGGGGCCCGCGCGCACGCCGATCTCCCAGACCGCCCCGGCCGGCCGGCACGCGTCCACCACGCCGCGGATCACCAGCCCGCGCTCCGGCCGCGCGCCGGGAACGACCCGCTGGGCGTGCACGCCGGCGACCGTGCCGGGCGCGGCGCCGGCCACCGGCACGAACCCGCCGTACCCCACCAGCTCGGCCACCCGGCGGCTGGCGGGCCGGCGCACGACCTCGCCGGGCAGCCCCACCTGCAGGACGGCGCCCCGGTCGATGACCGCCAGCCGGTCCGCGAACGCCTGCGCCTGCTCGAGCTCATGGGCGACCAGGATCGCCGGGATGGCCCGGTCCGAGACCACCTCGGTCACCAGGCCGGTCAGGGATCGCCGCAGGCCCTCGTCGAGGCCGGTGTACGGCTCGTCGAGCAGCAGCGCCTCGCACGGCGCGAGCAGCAGGCGGCCGAGCGCCACCCGGTGCGCCTGCCCGCCGGACAGCGCGGCCGGGCGGGCGGCGAGGAGCCCGCCGATGCCCAGGGCGGCGGCGACCCCGGCGACATCAGCGGGCCTGGCGGCCCGGCCCGCGGCTCGGCGGGCGTAGCGCAGGTTCTCCGCCACCGTCAGGTGGGGGAACAGGGCAGGCTCCTGCCGCAGCAGCCCGACCCGGCGGTGCCACGGCGGGACCGCGGTGACGGGCGGCGAGGTGGATGTGAGCAGCCGCCCGCCGAGCGCGATCCGCGCCCGGCGCGGCGCGACGAGCCCCGCGATGGCCTCAAGCACCGTGGTCTTGCCCGCGCCGGACGGGCCGAACAGCGCGAGCCGCTCCCCCGGCGCCACGGCGAGCGCGGCGCGCACGGTGAGGTCGCGGCGGTCAACCTCGACGTCGGCGTCGAGCACGGGCGCTCCAGGCGTAGGCAGCGAGCGGCAGCGGCAGCGCGACCACGAGCAGGACCAGGGCGAACGGCAGCGCCGACGCGAGCCCGGTCTCCTGCAGCGTGGCCCAGATCTGCAGCGGGAGCCCGAACGGATGATAGGCCACGATGATGACAGCGCCGAACGCTCCCATCGCCCGGGCCCAGGCCACCGCCAGCGCCATCGCCAGGCCCGGCGCGGCGAGCGGCACCGTGACCCGGCGCAGCACCCGGCGCGGCGGGTCGCCGAGCAGCGCGGCCTGCTGCTCCAGCCGGTGGTCCACCCCCGCGAACGCCGCCTGCGCGGCTAGCACGTAGTACGGCGCGGCCTCGTAGACCTCCGCGATCACCAAGGCGAGGAAGGTGTCGGAGGCCGACAGGCGGAGCGTCGCCAGCCACTGGCCGACCGGGGTGAGCGGGCCGACCATGAACACCAGCAGCAGCCCGACCACCAGGGGCGGCAGCAGCAGCGCGGCGAGCACCCCGGCTTCCCAGACGCGGGGGAACGGCACGGTCCCGCGCGCGAGCGCCCAGGCCAGCGGGGTGCCGAGCAGCATGAGGACCCCCAGCGTCACCGCGCCGGCCTGGACCGAGACCACCAGCGGCTGCAGGGCGCCCGGGGCGCGCAGCGCGCTCACCACCGAATGCCAGGACAGGTGGGCCGCGAGGGCGATCAGCGGGCCGAGCAGCGCGAGCCACACCACTGCGGCGCCGGCGACCGCCAGGGACTGGCTGGCCCGCCGCAGCCCGGGGGCAGCCGTCGCCGGCCCGGCCCAGCCGCCGGGGCCGGGCTCGGGGACCGGAACCGGGCTAGCCGCCAAGCTCGCCCCTGATCGCCGCGGGGATCGCGGCCCGGTCCCCGGACGCGGTCGGCGTCAGCAGCGCGTACCCGCCGCGGCGGGAGTAGAGCTCTCGTCCGGCCGGCGAGAGCACGAACCGGACGTATGCCCGCGCCGCGGGGCTCGGCTTGCCGATCAGGGTGATGTCGAGCACGAGCGGCTCGCCGTGCTTGGTCACGTTCCCCGCGATCGTGATCGAGGCGGTGTGGTACCGGGCCGCGAGCGCCGCGTCGCCGAGGTTGATCGCGGGCGGCAGCGGGATGTAGGGCAGGTGGAGCTGGATCGCCTGGGACAGGAAGGCGCTCGCGGCGTCGAGCTGCCCTGCCTGCAGGTGCGAGTCGAGCGAGGTCTCGTCGAAGATCTGGCTGGAGCTGGACGAGGCGGCCGGGCCGCGCAGGATCCTCGTGACCGTGCCGGCGGGCAGGTGGTAGGCGGCCTGGGCCAGCTCCAGCATGTACACGAACGCGCGCCCCTGGGGGTCGATGTTCGGGTCGGTGCGGCCGAGCAGGAATCCCGGCCGCTCCATCAGCGTGAACAGGTCCCGCAGCGGCTCGCGCCCGGCGGCGATCGCCCGGAACTGGCTCGCGTACTTGCTGTGCGGGTTGTAGGCCACGACGATCGAGGTCGCCGCGTACTGGATGTACCAGCGGGTGAACTTCGGCTCCAGGGCCGTGATCGGGCCGGGGCCCACGCTGATGAAGACGCCGGGGCTGATCTCGCCAGCGGCGATCTCGGCCGACAGCGCGTCGGATCCGGCGCCCCGCCCCTGGTAGGCGTACCCGGTCGCCCTGGCGAAGGCCGGCCCGACGAACTTCTCGTTCAGGTAGGCGAGCGATCCGGCGTACGCGACGTCGGCCGTCCCCGCGGGATGGCCGCTCCCCGCCGTGCCCGGCGAGGAACCGCACCCGGCGGCCGCCAGCACGGCGAGCGCCAACGCGCCCAGCCCGGCTCCCCAGCGCGCCCGGCCAGAGTACGGCGGCGGCCCGGCCCGGCCCGGCCCGGCCCCCCGCCCGCTACCGCCATCCCGCCGCGCCACGCGGCCCATGCGCTGAGTCATACCTCGGACGATAGCCATCATCAATTGACATACGCAAGTAATGATTGCGCCCTGCTCCGGGCCGAGCCGGACATGAGGCGCCGCGGCGGCGCCTGATCGCCGGGCCAGGCCGGCGGTGTCCGCTCGCAGCCAGGAGTGAGCGCGCACTCAGGCGATCCTCAGCCTGATCCGGTTGCATGCGTGGCAGCGGCAGCACCGCTGAGAGCGCCGCCCCACCTGGCGCCGCGGCCGCGCCGCCTGACGGCGCGACCGCGGGGCGGTGCTCGCCCTAGCATGGTCTGCGCAGGCGTCCCCCGTCGTCTGCGCAGGCCATGCGGACCTTCTCATCCGGTTGAGGCATGCACGAGTGGACCACGGCCAGGCAGGACCGCCGCGACGGCGCGCGCATCATCGCCGCGGCCAGGCCGTTGCCGCGCGCCCCAGCCGGGGAACCGCCGTGGCCCGCGTGGCCGGCGCGCGATCAGGCGGCGCCCGCACTCCACCCGGCTTCACCGCGGCCCACGGGAGCATCTGATGGCAGCACGGAACACGGCAGGCAGGTCGGCGCGCGGCAGGGCGCCTTCTCGCGGCAAGGCGGCCCCGCGCGGCACGGCCCCCGCCGGAGGCAAGGCGCCGGCCCGGGCCGGGACGGCCGCCCGCGCCGCCAGGCCGGGCCAGTCCGCGGCGGCCCAGCGCGTGAAGAACGCCCGGCCCGCGGAGGACGCCCGCGCGCCGGCCACGGCCGCAGGCCGCGGCCCGGCGGCGGTCGCCGCGGCCTGGCGCGCGAGCCTGCGCTGGGCCGGAGGCGGGCTGCCGCTGGCCACCCTGGTCGTCACGCTGCTCGGCCTGGCCGACGCGGCCTACCTCACCTACCAGCACTTCACCGAGGCGACGAGCTTCGCCGGATGCTCGGACAAGGGCACAATCAACTGCGTCGCCGTGACCACCAGCGCGTGGTCGTACCTGCCGCCGCGCTCGCAGCCCGGCCAGTTCGGCATCCCGGTCTCGGTGCTCGGCCTGGCGTTCTTCGCCTTCATGGTCGCGGTCAACTCGCCGTGGGGCTGGCGGTCCTCCCGGCCCGCGGTCCACTGGGCCCGGCTCGGCTCCGTGGTGGCAGGCATCGGGTTCGTGCTCTACCTGGTCTGGGCGGAGCTGTTCCGGATCAACGCGATCTGCCTCTACTGCACGGGCGTGCACGTGCTCACGTTCCTGCTGTTCGCGCTGATCGTTACGAAGACGGCACTGTCCGGCGTCGCGGCCCGGTCGCCCAGGCGCTAGCCTGTCCGGTTGTCGCACCGCTCGGCACGGCGGGCGACACCCGGCGGCCTTGGCGCCCGGGGAGGGAGCCGCCGGAGATGAAGCAGAGAGGCTGAGCGGAACCGATGGGCAAGGCGGAACGGAACAGGGCGCGCAACGCCCGCGAGCGGATCGCCGCGCAGCAAGCCGCGGCCAGGCGCGCCGAGCGGCGCCGGGTGATCCTCATCAGCGGCGGTTCGGTCGTGGTGGTGATCGCCGTCGTCGTGGCGCTGGTGCTGATCGCCGTCAACCGCGCCCCCGCCCGGCAGGGCTCCTCGGGAGCGCTGCCCGCCTCGGTCGCCGCCGAGATCACCACGGTCCCGGCGAGCACCCTCGCCGCGGTCGGCACCGGCGCCCTGCCCTCCGCCCCCGCCGGGCTGCCGATCCGGTCGATCACGGACACCCCGCTGACCAGCGGCGGCAAGCCGGAGATGCTTTACATCGGCGCCGAGTTCTGCCCGTACTGCGCCGCGATGCGCTGGGCGATGGCGGTGGCGCTGAGCCGGTTCGGCACGTTCGGGCCGCTCACCGGCATCCACTCCTCCAGCGCCGACGTCTACCCGAACACCGCCACGCTCACGTTCTACAAGCAGCGCTACACCAGCCCGTACCTCACGTTCACCCCGGTGGAGAACGAGACCGTCACCCATGCGCCGCTGCAGCCGGTGACCAGCGCGCAGCAGGCGCTGTGGGTCAAATACGACACGACCAACGGCAGCCAGGGCTACCCGTTCATCGACTTCGGCAACAAGGTGATCATCACCGGCCCGCTCTATGACCCCGGCGTGCTCAAGGGGCTCAGCTGGGCGCAGATCGCCAGCCAGCTCAAGGACCCCTCCGGGACGGTGGCCAGGAACATCCTGGGGACCGCGAACTACATCACCGCGGCGATCTGCGTGATGACCAGGAACGCGCCGGCCAGCGTCTGCACCGCGGCGCCGATCCCGGCGATCGAACGGCACCTGTGACCGCGGCGGCACGTCCTGGCCCTCGCCGTTGCCTCCCGCGGTGCCCGCGGGAGGCAACGTGGCCGCCGAAGTAGTTTGTTACGCTAACGAATTATGATGGTCTCGGCGGCCGCGGGCCGGGCCGGCGGCGGCGCCCCGGCGCCGGTCCCCGCCGACGCGCACCGGCGCTGGCTGCGCCGCCTGGCCGGCTGCTGCTGGCGCTACCCGCGCCAGGTCGTGCTCGCGCTGGCCGGCTCGCTCGCGGCGACCCTCGCCGCCGTCGCGATCCCGCTGATCCAGCGCGACGTCGTGGACAACGCGATCCTCAGCCACCGGCAGAGCGCCGCGGCCGGCGCCGCCGCGCTGGCCGCCGCAGCCGCGGTGAGCTTCGCCGGCGTGTTCACCAGGCGCTACGTCGGCGGGCGGGTCTCGCTCGACGTCCAGCACGACCTGCGCACGCAGATGTTCGCGGCGCTGTCCCGGCTCGACGGCGCCCGCCAGGATCAGCTCCATACCGGCCAGATCGTCAGCCGCTCGATCTCCGACATCACCATGGTGCAGGGCCTGCTCGGCATGGTCCCGATGCTGCTGGGCAACCTGCTGATGTTCGTGCTCTCGCTGGCCGCGATGGCCGTACTCTCCCCGCTGCTCACGCTCGTCGCCCTCGCGACCGGGCCGGCGCTGTTCGCGATTTCGGTCGCCTCCCGGAACCGCCTCTTCCCCGCCAGCTGGGCCGCCCAGCAGCGCGCGGCCGACGTGGCCGCGGTCGTCGACGGCGCGGTCACCGGGGTCCGGGTGGTCAAGGGGTTCGGCCAGGAGGACCAGGAGACCGGCCGGCTCGAGGCGGCCGCGCGCGCGCTCTACGCCGCCCGGGTCCGGGCCGTCCGGCTGACGGCGCGGTTCAACCCGGCCCTGCAGGCGGTGCCCGCGCTCGGCCAGGTCGGCGTCCTGGGCCTCGGCGGCTGGCTGGCGATCCGCGGCCAGATCAGCCTCGGCACGTTCCTGGCGTTCTCCTCCTACATCGGGCAGCTGGTCGGCCCCGTCCGCGCCCTGTCCGGGCTGATCACGATCGGGCAGCAGGCGCGGGCCAGCGTGATCCGGGTCTTCGAGGTCATCGACTCCCGCCCGGTGATCACCGAGCGGGAGGGAGCGGCCGAGCTGCCCGCCCGGGAGGCGGCGCCGGGCGGGCACGCCGTCGAGCTCGACGACGTCACCTTCGGCTACCTGCCCTCGGAGCCGGTGCTGCGCGGGCTCTCGCTGACCGTCCGGCCGGGACAGGTCGTCGCCGTCGTCGGCACCTCGGGCTCGGGGAAGTCGACCATCGCGCTGCTGCTGCCCCGCTTCTATGACGTGTCCGGCGGGGCGGTGCGGATCGGCGGCCATGATGTGCGCGACCTCACGCTCGGCTCGCTGCGGGCGGTGATCGGGCTGGTGATGGAGGACAGCTTCCTGTTCTCCGACACGGTCCGCGCGAACATCGGCTACGGCCGGCCGGACGCGACCACGGAGCAGATCATCGCCGCGGCGCGGGCCGCAGAGGCGCATGAGTTCATCATCGGGCTGCCCGACGGGTACGACACCGTGATCGGCGAGCAGGGGCTCACCCTCTCCGGCGGGCAGCGCCAGCGGATCGCGCTGGCCCGCGCGCTGCTCACCGACCCGGCGATCCTCGTCCTCGACGACGCGACGTCCGCCATCGACGCGCGGGTGGAGGCGCAGATCCACCAGACGCTGCGCCGGGTGATGGCCGGGCGGACCACGCTGCTGATCGCGCACCGGCGCTCCACCCTCGCGCTGGCCGACCAGATCGCGGTGCTCGACCAGGGCCGCCTGGCGGACATGGGCACCCACGAGGAGCTCCTCGCCCGCTGTCCCCGCTACCGGATGCTGATCGCCGGCCCGGGGGGCGACGCCGAGGGCGTGGACGCCGGTGAGCTCGCCTGGTACGAGGACGCCCCGGCCGGGCCCGGCGACGGGTCCCCGGCCGGCCTGCGGGACGGTGGCGGCGCAGCCTGCGCCGCCACCGGGAGCGCGCCGGACACCGGCCCGACGGCGCCGGGTCCCGGCCTTGCCGCCATGGCCGGGCGGGCCTGGCGGCCCGGCTCCGGCTCCGGCGGCTCCGGCGGCTCCGGCCTCGGCGGCGCGCTCGCCGGCCTGCCGCCCTCGCCCGAGCTGCTCGCCAAGGTCGCCGCGCTTCCCCCCGCGACCGACACCCCGGGCGTGGACCGCCAGTTCAGCCGCGCCGCCGACCCGCGCTTCACGCTGCGCAGGCTGGTGCGGCCGTTCGCCGCGGGCCTGGCCGCCGGCCTGCTGCTGGACGGCCTGGACGCGCTGGCCGGCCTGGCGCTCCCCTGGCTCACCCGCGGCGGCGTCGACCAAGGGATCGAGGCCCGCTCGTGGCCGGCCGTGGCGGTGGTCTGCGCGGCAGCGCTCGCGGTCGTGCTCGCCGACTGGGCGGTGAACGCGGCCCAGACCGTGGTGGTCGGCCGCAACGGCGAGCGGCTGCTCTACACGCTCAGGGTCAAGATCTTCGCCCATCTGCAGCGCCTGGGCCTGGACTTCTACGAGCGGGAGATGGCCGGGCGGATCATGACACGGATGACCACCGACGTGGACGCGATGTCGACGTTCCTGCAGACCGGGCTGATCACGATGGTCAACTCCGGGCTCACCTTCATCGGCGTCACCATCGCCCTGCTGCTCATCAACATCCGGCTCGGCCTGGTGCTGTTCACGGTGCTCCCGGTGCTGGTGGCCGCCACGGTCATGTTCCGGGCGCGGTCCTCGCGCGCCTACGCCGACGCGCGCGAGCGGGTCGGCGCGGTCAACGCGAACCTGCAGGAGAATGTCGCCGGCCTGCGGGTCGCCCAGGCGTACCGCCGCGAGCGGGTGAACTCCGACCGGTTCGCCGCCCTCTCCTCCGGGTACCGCGGGTCGCGCCTGCGGGCGCAGCGCTACATCGCGCTGTACTTCCCGTTCATCCAGGCACTGGCGACGATCGCGGGCGCGCTCGTCCTGCTCGCCGCCGCGGGGCAGGTCCGCGCGGGCCTGCTCACCGCGGGCGGCCTGATCGCGTACCTGCTCTACATCGACATGCTCTTCTCGCCGGTGCAGCAGATGTCGCAGGTGTTCGACGGCTACCAGCAGGCGGCCGTCGGGCTGCGGCGGATCTCCGCGCTGCTGCGGACACCGACGAGCACGCCGCAGCCCGCCCATCCCGTCACCCCGGGGCGGCTTCGCGGCGAGATCGTGTTCGACCAGGTCCGGTTCGCCTACCCGGGCGCGGCACGGGAGGCGCTGGCGGGAGTCAGCCTGCGGGTCGCGCCCGGCGAGACCGTCGCGCTGGTCGGGGAGACCGGGGCGGGCAAGTCCACCCTGGTCAAGCTCGCCGCCCGGTTCCATGACCCGACCGCGGGGAGGGTGCTCGCCGACGGCGTGGACCTGCGCGAGTACGACCTGGGGAGCTACCGCCGCCAGCTAGGCGTCGTGCCGCAGGAGCCGTACCTGTCCGCCGGGACGGTGCGGGACGCGGTCGCCTACGGCCGGCCGGAGGCGACCGACGCGCAGGTGGAGGCGGCGGTCCGCGGGGTCGGCGCGGCCGCGGTGATCGCCCGGCTGCCGGGCGGCCTGCGCCACCCGGTCGCCGAGCGGGGCAGGAACCTGTCAGCCGGGCAGCGCCAGCTCATCGCGCTCGCCCGCGCCTACCTGGTCGATCCGGCGATCCTGCTGCTCGACGAGGCGACCGCGGCGCTCGACGCCGCCGCCGAGGCCGCCGTGGCCGCGGCCACCGAGCAGCTCATGGCGCGCCGCACCACCATCCTGGTGGCGCACCGGCTCAGCACCGCTGCCCGGGCCGACCGGATCGTGGTGCTCGAGCACGGCCGGGTCGCCGAGGTCGGCACGCACGCCGAGCTGCTCGGCGCCGGCGGGGCGTACGCCGCGCTCTGGGCCGCGTTCACCGGGCAGGCGCAGCTCGTGTGAGCCGCGGCGCATGCGCCGCACGTCGCCCGGGATCAGCGCGAGCGCCGAGGCGACCAGGATGATCGCGGCGGCGCCCAGCTGCGTCCGGGCGACCCCGATCGCGGCGGCGATCGGCCCGGCCACCAGCGCCCCGGCCGGCATCCCCATCACCGAGCCGAGGCCGTCGTAGGCGGAGACCCGGGCCAGCCGGTCCGCCGGGATCATCGCCGCCATGGTGACCGTCCAGATCACGCTCATCATCTCGACCGCGATGCCGAGGCCGAACGAGGTCAGGCAGACCACGGGCAGCGGCAGCAGCAGCGCCATCGACAGCGGCGAGACGGCGATCGCCCCGCCGATCAGCGCGACGAACAGGATGGGCCGCCGCGGCGCCCAGCGTAGCGAGGCCAGCCCACCGGCGATCAGCCCCACCGACTCGGCCGAGGCGATCAGCCCCCAGGCCGCCGCGCCGCCCAGGTGCGACCGCGCGACCGCCGGGCCGAGCACCTGGAAACCGCCGTACCAGGCGGCCAGCACCACCGTGTACTGGAGCACGATCGCCCACAGCCAGGTGTGCGAGCGGAACTCCGACCAGCCCTCGCGCAGCTCCCGGAGCATGCTGGGCGCCTGCCCGCGCTGCCGCGCGGGCCGCCCGGGCCGGATCGCCAGCATCAGCGGCACCGTGCCGAGCATCCCGGCCCCGCAGGCCAGCAGCGCCCAGCCGGGGCCGAACAGCGCCACGCACTCCCCGGCCAGCGCCGCCCCGGCCATCGTCGCCGCGTTCATGCCCAGCCGGCTGATCGCGCTCGCCTGCTGCATCTGGTCGGGCCGCACCAGGGCCGGCAGCAGCGCCGCCGACGCGGGGTAGAACAGGGCCACGCCGGTGCCGGTCACCAGCTCCAGGCAGATCATGACCGGCACGGACGGGTGTCCGGCCAGGACGAGCAGGCCGAACGTGCCTTCGCCGAGGGCGAACAGCAGGTTCGCCGCGACGATCACCCGCGACGGGGCGACCCGGTCCGCGATCACCCCGCCGATCAGCAGGAAGACCAGCGACGGGGCGACCTGGGCGGCCAGCACGTAGGACAGGTCCGCGGTCGACCCGGTCGCGGCGAGCACCGCGAACGCGACGCCGACCAGGGAGAACGCCGCCGACGCCGGGGCCAGCAGGCGGTCGGCGAGCAGAAGGCGGAAGTCGCGGTTGGACAGGACCGGGAAGCGGCGCGTGAGCGCGCGCGGGAACATGGCGGATCCAATCTGGGCGTCCGGGCAGCCTGGCGATCCTATCCCGGCAGGTCAGCGCTGCCCAAGCGATTTTGCGGCGGGCCGCCGGGGTGCCGCCGGGGCCGGCCGGTAGAGTCGCCCTGCGGGCCCGGCCGCCGGCCCGGCCGGCGGCGGCCCGGCCGGCCGTGCGGGGCGGCGCCGGGCGGAGACGGGAGGCGGCGGATGAGCATCCTGGGCACGCGGGTCCTGCGGACCGAGGACCCGAAGTTCCTGACCACCGGCGGCGTCTACACTGCGGACCTCGCCGACGACCGGCTCGCCGGGGCCTGCCACGTGTTCTTCGTCCGCTCGCCGCTCGCGCACGCGAGGATCCGCCAGGTGGACGTGAGCGCCGCGCTGGCCGCCCCGGGCGTGGTGGCCGCGTTCACCGGGGCCGACCTTGCCGGCCTGCCGCCGGTCGCCCCCCTCATGCCCGCCCTGGTCAACCAGGCCATGACCCGCCCGCTGCTGGCCGCCGAGAAGGTCCGCTTCGTCGGCGACCCGGTGGCCGTCGTGGTCACCGAGCACCCCCACCAGGGCGAGGACGCGGCGGAGCTGGTGGACGTGGACTACGAGCCGCTGCCGCCGGTCGTCGACCTCGACGCCGCGCTGTCGGACGAGGTGCTGCTGTTCGAGAAGGCCGGCACCAACGTCGTCGCCGAGTTCGGCAGCGAGGCGAGCCTGCGGGACGACCTGTTCGACGGCTGCGAGGTGGTCGTCTCCCGCACGTTCGTGAACCAGCGGGTCGCGCCCGCGCCGATGGAGGCCCGGGCGGCGGCGGCGGCCTGGGGGCAGGACGGCCGGCTGACGATCTGGACGCCGAACCAGGGTGCCCAGAGCACCCGCGAGGAGCTGGCGCAGATGCTCGGCGTCGAGCAGGCCGCGATCCGGGTGATCACGCCCGACGTCGGGGGCGCGTTCGGCGCGAAGTTCGGCGCGGACCCCGAGCACGCGGTCGTGGCATGGGTGGCACGCCGGCTCGGCCGGCCGGCCCGGTGGGCGGAGACCAGGTCCGAGAACCTGATCGCGATGACCCACGGCCGGGCGCAGCGGCACGCGGTCACGATCGGCGGCAGCCGGGACGGCGATGTCCAGGCGTACCGGCTGCGGATCGTGCAGGACGCGGGCGCCTACCCGCGGATCGGCGCCGTGCTGCCGTTCCTCACCATCATGATGGCCACCGGCCCCTACGACATCCCCAGCGCCGAGGCGGTCGGCGTGACGGTCGCCACCACGACCACGCCGGTCGGGGCCTTCCGCGGGGCCGGGCGCCCGGAGGCGACGGCGGCCCTGGAGCGGGCGTTCGACCTGTTCGCCGCCGAGATCGGCGCCGACCCGGCGCAGGTGCGCCGGAGGAACCTGCTGCCGCCGTTCACCGAGCCGCACCGGACCGCCTTCGGCGCCCGGTACGACAGCGGGAACTACGCCGCCGCGCTGGAGCGGGCGCTGGAAGCGGCCGGCTACCGCGAGCTGCGCGCCGAGCAGGCGCGCCGGCGCGAGCGGGGCGACGTCGTGCAGCTCGGCATCGGGATCTCCTGCTACGTCGAGATCACCGGCGGCGGCGACGGCGGCGAGCCGCACGAGAACGCGGTTGTCGAGGCCCACCCGGACGGCACCGCGACGATCCTCACCGGGACCTCACCCCACGGCCAGGGGCACGCCACGGCCTGGGCGATGATCGCCAGCGACGAGCTGGGCATCCCGGTGGACAAGATCACCGTGCTGTGGGGGGACACCGACCTGATCCCCGAGGGAGGCGGCACCGGCGGCTCCCGCAGCCTGCAGCAGGGGGGCGCCGCGGTGCAGCAGGCCTCCCGCGAGCTGATCAGCCTGGCCAGGGAGCGGGCCGCGGCGGCCCTGGAGGCCAGCCCCGGCGACCTGGTGTTCAACGCCGGGCGCAGCGCGTTCGAGGTGGCGGGCGATCCCGAGGCGTCGGTGCCGCTCGCCGACCTGGCCGCGCAGGAGCGGCTGGTGGCCCGGGCCGTGTTCACCGCGCCGGACGCCACCTACCCGTTCGGCGCGCATGTCGCGGTCGCCGAGGTCGACACGCAGACCGGGCAGGCGGCGCTGCGCCGGATGGTGACCGTCGACGACGCGGGCACGGTGCTCAACCCGCTGCTCGCCGAGGGCCAGCGGCACGGCGGCATCGCGCAGGGAGCAGCCCAGGCCCTCCTGGAGGAGGTCGTCTACGACGCGCACGGCAACCCGCTCACCGCGAGCTTCGCGGACTACCCGATCGTCACGGCGGCCGAGCTGCCCAGCTTCGAGCTCGCCGACATGGCGACCCCGACCAGCTACAACCCGCTCGGGGCGAAGGGCATCGGCGAGGCGGGGACGATCGGCGCCACCCCCGCCGTCCAGAACGCGATCATCGACGCCGTCGCGCACCTCGGCGTGCGCCACATCGACATGCCCGCCACGCCGATGCGAGTCTGGCAGGCGATCCAGGCCGCCGGACGCCCCGAGAACGCCGGGGCGCAGCGAAAGGGAGCACGACGATGAACGGGGAGAGCGGGCCAGGAGAGGCCGGACGTCCCGACGCCGAGCGCGAGGAGCTGCGGGCCAGGCTCCGCGCCGAGCTCGCGGAGGTCGAGGCCGACCTGGCCGCCGTCCGCAGGACCGCGGCGCAGATCCGGGCCGGCATCGGCGAGGCCGACGACCCAGCCGACCGCGGCGCGCTCATCCACGCGGCGGACGAGCAGGACGCCCTCGCCGAGCAGCTGGCGGCCAGGCGCGAGAACCTGCTGCGCCGCCTCGGCCCGGGCTGAGGACAGCGCACCCTCAGGCGAACGTCACCCCCAGGTACACCGCGTAGGCGGCGATCAGGATCAGGCCGGCGGCCCGGCCGAGGCGGCCGGAGGCCAGCCCCCAGCCCGCCAGCGCAGCCGGGAGGGCGGCCGCCAGCCACGCCTGCCCGGCGGCGCCGGACACGGCCAGCGGCCGCACGAGCGCGGCGACGCCGAGGGTGGCCGTGGAGTTGTAGATCGCCGAGCCGAGCACCCCGGCCAGGGCCAGCTCCTCGACACCGCGCCGGGCCGCCGCCCACACCAGCGCGAACAGCTCGGCAGTCGTGGCCAGCGCGACGAACGTGAACCCGACGACCGCGTCGGTGAGCCCGAGCGCCGCGGTGACCTGCTCCGCGCCCGCGACGGCCAGCCTGCCCCCCGCCACCATCAGCGCGAGCCCCGCCAGCACGAGGAGCACCGCCCGCGCCCCTCGCGGGCGGCCGCGTTCCCCCGCTGCCTCATCCCCGGCCAGCTCCGCCGCCTCCCCGAACGCGGGCGGCCGCCGTTCCCGCCACCAGACGAGCGCGGCGATCGCCGTGTACCCGGCGACCAGGGCGGCGCCCGCGAGCCTGCCCATCCCGCCGCCCGCGAGCGCAAGGGCAGCGCCGGCTCCGGCCGCGGCGGCGACCGCCGCGTAGAACACCGCCCGCGGCGTCAGCCTGAACGGCCGGACGACGGCCGCCAGGCCGAGCACGAGCGTGAGCATCGTGATGTTCGCGCCGATCGCATCCCCGGCCGCGATCCCAGGACGGTGATGCGCGGCCGCGACGATCGCGGTGACCAGCTCCTCCGGCTCGGCGCCGGCCAGCACGACCCCGACCGCCAGCGCGGTCACGCCCAGGCGGACCGCCGCCGCCTGGGCGTGCCCGGCGAAGACCTCCGCGCCGACGCCGAGCAGCACCGCGGCCACCGCCAGGAACGCGAACCCGGCCAACGGATCCTCCAGGTCTGCGCGGCAGCCCGGCCCGCCCCGGCGGGGATGCTCGGTCCGGCGCTCCGTCGGCGGCAACTGGTAGGACTAGGGTACAGATGCCGGGCGACCGGGGAGGTGACGGATCGGTGAGCGGCACCGAGCGCGCTCGCGTTCTCGCGATCATGGGATCCGGTGAGACCAGCCCGACCATGGTGACCATCCACAAGGCGCTGGTCGCCAGGCTCGGCAATCCCGGCCCCGGCGCCTCGGGCGGGCAGGGCCGCGCCCCCGGCCAGCAGGAGGGCACCGCCTCCGGTCCCCGCGGGCCGACCGCGATCCTGCTCGACACGCCCTATGCCTTCCAGGAGAACGCCGCCGACATCTCGGCGCGCGCCCAGGCGTACTTTGCTCGCAGCGTCGGCCTGCGGGTGTCCGTGGTGAGCGAGGCGCTGGACCAGCCCGCGGCGGACCGGGCGCTGGCCGCGATCCGCGGTGCCGACTGGGTGTTCGCCGGGCCGGGCAGCCCGTCGTACGCGCTGCGGCGCTGGCGCGGCCGGCCGGTCGCGGAGGCGCTGCGCGACCGCATCGCCGCTGGCGCGGGCATCACGGTGATCGCGTCGGCAGCAGCCGCGGCGATCGGGCTGCTGGCCGTGCCGGTCTATGAGATCTACAAGGTCGGAGCCGACCCGTACTGGCTCGACGGGCTCGACCTGATGGGCGTGCTCGGCCTCAGGGTCGCGGTGATCCCGCACTACGACAACGCCGAGGGCGGCACGCACGACACCCGATTCTGCTACCTGGGGGAACGACGCCTGGCGATGCTGGAGCCCGCCCTGCCCGCCGACGCCGCGGTACTCGGGGTGGACGAGCACACCGCGGCGATCATCGACCTGGCGGCCGAGGAGGCCGAGGTGGCCGGCCGGGGCGGGATGACGATCCGCAAGGCCGGGCGCAGCGCGGTCTTCCCTGCCGGGACCCGGATCGCCCTGGCCGACCTGCGGGACCTGGTCCGGGCCGGCGTGGCCGGGCACGACCGCCGCATGCGCCCGCTTCTCGCGTCAGAACAACCGCCGGCCCCGCCGCGCGGCGCCGCGCCGTCATCGCGATCCGGGCAGCGCGTCCCGCGCCCATCCGCCGGAGATGACCCGGCCGCATCGCTGCCCGAGGCAACCAGGGCGGCGCAGGCGCGGTTCGAGGACGCAGCCCGGGCTCGCGACGGCGCCGCGATGGCTGCGGCGGTGCTCGACCTTGAGGCGGCGATCGTCGCCTGGTCGACCGACACGGACGAGAACGACGACGCCGACCGGGCCCGGGCGGTCCTTCGCGGCTTGATCGTCCGGCTCGGCCAGGCCGCGCAGCGGGGCCTGGCCGACCCCGCTGACCAGCTCCGCCCCATGGTCGAGCCGCTGCTCACGCTGCGGGACTCGCTGCGCAGGGACGGCTCGTACGGGCCGGCTGACGCGATCAGGGACGCGCTCGCCGCCGCGGGCGTGGTGCTCCAGGACTTCCCTGACCGGACCAGCTGGACGCTCGGCTAGCGGCGCCGGGCCTTGGGCGTGGCCTCCCCGGGCTCCTCGCTGAGCACGTCATCGGCGGGGCCGCCCGGCCCCGCCGCGCCGCCCGGCCCCGGCGACCCTCGATGCGCCGCGCCGCCGGCGACCCTCGATGCGCCGCGCCGCCGGCGACCCTCGATGCGCCGCGCCGCCGGCGACCCTCGATGCGCCGCGCCGCCCGCGCAGGTCACCGCGGACGGGCCGTTGGGCCCTGGCATGGCGCCGCCCGCGGGGGCGATGCTGAGATCGTGCCCGGGCGGACCGGGACCGGGCGGCACGAGGGCCGCCGGGGCTCTGGGAGCGCTCCCCGCCCGTACCGGGCGGGGAGGAGACTGGCATGACCGACTTCGTGCGACTCGTCGCGGCTGGCCCGCTGTTCTTCGTCAGCGCGTGGCTTCTGATGCTGTTCGCGGGGGCCACCAGCACCGACCTTGGGATCCGTCCGTTCGGGTACCTGACCTCGATGGTCGCCACGATCGGCCTGTGGCTGGTGATCGCGCCCGCGATCGGCGCCGTGGCGCGGGTCGGCAAGAAGAAGGGCTGACCGCGCCGGGCCGTCAGGCCGGGCCGGCCGCGAGCGCGCCCGCGATCGCCTCCGCGCACGCGACCGTCTGGCCGAGGAGCTCCTCGCTCACCGCGACCGGCCAGGTGGAGAGCTTGACCACCACGGTCCGCGACGGCACGTGGACGAAGACGTGCTGTCCGTAGATGCCGCTGGCGTGGAAGAACGGCAGGTCCGGGTCCCGCACCCACCAGTAGTTCCGGTAGTGGCTGCGCGCGGGCCGCCGGGCCTGATCGGTGACCTCATACCGGCCGAGCCCGTCGGGGGCGCCCCTGACCGTGTCGTCGATCCAGCCGGCCGGGACGACATGCCGCCGCCCCGACCGTCCCCGGTCCAGGAACATCTGGCCGAACCTGCCCAGGTCCCGCAGCGTGGCGCAGATCCCGCCGTCAGCCATCGGGTTGCCGTGGGCATCCAGGGTCACCTCGGCGTCGAACTCGGCGCCCATCGGCCGCCACAGCTCCCGGGCGACGAGCTCATGGAAGCGCGCCCCCGCGGCCCGTTCCAGCACCCAGGCGAGCACGTCGGTGAGGATGGACCGGTAGTCGAACGGGGCGCCGTGCGGACGGTCGTTGACCAGCGTGCCGAAGTACTCCAGGGCGTCGGCTGCGTCCGGCCCCCCGGCCGGGTCGCGCGGGCGCCACAGGTAGACCTGCTCGCACGAGCGGACCTCGGCCCGCAGGTCGTCGTAATCCTCGCTGAACTTCGTCCCGGCGCGCATGTCGAGCAGGTGCTGCACGGTCGCGCCGGCGAACGCCGTAGCGGACAGCTCGGGCACCACGTCGTCGGCGCGGGTCGCCACGTCGAGCACGCCCCGGCCGGCCAGCGCCCCGGCGACGGCGGAGGTGACCGACTTGGACACCGACATCAGCAGGTGCGGCGTGTCCGGGGCCATGCCGTTGAGGTAGCGCTCGGTCACCACCGCGCCGTCGTGCAGCACGAGGAACCCGTCGGTGAAGCTGCCATCCAGGAACTCGGCCACGGTCAGCTCGCGACCGCCCACCCGGAACGCCAGGTCATCGAGGTCGCGCTCGCGGCGCGGCAGCCTGCGCACCGGCGCGCTCCCCCGGCGAATCCGGGCAGTCGGGATCAGCTCCCGGACGTGCTGGAACGCCCAGCGGTTGAACGGCGGCTCCTGCCAGTTCGCCAGCGTCACCAGCCGGTGCTCGGGGAACGGGGGCGCCCCGCTCATCAGGGCGGGCTGCCCGTTCACAGCGGCGGCCGCCACTTCGGCGCGGTGAACCATGGCATCGCCTCCTCGTGCGCGGCCGCGACGCCGAACGCGGTCACGTCATCGTAGGTCCTGGCCACCACCGACAGCCCGGTCGGCACCCCCGTCCGGGCCAGCCCGGACGGCACGCTCAGCACCGGGCACCGGCTCGCGATGTTGAACGGCACGGTCATCATCACGTCCAGCCACCGCGCCGTCGGGCGCCCGTTCACCTCCACCGGCTCGCCGACGTCGTACTCGGCGGCCAGCGCGGGGACCGCGAACGTGGGGCAGATCAGCGCGTCGTGCTCGTCGAGGATCTCCCCGAGCGGCGCGTAGATCTCCGCCTCCATCCTGAGCCCGTCGAGCAGGTCCGCCTTGGTGAACCGCTCCGAGTCCGCGGCCATGTACCGGGCGTAGCTGGTTAGCTCGTCGCCGTGGGCGTCGGCGACCTCCTTGACCGACGGGCCGAAGATCATCCCGAAGTGGACGCTGACCGTGTGCGCGATCGCGCCCAGGTCCCAGGGCAGGCTCACCTCCCGCACGTCCGCCCCGGCGTCGCGCAGCCGGGCCGCCGCGGCGAGCGTGTTCGCCGCCACGTCCTCGTCCACCTCGTAGCAGCCCAGGTCCACCGACAGGGCGATCCGCATCCCCGCCACGCCCGGCAGCCGCGCGGGGATCTCCAGCTTGGGCCGGACCGACGCCACGTCGCTGCGGTGCGGCCCGGCGATCACGTTCTCCAGCAGGGCGCAGTCGGTCACCGTGCGGGCCATCGGCCCCTCGTGGCAGTAGTGGTCCAGGTTGAACGGCGGCACCTCGGGCACCCGGCCGTAGGGGGGCTTGAAGCCCACCACCCCGCAGAACGAGGCCGGGATCCGGATCGAGCCGCCGATGTCCGACCCGGTCGCCAGCGTCGCCGAGCCCGCCGCGAGCGCCGCGCCGGATCCGCCGCTCGACCCGCCCGGGGAGTACGCGCGGTTCCACGGGTTCCTGGTCACCCCCCACAGCCTCGACCAGGTGACCGGCGCGCAGGAGAACTCGGGCGTGGTGGTGCGGGCGTGCACGATCCCGCCGGCGTCGAGGATCCGCTGGACGAACACGGCGGTCTCGCCGGCGACCACGTCGCGCAGCGGCAGCGAGCCCAGCGTGTTGCGCTGCCCGGCGATCGGCGCCTCCTCCTTGACCGCGACCGGCAGGCCCTCCAGCGGGCGGGGCGGCTGCCCGCGCCCGGCGTACCGCTCCTGCGCCTCCAGCGCGGCCTCCATCGCCTCGTCGAAGAACGTCTCGGCGAACGCGCGCAGCGCCGGCTCGGTCGCCTCGGCCCGGGCGATCACCGCCTCCATCAGCTCGGCCGGGGACAGCTCCCGGCCCCGGAACAACTCCAGTGCCCGCGCCGCGGGCAGGTAGTGCAGGTCATCGGCCATCCTGGTCACCGTCCTCCCCGGCCGCGAGCAGGCCGCCTCGGCCGGGCTTCCAGCCCGGGCGCGGCACGCTGGCACGCAGCCTCCTGGTGTACTCGTGCCGCGGCTGGTCGAGCACCTCGCCGGTCGGGCCGCGCTCGACCACCCGGCCGCGGCGCAGCACGATCACGTCGTCGGTGAGCTGGCGGACCACCGCGAGGTCATGGCTGATCAGCACGTAGGAGACGCCGGTCGAGTCGCGGATGTCGGCGAGCAGGTTGAGCACCTGGGCCTGGATCGACACGTCGAGCGCGGCGACGGACTCGTCGAGGATCAGCACCCGCGGCTGCGCCGCGAGCGCCCGGGCGATCGCCACCCGCTGGCGCTGCCCGCCGGACAGCGCGCGCGGCAGCGCGCGGGCCTGCCGCTCGTCCAGGCCGACCAGGTCGGTCAGCTCGGCGACCCGGGCCCGGCGGCGCTGCGCGGGCCAGCCGTGGTGGAGCCTGAGCACCTCGTCGATCGCGTCCCGCGCGGACTGGCGGGGGTCCAGGCTGGTGTAGGGGTCCTGGAAGACGATCTGCACCTCGCGGCCGCGCCGCCGCCGGTCCGCCGCGGACCGGGCCGGGCGGGACCGGTCCCGCCCGCAGGCGGTGATCGTCCCGGCGGTCGCCCGCTCCAGGCCGACGATCATCCGGGCGATCGTGGTCTTGCCCGACCCGGACTCGCCCACGATCGCCAGCGACCGTCCCGGAGGCAGGGCGAAGCTCACGTCCTCGACCGCGGTCAGGTCGCCGAACACCTTGCGCAGCCCGGCCACCTCGAGCACCGGCCCGCCGCCCGGCTCACTCACCGGCCGCCTCCCCGAGCCTGCCGCGCAGCTCGCCCGCGCGGGCGCACCGGGAGAGCCCGCCGTCCAGCCCGGTCAGGCCCGGCAGCGCGGCACGGCACACTCCCGCGGCGTGCGGGCAGCGGGGCGCGAACGCGCACTCGGACTGCGGGGCCTCGAACGCCGAGACCGGGCGCCCCGGGATCGCCCGCAGCCGGTCCGCGGTGCGGCTGATGTCCGGCCGGGCGGCCGCCAGCGCGGCCGTGTAGGGGTGCAGCGGGTCGGCGTGCAGCAGCGCGGACTCGCGGACCTCGACGACCTGGCCGGCGTACATCACCACCGTGCGGTCGCAGATCGCCGCGGCCAGCTCCAGGTCGTGGGTGATGAAGATCATCGCCAGGCCGAGGTCGCGGCGCAGGTCGTCGAGGATGGCCATCACCTCCGCCTGGGTGGTGACGTCCAGCGCCGTGGTCGGCTCGTCGGCGAGCAGCAGCCGCGGCCCGGTCAGCAGCGCGGCGGCGATCATCACCCGCTGGAGCATGCCGCCGGACAGCTCGTGCGGGTACTGGCGCAGCCGGCGCGCCCCGTCCTCGATGCCGACCTGCCCGAGCATGTCCGCGGCCCGCCGGGCCGCCTCCGGGCCGGGCACCCCGTGATTGGCGCGCAGCGCCTCGGTCATGAAGTCGCCGATCCGCCGGACCGGGTTCACGTGCGCCCGGGGATCCTGGAAGATCATCGCGACCTGGTTCCGGTAGGCCCGCAGCGCCGCGCCCGACAGCGCGGTGACGTCGGCGCCGCCGAAGCTGACCCGGCCGGCCAGCCGGGCCCCCGCGGGGAGCAGCCGGTCGATCGCCCGGGCCGTCATCGACTTGCCCGAGCCGGACTCGCCCACCAGGCCGACCGCCTCACCCGGGCTGACCTGGAGGGACACGCCGCGCAGCACGGGGCGCTCCGCGCCCTCGACCCGCAGCCACACGGTCAGGTCCTCGACCTCCAGCAGGGGCGTCCCGGCCCCCGCGGCCGCCGCGGCGCCGGGAGCCGCGGCGCCGGAAGGCGAGGGGGCGCTCACCGGGCGGCCCGGGCCTGCTCGAAGAGCCGCTCGCCCAGCACGTTGAACGCGATCACGACGGCCACGATGCAGGCCCCGGCGGCGAGCGCCGGCAGCGGGTACCCCTGGGGGATGCCGATCTGGTTCTCCGAGATCATGACCCCCCAGTTCGGGGCGGGCGGCTGGACCCCGAGCCCGAGGAACGAGACCGCGGCCAGGTCCACCATCGCGTAGCCGAACATGATCGTCGCCTGGGCGACGATCAGCGGCGCGATGTTCGGCACGATGTGGCGCAGGCAGATCGCCGTCGCCGGGGCGCCCTGCACCTCCAGGGCGGCCACGTAAGGCTGGCCGCGCTCGCGCAGCGCCGCGCCGCGCAGCACCCGCGCCACGTACGGCGTGTAGGCGATCACCAGCGCCACCGAGGCGGCCGTGAGCCCGGCGCCGAACACCGCGGCGGCGAGCACGGCCAGCAGGATGCCCGGGAAGGCGAACACGATGTCCAGGCCCGAGGAGATCACCGCGTCCACGGCGCCCCGCCGCCAGGCGGCGACGACCGCGAGCGCGGTGCCGAGCAGCAGCGAGCCCGCCACCACCGCGAGCGGGCCGAGCATCGAGGACTGCGCGCCGGCGAGCAGCCGGGAGAGCACGTCCCGGCCCTCGAAGTCGAACCCGAGCGGGTGGCCTGCGGTCGGCCCGACGAACTCCAGCGCCAGGTTCGCCGAGACCGGGCTGTACGGGGCGATCAGCGGGCCGATCACCGCGACCACCGCCGCCACGGCGATCACCGCCGCCGAGGCCAGGCCCGCCGGCCCGGTGCCGCGCAGCAGCCCGGCCGCCCGGGCGCCGCGCGGCGCCCGGACCGTCACCAGCGGCACCGCGCCGCCCGCCCCGGCGCTCACGCGGCCCTGCTTCCGAGCGAGACCCGCGGGTCGAGCACCGCGTAGAGCAGGTCGACGAGCATGTTGATCACCACGAACGCGGTGACCAGCAGCAGCGAGATCCCCTGGACGACCGCCAGGTCCTTGTCCTGCGCCGCGGCGACCAGGTAGGCGCCGAGCCCGTTCAGGCTGAACGCGGTCTCGACCACCGCGGCCACCGCGATCAGCGACGCGATCGTGATGCCGGAGATCGTCGTGATCGGGATGGCGGCGTTGCGCAGGACGTGCCGGCGCACCACCTGCCGCCACGGGATGCCCCGGCTGACCGCGGTCTGCACGTGCTCCCGCCCGGCCTCCTCCCGGATCGCGGCCCGGGTGACCCGGGCCACGATCGCCAGCGACGAGACCGCGAGCGCGACCGCCGGCAACGTGAAGTGCCGCACGTTCGACAGGAAGCCGGTGCCGTTGCCCAGCGCCGGGAACCACCCCAGCTTGACCGCGAACAGGCTGATCAGCACGATCGCGGCGACGAACGAGGGGATCGCGGCGCTGATCGCGCTGACGACCAGCGCCGAGGTGTCGATCAGGCCGGGGCGCAGCCCGGCGAGCACGCCCAGCCCGATCCCGGCGACGCAGATGATCAGCGAGGCGTAGAGCACCAGCCCGGCCGTGGTCCAGATCCGCGAGGCGATCAGGGTCGAGACGTCCTCCCGCAGCGTGATCGAGATGCCGAGGTTGCCGTGCAGCGCGTTGCCCAGCCAGTACCAGTACTGGGCCAGGAACGGCTCGTTCAGGTGGTACCGCGCCTCCAGGACCCGCAGGCTGCCCGGCGGCAGCGAGCGGCCGCCGGACAGCGCCGCCACCGGGTTGCCCGGCGCCAGGTAGAGCGCGGCGAAGATCACGAAGCTGGCGACCAGCAGGCTGGCGAGGAGCATCGCCAGCCTGCGGCCGAGGAAGCGCCAGCGCACGGCCCGCCGGCCTCAGCCCGTCCCGCCCAGGCTGTCCGCCCAGGGAGCGAACATGTAGGCGAACGAGCCGACGGCGCCGGTCAGGTTCCTGCTGAGCAGGAGGATGTTGGTCGGCTGGACGTCAGGGATCCACGGCAGCTCCCTGGCGGTCAGCTCCTCCGCCTGGGCGACCAGGGCCGCCCGCCGGTCCGGGTTCGCCGTGCTCCTGGCCTGCTCCAGCAGGCCCGTGATCCTCGGGTCGTTGAAGTTGTCGTAGTTCTGCGAGCCTCCGGGCAGCACCAGCGTGGCCAGCAGCGCCGCCGGGTCGGCGTAGTCGCCGTAGTTCAGCGTGAGGAAGCCGTCGACCCCGGCGCGGGCCTTCGGGTCGATGAAGAAGTTGATGTAGTTCTGCGCCGAGACCGACCGCAGCACGGTCTTCAGCCCGATCGCCTGCGCGGCCTGCTGGTAGGCGCCGGTCACCGCGGCGATGTTGGAGATCTGGCTGGACGTCCCGATCGTGATCGTCTTGCCGACCGCCCCGGCCTGGCGCACCAGCTTGCGCGCGAGCGCGAGGTTCTGGGTCATCACCGGGCTGGCGTCATAGGCCTTGACGAAGACCGGCCGGCCGTAGCCGAACGTGCCCGGGTTGGACAGCCAGCGCGGCATCAGCGCCGCGCCCTTGTAGACGTTCTCGATGATCGCCTGCCGGTTCAGCGCGAGCGAGAGTGCCTCGCGGACCAGCCGGCTGCCCAGCACGCCCTTGGTGCTGCTCACGATGAAGGCGTCGGTCGCCCAGCCCGGCCCGAGGTACACCTTGACCGCGCTGCTCGACTTGAGCTGGTCGAGCGTGGCCAGGCCCATCGTGTAGGCGCCCTGGATCGCGCCGGTGATCATCCCGGAGGTGAACGTGGTGGTGTCCGGAACCCCCTTCAGCACGATCTGCCTGACCAGCGGCGTCCGGACCGCGGGGTTCCAGTAGTGCGGGTTGGCGACGGCGGTGACCCCGGTGCCGGGCACCCACGACTTGAGCTTGTAGGCGCCGGTGCACATGATGCCCCCGGCCGGGGTGCCGTAGTTCTTGCCCTCCCGCACCGCGTAGCTCTTCTCGATCACCACCCCGGGCATGGAGGACAGCTCGCCCGGCAGCCAGTAGTCAGGCTGCTTCAGCGTGATCGTCACCTGGCCGGGCCCGGTCGCGGCGATCGAGGAGACCCGGCTGAACACGAGCGTGTAGAACCCGCCGAGCTTGGGGTTCATCGCGCGGTCGAGGCTGTAGACGACGTCCGCCGCCGTGACCGGGTGGCCGTCCCAGAACCTCGCCTTCGGGTTGATCGAGAAGACCAGCCTCGTCGGCGACGGCGTGGACATCGTGGCCAGCCCCGGGCCGATCGAGCCGTCCGGCGACTGGCGCAGCAGCGACTCGCACATCAGGGAGATCGCCGTGTTCTCCGGGTAGTCGAACGCGAAGATCGGATCGAGCGAGTTCACGTCCCGGTAGAGCGCCCAGGTCACCGACGGCACCGCGGCGGTGCCCGCCGGGGTCGTCGCGACCAGGCCCCGGGTGGGCGACACCTGCCCCGCCGTGCCGCCGGCCCCGGCCGACCGCCCGCAGGCCGCCAGCCCGGCGGCGAGCACGGCAACCGCGGCGGCCAGCGCCCGCGTCCTCGTTCTCCTGGCCATCTGCCTTCCCCCTCCCTCGGATCGGACCCGGCCGGCTGCCGGGGTGGCGCCCGCCCGGCTGCGGGCGCCCGCCGCCCGGGCGCCTAGGGCCGCTCGTAGCGCGCCTCGCCGCGGACCCACGTGGCCCGCACGCGCGCCCGGCCGATGTCGCCGTCCGGAACGCGCGCCAGGTCGGCGTCGGTGACCACGAGGTCGGCGTCCAGGCCGGGACGGATCGCGCCGGCGATCTCCTCCAGGCCGTTCACCCGGGCGCTGCCCGCCGTGTACGCGGCGAGGATGTCCTCGCGGCGCAGTGCCTGGCCGGGCAGGAACGGCTCGGCCCCGGTTCCCCCGAGGTCAGCAGGGAGCGAACGGTTCACCGCCACGTGAGCGCCGAGCAGCGGGTCGGGGCTGGACACCGACCAGTCGCTGCCGCCGGCCAGCCGCGCGCCCGAGGCGCGCAGCGCGGCGAACGGGTACTGCCAGCCGGAGCGCCGCTCCCCGAGGAACGGGATCGTCAGCTCGTCCATCTGCGGCTCGTGGGTCGCCCACAGCGGCTGGATGTTCGCAGTGGCGCCCAGCCTGGCGAACCGTCCGATGTCGTCCGGGTGGATGACCTGCAGGTGAGCGAGGTGGTGCCGCGGGCCGGAGGTGGCGGCCGCCGGGCCGGCCGCGGACCGGGCGGCCTCGATCGCGTCCAGGGCGTTGCGCACCGCGCGGTCGCCGAGGGCGTGGAAGTGCACCTGGAACCCCTCGCGGTCCAGGGCGGTCACGAACCGCGGCAGCTCGGCGGGGTCGATGAAGTCCAGGCCCGCGTTCCCCGTCGGGCAGCCGTGGCCGTCCAGGTACGGCTCGAGCATGGCTGCGGTGTGGTTCTCCGCGACCCCGTCCAGCATCATCTTCACGCTGGTGGCGCGGAACAGCGCCGCCGCCCCGCCCGGGCCGCCCGCGGCGCCGGGATCGGCGCCGCCCAGCTCCCTGGCGGCCCGCTCGCGCCAGCCGAGCAGCTCGGGAAGCTGGTCCAGGCCGCGGTGCCGGTCCCACCAGAGCGCGCCGACCACCCGGGCGGCCAGCGCCCCGTTCCCGGCGGCGCGCAGGTAGGCGCCGAACGGGTCGGGCAGCCCCGGGTGGCTGGCGACGATCGCGTCCTGCCACCCGGTGATGCCGAGCGAGAGCAGGTACTCCTGGGCGGCGAGCAGGCCCTGGTACCAGTCCTCCTCGCCGGCCGGCGGCATCAGCCGGGAGACCAGCCGCGCGGCCCCCTCCTGGAGCATGCCGACCGGCTCCCCGGCCGCGTCCCGCTCGATCCGGCCGTCCGGCGGGTCGGGCGTGGCCGCGCCGATGCCGGCCAGCTCCAGCGCGCGGCTGTTCACCCACGCCCCGTGCCCGTCCCGGTTCGGCAGGAACGCGGGCCGCCCTCCGGTCACCGGGTCCAGCAGGTCCTTCGTGGGCACCCCTCCGGGGAACGCCTCCATCGACCAGCCGCCCCCCGTGATCCACCCGGCGCCGGGGTGGGCCGCGCAGTAAGCGGCGATCCGGTCCAGGTACTCGGCGGCGGTCTTCGCGCCCGACAGGTCGCAGCGGACCATCCGCTCACCCGCCAGGACCGGATGGACGTGGGCGTCGATGAAGCCGGGCAGCAGCGTCCCGCCGGCCAGGTCGACCGGCTCAGCCCCGCGGGCATGCTCGGCGACGTCCGGGGAGTCCTGCGGCCCGATGCCGGTGATCGTGGCGCCGGCGACGGTGACCACCGTGCCCTCCGGCCAGAACCGGGCGCCGTCGAAAACCGTGCCGTTCCGGAAGACCAGCCGCCGCCTCGCCGGCCGCCGGGCCCGTGGCTCTGCCCGGCCTCGCGCCGCCCCCGGCCCCGCCTGCCCTGCCCCGGACGGCGGTCCGACATCAGCTCGCACGCGGTCCTCCCGGATGAGGTAGAGATGCCCGAAATTACATCACTGCCCGGGAAGCTAGTCAATGCTTGTGACAAAGGTGCTGATGCGTGCGATGCTGGCTCCGTGACGGGCACCAGGCGCAGCCGCGGCGACCCCGCCGGGCCGCCGGAGCGGAAGGCGCGCGCGCGCCGCACCCGGGGCAGCCTCACGCCCCAGATGATCGTCTCCGCGAGCCTGCGCCTGCTCGACGAAGGCGGCCGGGACGGGTTCAGCCTGCCCAAGCTGGGCCGCGCGCTCGGGGCCGACCCCACGGCGGTCTACCGGCACTTCGCCAGCAAGGACGACCTCATCCTGGCGATCGCCGACCGGCTGATCGAGGAGGCGATGACCGGGCTGTCCGCCGGCCCGTGCTGGGTCCAGACCGTGACCGAGTCGACGCGGCGGCTGCGTGCCACCTACCGGCGGCACCCGGCCGCGGCATCGCTGTCGGCCTGCCGCACCACCCAGCGCCCGGCCGAGATGCGGGTCGTCGACCTGCTGATCGGCGCGGTGCTGCAGGCCGGCTTCGAGGGGGCTCGGGCCGCCGTGGTGTACCGCGCGCTCGGCGACTTCGCGCTGTCCTGGGCCGGGGGGGAGGCGGCGTTCCTCGCGCTCGACGAGTCGGCGCAGCGCACGGACCGGGCTGCCTGGACCCGCGCCTACCTGGGGGTCGACCCGGCCGAGCACCCCAACATCTGGCAGGTCAGGTCCGAGCTGCCCGGCGTGGACGACGACGACATCTTCGAGACGATCCTCTCCCTGGTGGTCTCCGGCCTGCGGGCCGCCGCCCCCCGGCCCTGCGGCTGCCCGCGCCACGCCGTCCTGGACGGCTCGCCGGCCCGGCAGGCGGCTGCCCCGCCCGCCAGCTGAGCTGGTGCCGCCACGGCGGCCGCCAGCCTCCAAGGTCGCCGGCTCCGGCTGGCCCTAGCCGCCTCGCCGGCCCGCTGCGCCCCCCCGTCGCGAGCCCGCGAAGTAGTCGCGGGTGCCGGGCCAGCCGGCGGAGTGGGCTCCCTCGCCGCGCCGGTACCCGGGGACCCGGAGCGCCAGCGCGGCCGTCCCGCGGGCGGGCTCACCGCCGCAGTGGTCCCGCACGGCGCCCAGCACCGTGCTCACGCACCGGGCCGCCGATGCCGCGCGCAGCCCGGCGACCACCTGGCGAAGGCGCTCCGCGCCGAACTCCGGCTGGCCCCCGGCCCCGGGCGCGGTGACCAGGCTCCGCGTGGCCAGGACTAACCCGTCGCCCGGCCAGAGCGTGAGCCTGGCGTCGGCCAGGTGCGGATCGCGGCTCCGGCCGAGGATGGGCCCGGATGAGCCGAGCCACCGCAGGCTGCCGTCGGCCCGCCACGCCAGGGCCGGCGGGGAGCCTGCCGCGCAGACGTGCCCGCGAGCCCCGAACCGGGTCGGCCGGACGGTGACGCACGTCGCGGCCACGCCCTGGCCGTCGGCTGCGGGCCAGGCGAGCAGCGCGCGATGGAGCGCCTGCAGGATCAGGCTTGGCCGGGACTCGATGTCGACGGTGGCGCGCAGCACCGATCGCGCGAGCGCGGCGCTTCCGGCATCCGGCTGCCCGGCTCCCGCGCGCCCTGCGGGCGCGGCGCTGCCCGCCGCGACGTCGGGCTCCACGTTCCCGATGATCAGCGTGGCGCCCCCACCGGCGAGCGGCAAGACCTCGCAGAAGTCGCCGGCCAGGCTGGGCGTCCGCGCGCCGGGCAGGCGGCCCGCCGACACCTGCAGGCCCGGGAGCGCGGCGACCTCATTGCCCGCGCCCGGGTGCGGGCCAGTGACGTACCACGCCATGATCTTCGCTTGCGCTCTCCGGTCTCACAGGGCCACCAGGCTGAACGTGCATCCGGGGCAGGGTCTGGGCCGCCGGCGAGCAGTCAATCACATGAACGGGCGTTCGCGCGGCTTTGGGGCGCGGGCGCCGGCCGGCGCCGGGAGGCGACTGCTGGGGCATGCGAGCTCACGGGGAAGGCATGCCCGTGAGGGAAGGCGGCGGGTTCTGATGCCGGGCATGAGCACGGGCCCATTCGGAAATCCTGTGGCTGCTGGACGGCGCGCGGCAAGGCTCAGCCCGGCCGGCCTCACGACCCGCGCGCGGACGTGGCCCTCGCGACGAGCTCGCGCACGCGCTCGCGCGGGAGCGCGGGCGTGCGGTGACCGTCCCGGCCGGTCATCTCCTCGTTGGCGACGAGCGCGTTTGCCACCGACTCCTCCACCGCCTGCACGACGGCCTCGCAGAACGGGTCGATGTGGCCCCACGGCACGAACTCCAGGCGGTCCAGGTGCTCCGGCGAGGGGTACAAGGTGGCGACCGATGGCGTGAACGCGCCCTCGTTGGCGGTCGAGAACGCGAGGAACAGGTCACCGGAGAAGTGCGAGCCGCTCGTCCCGGTGCGGGCGAGGCCGAGCGTGACGCGCCGGGCCAGCGCCCGGCACTGGTGGGGCAGCAGCGGGGCGTCGGTCGCCACGACCGCGATGACCGACCCGGCGCCCGGCGGCGCGGAGAAGTGCTCGGCCATCGGGTTGTCGTCCGCGAGCGCCTCGCCGAGCGGAACGCCCGCGAGCACCAGCTCGCGCCGGTCCCCGAAGTTGGCCTGCACGAACGCGCCGACCGTGTACTCGCGCCCGGCGTAGCCGACGACCCGGGACGCCGTCCCCGACCCTCCCTTGAACGCGTAGCAGTTCATGCCGGTCCCGCCGCCGACGGACCCCTCCTCGACCGGGCCGCCCCCCTCGGCCGCCTCAAGGGCTTCCACCACCGTCGACTCGTGGACGTGGTGGCCGTTGATGTCGTTCAGGTAGCCGTCCCAGGTCTCCGCCGCCACCGGCATGAGCCACGCCCGGGTGAGGCGGGGGTGATGCCGGTGCGTCCAGGCGACGATGCCGGCATGTCCCACGCCGACCGCGTGCGTGTTGGTGATGACGACCGGGCCGGAGAACGTGCCCGATTCCTCGATCCACCAGGCTCCGGTCATCTCGCCGTTGCCGTTCTGGTTGTGCAGCCCGGCCGCCACCGGGTCACCCGGGCGCTCCTTGCCCCGCGGGTGGATCGCGGTCACCCCGGTGCGCACGTCGGTGCCTTCGATCAGGGTGACGTAGCCGACCTCGACCCCCGGCACGTCGGTGATCGCGTTCCAGCGGCCCGGCCGGCCGGCGAACGGGATGCCGAGGGCGCGTGCCCGCGGCTTGCCCGACGGGGTCGACAGGTGCGGACCGGGCCCCGCCGCCCCGGGGCGCGCGCCCGGGGCCGGGCTCACCCCGACACCGCCCGGGCCGGCTCGTGCTCCTCGCCGGCCGGAGCGTCGCGCAGCGTCCAGGCCCGGCCCCGCTGGGGCAGCAGCACGATCGCCCAGTAGACCACGCCGATGCCCATCGTGATGAGCGTCACCTCCAGCAGCAGCCTGGTCTGCTGAGTGAAGACGTAGCCGAGGGCCGCCAGGGCCAGCAGCGGCGGCAGCGGCCACAACGGCATCTTGTACGGCCCGTGGCGGGTCGCGCCGGCCGGCCTGGCCACCAGCGCCGCGATGGCCACCAGGGCGTAGTCCGCCACCAGGCTCGCGCCGGTCAGGTTGACGAGGGTGTTGAGCGAGACGGTCAGGCACAGGACGGCCCCGAGGACGCCGATGAAGATCGTGGCGATCCACGGCGAGCGGAACCTCGGGTGCAGGTCCGCCAGCCACCGGCTCACCGGGCCGGGGAACGCGCGGTCCCGGGCCGAGCTGTACAGGATGCGCCCGTAGCTCAGGATGATCGCGATCACGGCGTTGAGGATCGCCAGGCAGATGCCGACGCTCACCACGTCGTAGAGCCCGGCGTTGGCCGTGCTCTCGATGAAGTACTGCAGCGGGATGGCGGACCTGGTGAACGTGGCCAGGTCGGGGGCCCCGATGATGGTCGAGGCGAACGGCACCAGCTCGGCCAGGACCGTGATCACCAGCGACCAGAGGATCGCCCGGGCGATGTTCCGCCTCGGCCCGGCCGTCTCCTCGGCGAAGTTCACCGCGTTGGCGTAGCCGTTGTAAGAGAAGATCGCGACGGCCGTCAGCGCGAGGATGCCGGAGAACGCGACCGGGACGAGCGCCCCGTGCGGTCCCCCGATCACCGGGTGGGCGAGCGCGTGCCAGTTCCTGGCGTGCGAGAGGCCGAGCACCGTGAGGATCAGCAGCGCCGCCATCTCGATGCCGAGGAATATGCCGGTGAGCACGGCGTTGAAGCGGATCTTCAGCGTGGCGATGGCCGCCGCGATGATCATGATCGCCGCGCCGACGTAGCGCGGGTCGATGTTGGCGACCACGGCCAGGTAGGTGCCCGCCCCGAGGGCGATCGTGGCCGGGATGAAGGCGATGAAGTCCACGTACAGGGCGTAGGTGATGAAGCTGACCGGCCCGGACAGCGGCGCGGCCCTGCCCTTGAACGAGTGGCCGACCAGCGCGTAGTCCCCGCCGGCGATCGGGAAGGCCGCGCCGAGCTCCGCCCAGCAGAAGGCCATGAGCACGCCGACGATGGCGGCGAAGACGAACGACCAGAACGAGCCGCTCCCGGCGGCCACGAGCGCCACCGGGGCGATGATGAAGACCGACGCCGCGGGGGTCACCCCGGACAGCGTGATGAGGATGTTGCCGAGCACGCCGATCGAGCGCGACAGCTCCTGCTTGTAGCGACCGTGCGCGTGGCCCTCGATGGCGTGCTCGGCCCGCGCGACGGCGACCGCGAATTCCTTCTCCTGCTCGCCCGTGAGCCCCTCTGGCGGTTGCATGGTGCCGGGCGCGGGCACCGGGTCCGGGGCGCCGGCCGACCTGTCGGTGTCCATTCGGGTCTCCTCCCCTGCGGCCCGCCGGGGGCCTCAGCATGGAGCCGATGCTACGGATCCCGTAGAAGAGGAACAATGCACGTTCTGAGCATTGATTCACCTGCTAGCTGCACATAATGTGCGGTGCTGTGACGCTGACCCTGCGCGAGATCCTGGACCTTGAGCCGCTCCGCACGGCGCGCCCGCGGGTGCTCGCCGGCCGGGGCCGTCTCGACGAGATCGTCCGGTGGGTCCACGTCACGGAGCTGCCTGACATCGCCTACCTGCTCCGGGGCGGTGAGCTGCTGCTCACGACCGGCATGGCGATCGCCGGGAGCTCGCGCGTCCAGGAGCGGTACATCGCCGAGCTGGCCGCGGCCCGGGTGTCCGGCCTCGTGGTCGAGCTGGGCCGCAACTTCCGCCAGCTGCCCGGCGCGATGATCGAGGCCGCGGAATCCGCGGGGCTGCCCCTCGTGGCGCTGGAACGCGAGGCGCGGTTCGTCGAGGTGACCGAGGCGGTGCACCGGGAGATCATCAACCGGCAGTACGAGCTGCTGCGCCGGGCGGAGCAGGTCAGCCGGGAGCTGACCGAGCTCATCCTGTCGGGGGCGGGCCTCGGGCGCATCGTGGACCGGCTCGCCGAGATCTTCGGCAACCACGTGGTGCTCGAGGATGACGCCCACCAGGTCGTGGAGATCGCCGGGGTGAACGACGGGCTCGGCGAGGTGCTCGTCGGGTGGGACGAGCATGCCCGCGGCGGCCACGACGAGGTCGAGCGGGGGACCGTGCACCGCCATGACGGGGCCCCGCGCTGCATGTGGGTGACGTTGTGGCTGCGGCATGAGCCGTGGGGGCGCCTGCACGTGCTGGAGACGCGGAGCCGGCTGGATGACATCACGGAGCTGCTCGTCGACCGGGCCGGCGCGTCCATCAGCCTGACGCTGCTGTCCGAGAAGGACGCCGCGCACCTGGCCGACCGGGCGCGCAGCGCCCTGGTGGGCGAGGTTGTCTCCGGCCGCTACGGGCCGACGGCGGACTTCCTGCGCCGGGCGCGCAGCCTCGGCGCCGACCTGGGAGCCGGGCGCCTGGTGGTCCTCGCCGTCGGGACCTCCTGGCCGGCGTGGGGCGCTGCCGCGGGCCACGGCGCCGGCCAGGCGGCGGCGAGCGATGAAGAGCGCCGGCTCGCCGTACGGGCAGCCGTCGCCACCGACATCCGGCAGCTGGCGGCCGACCGGGGGTGGGGGGCGCTCGTGGGCCTCAGCGGTGACCACATCCTCGCCGTCCTCGCGGTCCCGGGCGCCCGCCCGCTCCCCGGGCTGCTCGACGAGCTCATCGACCAGGCAGCGGCCCGGGCGAAGGGACGCGGCGAGCACGTCGAGCTGACCGCGGGGGCGAGCTCGCAGACACCGCCCGACGCGCTCCCGAGGGCGGCCGACGAAGCGCTGACCGCCCTCGGCGTGGGGAACGTCGGCGCGGGGCGCGCGAGCGCCGGCCGCCACCGGGTCCGCCACTTCGCCGATCTGGGCACCTACCAGCTGCTGGCACGGCTCGCCCAGGGCCCGGAGCTGGCCCGGTTCGTCGACTCCGAGCTGCGGGCCGTGCTCGCCCACGATGCCCGGTCCCGCTCCAGGCTCCTCCCCACGCTCACCTGCTACCTGGAGAACGCCGGGCGCAAGGCGGAGACGATCCGCGCTCTCGGCATCCAGCGCCGCACGCTGTACGCCAGGCTCGAGCGGCTCGAAGCGCTCCTCGGACGGAGCCTTGAGTCGCAGGACACCCGGACCCGCCTCACCCTCGCCGTGCAGGGCCTCGCCCTGCTGCGGGACCGGCGGCCGCCCCGGGAGGGGACCGGCCCCTGGTGAGCGGCGCCGGCGGGCGGCAGGCCTGGGCGCCGGCCGCGCCGGGCATGCTCCGCCCGCCGTCCGGCCGGCTCATCCGCGGCCAGGGCCTGAGCCGCCCGCTCCCGCCAGGACCACGTGCCGAGCGGGTCGAGGTCGCCTGCCTGGGCGGGCGCGGGCGCACCGGCACCGCGCTGGCCTGCCTGGCCATCATCGACGGCGTGCCGCCCCGGGAGGCGGTCCGCTACGTCCGCGATCGCTCTCATCCGCGCGCGGTCGAGACCTTCCGGCAGCGCCGCTACGTCGCCCGGTTCGCCGCGCCTGGAGCCGGGGCGCCGGAAGTCAGGGACGACCGGGCCTGAGCCGGCCGCCGGGCACGCGGAACGGAAGTCACGCCGTCACGTGCCAGGGCTCGTTCCGGGCAGGCCGGCCCGGTCGCCCCGGCCCGCCAGGTTCCTCCAGAGGAACTCGAAGACCAGCGCGGACTTGAGCGCCCGCTGCTCGTTGTCTGCCGCCGCTCCGTGGCCGCCCTCGATGTTCTCGTAGTAGGTCACGTCATAGCCGTGCTCGGCGAGCAGCGCGGCCATCTTCCTGGCGTGCCCCGGGTGCACCCGGTCGTCACGCGTGGAGGTGATGAGCAGCACCGGCGGGTACGGCCGGCCAGGCGCCACGTTGTGGTACGGGGAAAACGGCCGCAGGTGCTCCCACTGCTCCGGCTCGCGCGGGTCACCGTACTCGGCGATCCACGAGGCGCCGGCGAGCAGCTCGTGGTAGCGCCGCATGTCCAGCAGCGGCACCTGGCAGGCGATCGCGCCGAACAGCTCCGGGTAGCGGGTGAGCATCACCCCCATGAGCAGGCCGCCGTTACTGGCTCCCTCGATGCCCAGGCGCTCCCGGGTGGCGATGCCGCGCGCGGCAAGATCCCGCGCGACCGCCGCGAAGTCCTCATACACCCGGTGCCGGCGCTCCTTGACCGCGGACATGTGCCATCCGGGGCCGTACTCCCCGCCGCCGCGCAGGTTCGCAACCACGTAGGTGCCACCGCGGGCCAGCCAGGCCCGCCCGGTCACGCCGCTGTAGAACGGGGTCAGCGACACCTCGAACCCGCCGTACCCGGTCAGCAGCACCGGGCCGCCCGGGCCGCCCTCCGGGCCGGTCACGAAGTACGGCACCCGGGTGCCGTCGTCGGAGGTGGCGAAGAACTGCCGGACCGACAGGCCGTCCGCGTCGAACCACGCGGGCTCGCGCTTGAGGTCCTCCGCTGCCCCGCCGATCACCCCGCGGCGCAGGGTGGCGGGCTGGGTGAACCCGGAGCTGGTGAGCATGTACTCGTCGCTGTCGTAGGGGTCGGTGCCGGCGATGTCGGTCTGGGCGAGCTCCGGCACGCCGGGCAGCGGCGCGCGCCGCCAGCGGCTCCCCGCGTGGCCCGGGCCGTTCCCGCCCGTTTCCGGCCCGGGCCCGCCCGCATCCGGCCCGGGCCCGCCGGGCGGCGTCACAACGGCCAGCTCGCTGCGGACATCACGCAGCGTGCCCAGGATCAGATGGTGCCGCGTCCAGGCCCAGTAGCTCAGGGCGGACCGCTCGTCGGGCTCGAACAGCACCTCCAGGTCGCGCTCCCCCGCCAGGTAGGCGTCGAACGGCGCCGCCAGCAGCGCCCCGGCCGGGTACGTCGCGCCGCCGACCGCCCACGCCGACCGGGTGCGGACCAGCAGCCACTGCCGGTGCGCGGCCGCGTCGGCGTCCTCGGGCACGTCGATCCGCACCAGGTCGCCCCCGGATCGCAGGTACAGCTCGCTGCGGTAGAAGTCGAGCGAGCGCACGACGAAGTCCCGCTCGAACCCTGGCGTCGGGTCACGGAACGCCGAGACCGCCACGTCCTCGGGCTTGCCCTCGAAGACGACCTCCGCCTGGTCCAGCGGCGTGCCCCGCCGCCACTGCTTGACGATCCGCGGGTAGCCGGACGTGGTGAGCGATCCGGGGCCGAAGTCCGTGCCCACGTAGATGTGGTCGGCATCGATCCAGCTCACGTCGGTCTTGGCCTCGGGAAGCGCGAAGCCGTCGGTGACGAACTCCCGCTCCGCGATGTCGAACTCGCGGACGACGCTCGCGTCGGCGCCGCCACGTGACAGGTGAACGAGGGCCTGCCGGTACCCGCCCGGCCGCAGCACGGTCGCCCCTTGCCAGACCCAGCTCTCGCCGTCCGCCGCCGCGAGCGCGTCGACGTCGATGAGCACCTCCCACTCGGGGCGCTCCCGGCGGTACTCCTCCAGCGTGGTGCGCCGCCACAGGCCCTTCCGATGCTCCGCGTCCTGCCAGAAGTTGTACAGGTGCTCGCCCCGGCGGCTGACGTACGGGATGCGCTCATCGGCGTCGAGCACCTCGCGGACCTGAGCGCGCAGCTCCTCGAACCGCGCGCCGCCGGACAGCCGCGCCAGGGCCTGCGCGTTCCGTTCCCGCACCCACTCCAGCGCCCGGTCCCCGGTGATCTCCTCCAGCCAGAGGTACCGGTCGTCCGATCCGGCGTCGCTCGCGAGGGTCATGCCGCAAGTATCGCCGCCCGCGCCGGCATCGCGGCCGGCGGGTGCCGCCGGCAGCCGGCGGCAGGCTGGCCGGCATCGCCGACCCCGGCGGGCCGCGGGGCCGCGCACCCGCGGGATCACGAGGCGGCCGGACCGGCTCGCCGGCCGGGACCCACGCGGGGCCGCGCACCCGCGCGATCACGGCGCTCGCCCCCCCGCGGCGGGAGGAGGACAATCCGCTCATGGAGCGATTCGGGCCGGCGTGGATCGACCGGCTGCCCGACGAGATGAGCGGCCAGCGGCAGATCCTGCGGCGGCTGCTGAGCGCCTGCGAGGCCGACCCCGACATCCAGTGGCTGGTCGTCGCCGCCTCCGTCGGCCGCGGCGCAGGCGACCGCCTGTCCGACCTGGACCTGGGGGTGGGCGTCGCGGACGAGCGGTTCGGCACCGCCCTGGTGCGGGTCCGCGATCTCACCGGGGCGCTTGGTGACCTGGTGGACTCTTACCAGCACCAGATCCCCGGGCTGTGCCATCCGCACGAGCGGATCTTCGCCCAGTACGCCGACCGGTGCCAGGTCGACCTGGTGGTGTTCCCCGCGTCGCAGCAGGTGGGCGGCGTCAAGGACGCGGTGGTCCTGTATGACCCGGGCCGGCGCGTCACCGGTCGCTTCGAGGACCGGGCCGTGACGCCCGGGCAGGTCCGCGAATGGGCGTTCCGCGGCTGGTGCGCACTCGCCGACATCGGCAAGTACCTGCGCCGCGGATCGCCGTGGGAGGCGCTGGGCCGGCTGGGCGAGGCGCGCGAGGCGCTGTGGCGGCTGTGGGCCGTGGCAAGCGGCGTCCCGAACCCGCAGCTCGGGGTCACCAGCGTGCTCGACTTCGCTCCCGAGGCAATGCCGGAGTGGATGGCGGACACGGTCGCGGACCTGGACCCGGGCCGGCTGCTCGCCGCGGCCAGGCAGCTGGCCGCCCGGCTCGCCGGGATCGGCGAGCACCTGACGGACGATCACCGGGCCGCGCTCCCCGCGGCGATGGCGCGCTTCGTCGTGGCCGACCTCTCCGACCTCGCGGAGGGGCCGGGCGGTTCAGCCGCGGCGGGCCGCTGACCGGCCCGCCGTTCCACGCCCCGCTTGCGCTCGCCGCCGACAGGCAGCCGCTCGCGGACGAGGTGGCCGCGCGTTCGCCGAGCGGTCCGCCGCGAAGACCCGGGCACGGCGCGGCCGGGCGTAGCTCACCGGCCGGCCCTCACGAGCCCGGGCAGACCGCGTTGATCTCCGCGACCATCGGCGAGATCGCCTTCCGCAGGCCGGCCAGAGCGGCGCTGAGCGCCTGGACCTGCGCGGCGGTCGGAGTGCTGGTCATGCCCTGGGCGGCCGACCTGACCCTGGCGAGCGCGGCGGAGAGCTGGCCGGCCTGACTGGCGAACGGCCCCTTGGCCTGCGCCTTCAGCCCGGACAACTCGGCCTGCGCCCCGGCCAGGCGCGCCCGGATCTCGGCGGCCGAGCGGGTGCTCACGTTCATGTGCGCCAGGTCGTCCAGGGACGAGCGCAGCGCGTCGATCTGGTGGCACGGAATGGCCGGGCTGCTGGTCGCCGAGGCGTGCGGCGAGGTGGCTGCCGGGCTGCTGGGACCGCTCGAACCGCTGGGACTGCCCGAGCCGCACCCGGCCGCGAGGGCGGCGCAGGCGGCGAGGGACCCGGCAATCACCACGGCCCGCCGGGATTGCCGGAAGCGATGGGGAACACTCATGGGCGCAGCGTTCCCCGCCCGGGCCGTGGTCCCCTCACCCGGCCAGGGTGATCTCGCCCGTGCGGCGCGGCCCCGGCACGCCCGGGGACATACCCCCGCCGGTATTTGCCTCCTGGTGCCGCGGTCGGCTATCGTGCCGGGAGTCGATACCTACCGGGGTATATGAAGGGTGGAGCATGATACGTGAGGTCGATGTGCGGACGTTCGCCGCGGCCCACCGGGACGGGGCGTTCGTCATCGACGTGCGCGAGGCCTACGAGTACGCCGCCGGGCACGTCCCCGGCGCGCTGCTGGTCCCCCTGGCCACCGTGCATGCCCGGATGGGCGAGTTCCCGCGCCACGAGCCGGTGTACGTGATCTGCGCATCGGGCAGCCGCAGCCTGGCCGCGGCCTCGTGGCTGGCGTCGGCGGGAATCGACGCCTGGTCCGTGGCGGGCGGGACGAGCGCCTGGGCGAGTGCGGGCGGCCCCCTGGCGAGGCGCCTTCGCGCCGCCCCGGGGCCGAACGGGCTCGGCGCCCTGCGCGAGAACGGGCTCGGCGCATGATCGACGTCATCGGCGTCGACACCCCGTCGCTCGGCGACCGCAGCTACCTCGCCACGGACGGCCAGGTCGCCCTGGTGATCGACCCGCAGCGGGACATCGACCGCGTGCTCGGCCTCGCGGCCGAGCACGGCGTGCGAATCACTCACGTGTTCGAGACCCACATCCACAACGACTACGTGACCGGCGGGCTGGCGCTCGCCCGCCACACCGGGGCCGCGTACCACGTGAACGCCGCCGACAAGGTGGCCTACGAGCGCACGCCCGTCTCGGACGGCGACGTGATCGCGGTCGGGGACGTGATGCGGCTCACCGCCATCGCCACGCCCGGCCACACGTTCACGCACCTGTCCTACGCGCTCTCGGATGCCGCGACCGGGAGGATCGCAGCGGCCTTCACCGGCGGGTCGCTGCTGTACGGCTCGACCGGACGGCCGGACCTGCTCGGCCCCGCGCACACCGAGGCTCTCGCCAAGGCGCAGCACGCCTCCGCCCGGCGCCTGGCCGCGCTGCCGGACCAGACCCCGGTCTGGCCCACCCACGGGTTCGGCAGCTTCTGCTCGGCCACCCAGGCGGCCGGAACCGCGTCCACGATCGGCGAGCAGAAGCGGGTCAACCCGGTGCTGCTGCTCGACCGGGAGCGGTACGTGGCCGGGCTCCTCGCCGGGCTCGACGCCTACCCTGCGTACTACGCGCACATGGCGGCGGCCAACGCCGCCGGCCCGGCCGCCGCCGACCTCACCCCGCCCGAGCCCGCTGACGCGGCAACCCTGGCGGCGCGGATCGCGGCGGGAGAGTGGGTGGTGGACCTGCGGTCGCGGCGCGCGTTCGCCGCCGGCCACGTGCCCGGCACGCTGAGCTTCGAGCACGGCACCGACTTCACCAGCTACCTGGGCTGGCTGATCCCGTGGGGCACCCCGCTGACCCTCATCGGCGAGACCCCGGACCAGGTCGCCGCCGCCCAGCGGGACCTGGCGAGGATCGGCATCGACCGGCTCGCCGGGGCTGCGTCGGGCCGGCCGGAGGAGCTGGCCGGGGGCCGGCCGCTCGCCTCGATCGCGGTCGCCGGCTTCGCCGAGCTCGAGGCGGTCCGGCATCACCGGCCGGTGACGATCCTCGACGTGCGCCGGGCGGCCGAGTGGGCGGACGGCCATCTCGACGGCGCGGTCCACATCCCGCTGCACGACCTGCCGGCCCGGATCGCCGCCGGGAACGTGCCGCCAGGCGAGATCTGGGTGCACTGCCAGTCGGGGTACCGCTCGTTCATCGCCGCGTCGCTGCTCCAGGCAGCGGGCCGGACGGTGGTCGCGGTCGATGACGACTTCACCCGGGCGTCCGGCGCCGGGCTCGCGCTGGCCGCGGGGTGAGCGCCCGGCACGGCGGGGTGACCCTGCGGTGATCGTCCTCGCGGTCGCTGCCGGCCTGGTCATCGGCGGCAGCCTCGGCGCCCTCGGCGGGGGCGGGTCGATCCTGACCGTGCCCGCCCTGGTGTACCTGCTCCGGGAGAGCCCGCATCAGGCCACGACCGCGTCGCTGATCGTGGTCGGGGCGGCCGCGCTCGCGGGGGCGGTGATTCACCACCGGGCCGGCCGGGTCCGGTTGCTTCCCGGCCTCGCCTTCGGCGCGGCGGGCATCGCCGGCTCCTACGCCGGGTCGCTGGCCAGCGCGGCTGTCCCGGCACCGCTGCTGCTCGCCGGATTCGGCGTGCTGATGCTGGTGGTGGCGGCGCTGATGCTGCTGCGCCGGGACCGGCCCGGCGGCCGGCGGCCGGCGGCCGGCCCTGGCCGTCCGGCGACGGCGGTGGCGGCGGCAGGCGCCGGCCCCGCCCTCGCCGGCCCCGCCCGGCCCAGCGCCGGCGCGAGCGCCGCAGCAGGCGCCGCGGGCCTTGCCCGGCTCGCCGCCAGGCGCGGGCTGTCTCGCGAGGTCCTCGTGGTGCTGGCCGCCGCCACGGGTGTCGGGCTGATCACGGGGTTCTTCGGAGTCGGCGGCGGGTTCGTGGTGGTGCCCGCCCTCGTGCTGGTCCTCCGCTTCGACCTGCCGGCGGCGGCCGGGACCTCGCTGGTGGTGATCGCGGTGAACAGCGCCGCCGCCCTCGTCGCCCGGGCCGGGCACGTCGCCCAGCAGAGCTGGCCGCTCCTGGCCGTCTTCGCCGCTGCCACCGCGGCGGGCGCGCTCACCGCGGGCGGCCTCGCCGGCCGGATCAGCCCGCGCCGCCTCAACGCCGCGTTCGTCGTCCTGATCATCCTGGTCGCCGCGTACACGCTCGCCCGCAGCGTCCCGGCGCTGGCCTGAGGTGGCGGAGCCGCGGCGCACGGCGTCGCGGCGGCAGCCCGCCGGCCGCAGGTCCGCCGGCCAGGCCGGTACCGGTGCACGGGGGACGGCGAAGCCGGGATCACCTCGCGCGGCGGCCGACCCGGAATAATACCCTCTCGGGTATGAGGGTGACGGACGTGGGTGAACGCCGGCGGCTGCTGCCGACCTGGCGGAGCGTGCTCGCCGTCGTGGCTCATCCGGACGACGAGTCATTCGGGCTCGGCGCGGTGATCGCCGAGCTGGTCCGGCGCGGGGCTGCCGTTCACGTCCTGTGCTTCACCCACGGCGAGGCCTCCACGCTCAACGAGACGCACACCGACCTGCGGGCCACGAGGGAGGCCGAGCTCCACCGGGCCGGCACCGAGCTCGGCGTGGCTTCGGTGGCCCTGCTTGAGTACTCCGACGGCGCGCTAGCAGGCGTCGCCCGCGCCGAGCTGGCCAGCCGCGTCCTGGATGCCGCCCGCCGGGTCGGCGCCACGGGCGGCCCTGACGGCCTCCTGGTCTTCGATGACACTGGGATCACCGGTCACCCCGACCACCGCGCGGCCACGGCCGCCGCCGCCGACGCCGCAGAGCTCGCCGCTCTTCCGGTCCTGGCGTGGACGCTGCCCGCCGACGTGGCCGCCGTGCTGCGCGCCGAGACCGGTCAGCCGTTCGCCGGCCGCCCGGAGGCCGAGATCGACATGAGCATCGTGGTGGACCGTGCCGCGCAGCGACGCGCCGCCCTGGCCCACGCCAGCCAGGTCCCTCCCGGCGCCGCGGTCTGGCGCCGCCTGGAGCTGCTCGGCGACCGCGAGCACCTGCGCTGGCTGCGCCCGCAGACGGCTCCCTCCGGCCATGGCGCCGGCCGGTAGCGCGGCTGGTGGCCGGCCCGGTGGTCGCCGGCCCGGTGTTCGCCGGCCGGCCCGCGGCGCCGGCGCTACGGCGTGCGGTTGGCGTCGATCTGGTCGAAGTCCCCGTAGCCGTTGCTCGTGCCACCGCCGCCCGACCACTGCCACATCAGCGCCTTGGCGCTCGCGCTGGTATCCCCGCCGAAGAACGCCGCGCACGTGCTCGTGCCCCTCAGGCACCAGCCGGATGGCGGGCTGGCGAGGCTGGAGGTGTCCTGCGTGTAGGTCCACTCGTAGAACGCGGCGATCTGCGACGGGGCGCCGTTGCCGAAGATCAGCGGCCAGATCGACGGGGCGGAGTAGACGCCGGGCTGGTACCGCGAATGGCTGGTCAGGTAGCTGGCGAACCCGTCGAGCACCGCGCGGTCCACCGCCGGGGCGATGTAACTGGACCTCACCTTCCCGCTGCACGGCGCGGTGTAGACCGCGTTCCACCCGTTGTCCGGGGCGGGCGTGTAGGCCGGGGCGTGGCCCGGCAGCTCGACGTCCATCCAGACGACCGGGTAGTTCTCGCTGCCGTGGATGTCGAAGAGCGCCCGCGCTGCCTGCGCCCGGCCCCAGGCGGCGGCCTCGGCGACCGTCCCGTTGTAGCGCGGGTCCACGCCCGGTCCGGCCATGAACCAGTAGGCGGCCGTGCCGATCCCGAGGTGGTAGGTGGCGAAGTCGGCCGCGGCCTGAGCGAAGTTCACCGACGACCAGGCAAGGGCCCCGTGACAGCCCTGCCACCGCGCCCAGTTGCCGACCATGCCCACGTAGCCGCCGTACGCGCCGCCGATCACCGGCTCGTGGTACGGGCCGGTGCCGGTGACCGGCATGGCGCGGCTGTCGGTGCCGTACCAGAACCCGGCCGGGCTGTCCCCGGCGGGCCGCAGGGCCATGGCGGGCCGCTGCGCGCCTGGCAGGTCCGCGGCGCGTGAGCCGGCGGCGCGGAACCCCGCAGCGGCGGTGCTCACAGGGCCGTCCGGCAGTGCGCCCGCGGTGGCGGGCGGGACCAGCCGCGCCGCCCAGGCCGCGGCCATGGCGCAGGCAAGCAGCATCGCCAGCCTCACGCCGGGCCGCGCGCGGGCGACGGGGCGGTGCGTGGTGCGCGTCATGGGAACCTCCGGCGCCAGGCGGCACAGTTCGTCCCATGCTCCTCCTGGCGCCCGGGTGGCAACAGGGCCTTCCGTCCCCGGGTCACCCGGGCGACGCGGCGCGGCCGGAGCGGTGCTCCGATTCGCTCTCGGTGCTCTCCTTACCGCAGCAGAACGCCGCCGCGGAGACGCCCTCGGCACTGGGGACCGCGCGCAAGCCAACGCGGACGACTCGCTCGGCGCGGCGGCCGAGGTCGCCTCGCCCACGGGGCCGCGGCGGCCTCACGGTGCGGTGGCCGGCCGTCCCGGCCCGCTCCGCAGGGCCGACGAGCTGCTCACAGGCGGCCGATGTCGAACCTGCCGCTCTTGATGCCGGAGGTCAGGGCGCGCCACTGCCGCGGCGTGATGCGCAGCACCGGCCCGGGGTTCTTGCTGTCGCGGATGCCGACCATCCCCCCGCCAAGGCTCGCAATCTCCACGCAATGGCTGTTAGCCTGGCTGCGCGAAGCCTTCACCCAGCGGGTGCCCGCCGCAGCCTCCACCGGAAGCCCCGCTGAATGAGGATCCGTTGATGTCATTCCGTCTCCCTTCCCCTCCTACTGGCCAAATCCGTTCGCCTTTGAGATTTCCCTGGACCACTCGGCACGCGCCTCTGGTCAAGCCCACGCGCTCCGCGCAATCCGCTCGATCAGGTCCCGCGACTCACCTGGCCCCAGCGACTTCTCGTACTGACTGTCGAAAACCCGCCTATAGAGATAGCCTTCGTCATCGCTTTCGAAATACAGCTCGCTCTTGGGAAGGTTCTCCGCGATCACCACGTCGGGCAGCAGGGCCTCGCCGTTCAGCGCACCGTAGTTGAGTACCACAAACGAGTCGCCCGGCGCAACAGTCCGGTCGGCGCTCAACGGCAAAATCCTCAGCTCGACGTTCGGCAGGTCGGCGAGCTCGGCCAGGCGCCGCAGCTGGGCGCGCATGACCGGATCGCCACCCACCTTGCGGAGCAGGACGGACTCATCCGCGACCACGGTGAGCCGGGCCGGCTCCGGCCGGGTGAGCACCTCCTGCCTGCGCATGCGGACCTGCACGCGCCGCTCCACCGCCTGGGGCGTGATGGGTACGACCCGCTGGTAACCGAGCATGATGTGCCGGGCATAGTCCTCGGTCTGGAGCAGCCCCGGCACCACGTACGGCTGCCACTCGAGGATCTCGGAGGCCTCGGATTCCAGGCCGATCGCGTCGATGAACTCGGCGGGCAGGTCGCCGGCATACTCGTCCCACCAGCCCTTCTGACGCGCATCGTGCGCCAGGCTTGCCAGCCGCGCCCGCTCGGGCCCGCCGATGCCGTAATAGCCGAGCAGGCGGTCGACATCGGCTGGCTTGGGGGTGGTGCGCCCGGACTCGATTCGAGAGATCTTCGAGGGTGACCACGCAAGGGCCTCGGCGACGCGATCGCCGCTCAGGCCCCGTGACTCGCGGATCTGGCGCAATTCCGCGGCGAGCCGGCGGCGGCGGACCGTGGGGCTCAGCGCCATTCCTCACCGCCCTTCTCCCTCGCACCGCACGCTGCGCGCCCGCCGCGGCGCCGCAACGCCCGCCACGGCGCCGCAACGCCCGGCCGGCCGGGGCCCGGAGCCCGCGCCCGGTGCCAGCCAGGAGCGACCGCAGTGGCCACCGCAGACTCCGGAGCACAGTGTGGCACGGATGGCGGAAGTCTCATGGCAAGACGCCAAGATTTATCCAAGCGAATCTGCCTATGAAGAGTTGCCGAAAGTTTCAGCGGAAGTGACACTGAGAGTACCAGCGATCGTACGCCAGCCATCGGGAGCAAGCAATGCGGGTCCACCGGGCGAGCCGGGCAGCCTCACCCCGCCACGGCCAGCCGGCGGTCGCGCGGCGATCCCGCGCCCCGCCGGGACGCTGCACGGTGGCCCCGGCCGCGACGCGCCAGCAATGATGGCGCGGCTGACGTTGCCGCGTCAGCCGCGCCGAGCACCAGCACCAAATCCCGTTGAAGGAAGGACCAGTGAATCACCCATGGTAGCCCCCCAGCAGCCAGATGCCTAGACCGGGCTGCCACGTGGCAGGCAGACCCGGCAGCTGGCAGCTCCGGGCAGGGCGCCCGGTCACCGGTCCTCCTCGATTCCCGCGCAGGATCTGGACCCCCGAGGAGGCATCGTGTTCGCCGCCCAGGCTCACCTCACGGATCCGAGTTCGGTGGCGATGCTCGCCGCCGTGGTGATCGGCATGTGCGTGGTGTTCTCACGCGCGATGCTGCGGATCGCCACGACGCTGTTCGTCGTGCTCGCCGTGATCGTCGCCATCACCGGCGTCATCGCCGTAGCCGACGTGCTGCGCCGGCTGTTCCCGGCATGACTGGAAGGCCTGCCGACCGTGGCGCCACGGGCGGCAGGCCGCCCGGACCGCACGCGGCGCTGAACCGGCCGGTGGCACCGGCCCCGTGGCACCGGCCCCGTGGCACCGGCTACTCCGGTGCGGACAGCACCCTCCTGGGATGCCGTCCGTCGACATAGCCGAGGAACGGAGGGTAGATCCCGTAGCCGAGCAACTCCTGGAGCCGGCCGGGCAGCTGGCGCACGACCGCGCGCGGCACGGCGAGGCAGTGGTTCTCCTGGGGCCGCAGCCACGCGGCCGCGTACTCCAGGATCACGCCGAGGCGGGGCCGTCCGGTGTGGTTGGCACCGCCGCCGTGCCACAGGCTCCCCAGGTAGAGCATCGCCGACCCCGGGCTCATCGTGGCGGACAGGACCGGGTCGCCCGCCGCCGGCGTGCGCCCGGGCGCCCACTCGTGGCTGCCCGGCACGAACCGCGTGGCCCCGTTGTCCGCGGTGAACTCATCCAGCGGCCACATCGTGTTCACCACGACCGTCGGGTGCGGCTGGGGCAGCGGGTAGATCGCGTCGTCGCGGTGCAGGATCTGCGCGGCCTCCCCCGGCCCGATCTGGATCCCGACCGGGGCGCTGAGCTGGTAGTGCCGCAGGACGCGGTCGAGCACGTCGAGCAGGAGCGGATGGGTGGCGGCCCGGTCGAACGTCCTGGTCTTGGCGAACAGCGCGTACACCCGCCGGGTGGAGAACCCCTCGAAGGCGTTCCGGCCGGTCCTCGTCGCCGCCAGGATCCGGTCCAGGTCGGCCCTCGCCGCCCGGATCTCCGCATCGCTCATCATGCCGGCGATGATGACGTAGCCGTCGCGGACGAGCCGCCCGGCGACGTCCTCGCCGCTGGCGCCGGCCGCGCTCACGGGGGCCGCCAGGGCGCCCGGACCGGGGCTCATGACCGCAATTGTGGCAGCCGTCCCGCGAGCCCGCCAGGATCGCGATCCGCTGGCCGGGCGAGGTGGCCGCTGCGGAGCGTGACGCGCGCCGGGGCGGGGCAGGACAGCCTCGTGCCCCTTCTTGTCGGCACCTCCGGCTGGCAGTACCGGGACTGGCGCGGCCTGCTCTACCCGCCGGGCCTCCCGCAGCGGCGCTGGCTGGAGCACTATGCCGGCGTGTACGCGACCGTGGAGAACGATGGCACGTTCTACCGCCTGCCGCCGCGCGAGACGTTCGAGGACTGGCGGCAGCGCACCCCCGAGGGATTCGTGATGGCCGTCAAGGCCAGCCGGTTCCTCACCCATGTCCGGCACCTCGCTTCCCCCGCCGAGCCGGTCGCGCGGCTGATGCACGCGGCATCGGGGCTGGGCGGCAAGCTCGGCCCGGTCCTGCTGCAGCTGCCGCCGACGCTCGCGGCCGACGCCGGGAGGCTCGCCGCGTGCCTGGCCGAGTTCACCAGGGCGGGCGCCCGGGTGGCGGTCGAGCCGCGCCATCCCTCATGGTGGTCGCCGGAGATCAGGCACGTGCTCGCCGAGCACGGCGCCGCGCTGTGCTGGGCGGACCAGCTCGGCCGGCCCGTGACCCCGCTGTGGCGCACGGCGGACTGGGGGTACCTGCGGTTCCATCAGGGCGCGGCGCGCCCGTGGCCGCGCTACGGGGAGCGCGCGCTGCGCTCCTGGGTGGAACGGGTGGCCGGGGCGTGGCCGGACGACGCGCCGGTGCACGTGTACTTCAACAACGATCCCGGCGGGGCCGCGGTCGCCGACTCGGCGGCGTTCGCCGCGCTGGCCCGCCGGAACGGCCGGACGGTCACCCGGACGCCGGCCCGGGCGTGACCGCGGGCCGTCCGGGCGGCACGGCGGGCGCGCGCTCACCGCAGTCCCGGCGCGGCCGGCGCTCACCGCCCGCGCAGGAACGCGTTCACGATCGGCCCCGCGGTGTCCGCGCCGTACCCGCCCCCCTCGACGATCACGGCGAACGCGAGGTCGCCCTGGTACCCGATGAACCAGCCGTGCGCGCGGATCTTGGTCCCGTCCTGGTACTCGGCGGTCCCGGTCTTGCCGTAGACGCCGGGCGGGAAGCCGACCCCGGCTGCCGTGCCGCTGGTCACGACGGCCCGCATCAGGGGCCGGAGCGTGGCCAGGATGGCCGGGCTGATCGGATGCGGCCTGGCGGTCTGGCGCGGCGCGGGGCTGATCACCAGCAGCGGCGGGTGCCAGGCGCCGCTGTCCACCGCGGCCGCGACCGCCGCCTGGCTCAGCGGGCTGACCAGGTCCGTTCCCTGCCCGAACGCGTCGGCGGCCAGGTCCACCGGGGAGCGCGGGAGCGTGAACGAGCCGAGCACCGCCGGGATGCCGAGCGCCGGCTTGAGGTTGAACCCGTACACCCGGGCCATCGCGCCCAGCGAGCGCCCGGTGAGCCTGGTGGTCGCGAGCATGGCGAACGTGGTGTTGCAGGAGATCGCGAACGCGGCCTGCAGGCTGGTCGCCCCGAGATGCTCGTAGCCGGCGTTGTGGAAGGCCCGCCCGTCGATCGTGACCCGGCTCGGGCACTGGACCGGGCTCGCCGGGGTCATGCCCGCCATGGCCAGCGCCGACGCGGTCACCACCTTGAACGTCGAGCCGGGCGGGAAGGTCCCTTCGAGAGCGCGGTCGAACCCGCCGGGGCGCTCGACCACGGCGAGCACCCGCCCGGTGGAGGCCTGCATCACCACCATGTCGACGGGCTTGCGGGTCCTCGCCGTCGTGACCGCCCGCGCCGCCGCGAGCTGGACCGGCATGTCGATGCTGGTGCGGACCGGCCTGCCCGGCACCGCGGCGAACCGCGCCAGCGTGGCGTCCACCCGCCGGCCCGGCCCGGTGATCCGGATGGCGAGCGAGGGCAGCCCGGCGAGCTCGCGCTGGTAGGCGCCCTCGATACCGCCGATCCCGATCACATCGCCGGCCCGGTACGGAGCGCCGAGCGCCCTCGCCTGAGCGGCGGTCGCGCGGCCGAGGTAGCCGACGAGCAGTTGCAGCGAGCCGGACTCGGCGAGGACCGCCGGCGAGCTCAGGATCGTGCCGTCGTCGGCCAGGACCGGCGCCCTCGGCGGCCAGGTGCTGGCCAGCGAGAATCGCTCCCCGGCCCGCAGGCCGGGGTGGATCGCCCCCGGGCTCCAGTCCACCCGCCAGCGGCGGTCCCGCTTCACCAGCGCGAGCCGCCCCCGGTAGGTCCACGCGTGCCCGCTCGCCAGGTCGTCGGTCACCGTGAACCGGGCCGTGGCCCCGGTGCCGCTGACGCTGACCTCGGGCGCGGACACGCGGGTGCGGCGCACTCCCAGCTCGGCGGCCGCCCGCTGGTAGGGCCGGGCGAGGCCGCCTTGCGGAACGTTCACGCTGAGCCGCCGCATCGCCGCGTAGTCCCGGCGCTGCCAGGCGGCCAGGAAGCTCGCTGCGGTCTGCTGGGGGCTGCCGTGGGTGCGCAGCAGCAGGTACCCGCCGCCGGCCCCGCCGATCGCGAGGGCGAGCGCGAGCGCCGCGATCACGGTGAGGATGGCGCGGCGCCGCCGCCGTGGCCGGCCGGCGCGCACAGCCGCGTAGGCGCCCCGGCCGCCTGCCGCCGGGCCCGGCGGCTCCCCCGCCCGCCCGGCCGGCGCCGCCCACGCGCCGTGCCCCTCCCACCCGGCGTGCCCGGAACCGGGCACGCCGGGCCCGGGGCTGCGGAGCCCGCCGTCCCCCGGCTGGCCGGGATCCGCATGCCGTCCGCGACGTCGACGCATCGATCAGCCTCCCCGCCGTGGCCAGCCAGGCCGGCCGGCTTCGGGCCGTGCTCAGCGGAATCCTAGCCGCGGGCCCGCGGTCCGCGTGCCCGCCCGGCACGGGCGGCCCACTACGTGCCTGCCCGGTGCGCCGCCCGGTTCGGGGCCGCCCGCCGGCGGCGCGATCACTCCCGGCGGCCGCCGCGGGCCGGGCCGGCGGGCCGGGCCACGGGCGGGCCGGGCCGCGGGCGATCGTACTGTGGGCGCGTGACCAAGGACGGCCGGTGGCCCCTGGCGATCCCGGCCCGCGGCGTGGCGCCGCCGCCTGGCCTGTGCCACCTGTGGCTGGCTCGCCTCCCCCCCGGGGGCAGCTGGCCGGGCCTGCCCTGCCTGCTCGATGCCGCCGAACGCGAGCGCGCCGGCCGGCTGCGCAGCCAGGCTGCCAGGGAGGCGTTCACCGCCTCGCGCACGGCCCAGCGCCTCGTGCTCGCCCGCTACCTTGCCTGCCCGCCGCGGGCAGTGCCCATCTCGCGCACCTGCCGGCACTGCGGTGCCGACCACGGCCGCCCCCGCGTCGAGGGCGCGAACGTGGACTTCAGCGTCTCCCATTCTGGCCGGTGGCTGGTGATCGCGGTCACCGGGGGCGGGGTCCTCGTCGGCGCCGACCTGGAGGTGCCCCCCAGGCCGCTCCTGGAGGGCCTGGCCGACCGGGTGCTCACCGCCGCCGAGCGCACGGCGCTCGCCCAGGTGCCGCAGCCGGGCCGGGCTGGGTGGCTGCTGCGAGCCTGGACCCGCAAGGAGGCGGTCGCCAAGCTCAGCGGGCACGGCATGGCCGCCCCGTTCTCCCGCATCGACGTCCGGGGCGCCGTGGCCATCGTCGAACGCCCCCCGGCCGGCTGGCCGGCCGGCCGGATCCATCTCGCCGACGTGCCGGCCGGCCGGGCGCGGCTGCTGGCGCTGGCGACCACCGCGCCGGTGACCGGGATCGTGCGCTGCGGCCCGCTCGGCCGGCTCGTTCACCTTGACCGCCGGGCCGAAGGCCATGGCAGGGACGCGGCAGCGACCGGCGCGGAGGCCACCGGGCGCGGCTGACCCCCGCCGCACCGCGGGCCGGGCCGGCCCCGGGCCGGTCAGCCCGTCGCGGGGCGCGCTCCGGCCGCGTGGCGCCTGGCGAGCTCGCGGTAGACCTGCGGGTTGGTGCGCACCCACTCCAGGCCTGAGCCGGACACCTTCCCCACGACCCTGGCCGGCACGCCGACGGCGAGCATGCCGTCGCCCACCCGCAGGCCGGGCGGCACGGTCGCGCCGGCCGCCACCAGCGCGCGGCTGCCGACCACCGCGCCGTCGAGCACCGTGGCGCCGTTGCCGATCAGCGCCTGGGCGCCGATCACCGCGCCGTGCACCACGCACAGGTGCCCGATCGTCGCGCCCTCGCCAACCTCGGTGACCGGGTCCGCCCCGCCGTGCAGCACCGAGCCGTCCTGCACGTTCGCCCCGCGGCGCACGACGATCGGGCCGAAGTCGGCCCGCAGGACGGCGCCGTACCACACCGAGGCCCCGGCCTCGACTCGCACGTCGCCGACGAGCGTGGCGGTCGGCGCGATCCACGCCCCCGGGCTGACCTGGGGGCTCCTGCCCTCGAAGGTGAACAACGGCACCCGCCCATGATGCACCACGGCCAACCCCGCGCCGGGCCGGCTGCACCCCGCCGCCCGGCCGCGGAGCTGCCGCCCGGCACCGCCGCGTGCCCGCCCGGTGTAGCCCAGACGGGCTACTGGCCTGCTGCGGATGGCCCATATGGGTCATCTGCAGGCAGGCTCGCATGTCCTCGCGAGCCGCCCGCCGGCCGGCGCGCCCGTCCGGCGGGGCGGGCCGGGGCGCGGCGCAAGCGCCTGGCCCGCCGGCGATCCGGGACCGGGCGACAGCCGGAACCGGGGGCGGGCGGGCACCGCCGCGGCGCGTGCTGCCCGGCTTCCGATCGCATAGTCAATTTGAGTGGTTTACTGATTCTTTAGAACTATTGTCTTGCATATCCGGTTATGCTGCCGCACCGGTACTACCGTCAGGCCCTGCGAACGGCGCGGACCACTGCCTGGTAGCGGGCGAGGAACCGGCGTTGGGACATTCTTGAGGCACGGCACGGCACGCGGCGGGGCGAGCAGGATCAGGTATGACGGGCGGCATGTCGGCCCCTCACGGCTTCGCCGGCTCACCCTCCGCGCGAGCCGCATCGCCCCCGCGTTCGCCCTGGCCGGCGCGCTGCTCGCGGTCCCGCAAGTCAGGGGCTTCGCGGCCACGGCCGCGATGGCCGCCGGCGGCCAGCCCGCGGCCGGGGCCCAGGCTGGCCGGCTCGCCGGCGGGCTGCCCGGCGCGGTCGCGGGCCTGTCCGATTCGCTGGCCGGCCTGCAGGCCCGGGCTGGCGCCGCCAGCCGTGCAGGCCACCCCGGCCGCCCCGCGGCCCCCGGGCGGACCGGCCCGCGGCGGCCCTCCGGACGGCCTGGCGTGACCGGTGAGCCGCCGCGCCGCGCCGTCCGCGGGCTCGCCGCCCGAGCCCAGGCCGGCCGTGCCGCTGGGCACCCAGCGGCCGGCGCGGCGCGGCGCGGCCGGCGCGGCGCGGCGCGCGGGGCCGCGCGGCCGAAGCTGGCGTGCTCGGGATCGGGAGGCATGCTCCCGGAGAATTACGCCACGATCGTCCGGTTCCTGATGGCGCACGGCTACACTCCGCTGGCCGCGGCCGGGATTGCCGGGAACATCTACCAGGAGTCGAAGGGCAACCCGGAGTCGGTCGGAACCGGCGGCGGCGGCCTGATCGGCTGGACGCCCCTGCCGGGCGGCTTCGTCACCGGCAATCCCGCCGCCGACCTGCGAACCCAGCTCCAGGCGATCCTGGTCTACAACCAGCAGTGGGCGCAGTACCTGCCCGCGCTGAACGCCGCGGCGAGCCCGGCTCAGGCGGCGGACGTCTACATGACCTACTTCGAGCGGCCGGGCATCCCCGCCGCGGCGAACAGGGAAGGGGCCGCCGCCGCGGTCGCCGCGGCCTGCCATCTGTAGCTCAGGCGCGGCGCCGCCGGTCGGCCGCCGCGGGCGGGCGCCGGTCAGGAGCCGCGGATCGCCCGCAGCGACTCGCGGAGCGAGCCGAGCGTGGCCAGCACCGCGGACGGCTCGTAGCCGCAGTGCGCCATGCAGTTCGCGCACCGGGGGTCCCGGCCGCGGCCGTAGGCGGACCAGTCGGTGGTCTCGATCAGCTCCCGGTAGGTCGCCGCGTACCCGTCGGCCATCAGGTAGCACGGTCGCTGCCAGCCCAGCAGCGAGTACGACGGGATGCCCCACGCGGTGCAGGCGAAGTCGGCCTTCCCCTCGAGGAAGTCCAGGAACAGCGGGGTGTGGTTGAGCCGCCAGCGCCTGCGGTTCCCGCCGGCGAACGCCTTCGCGAACAGCTCCCTGGTCTCGGCGACGCCCAGGAAGTGCTCCTGGTCGGGCGCCTTCTCGTAGGCGTAGGCCGGCGAGATCTGCATCTGGTCGACGCGCAGGTCGTCGTTGAGGTAGTTGAGCACGTCGATGACGGTCTGCGGGGTGTCGGTGTTGAAGAACGTGGTGTTGGTGTTGACCCGGAAGCCGCGCCGGCGCAGCTCCCGGACCGCCGCCACGGCCTGGTCGAACACGCCCTCCTTGCAGACCGACTGGTCATGGCGCTCGCGCAGGCCGTCGATGTGGACCACCCAGGCGAACCGGGGCGACGGCTCGAACTTGTCGATCTTCCTGCCGACCAGCAGCGCGTTCGTGCACAGGAACACGTACTTCTTGCGCCGCAGCAGCTCGCGGACGAGCACGTCGATCTGCGGGTGCATGAGCGGCTCGCCCCCGGCGATCGAGACCATGGGCGCGCCGCACTCCTCGATGGCCGCGATCGCCTGCTCCACGGGCATCCGCTGCCTGAGCACCGTGTGCGGCTGGGCGATCTTGCCGCACCCGGCGCACTTGAGGTTGCAGGCGAACAGCGGCTCCAGCTCGACCAGCAGCGGGAACCGCTCCCGCCTGGCCAGCCTCTGCCGCAGCAGGTAGGCCCCGATCCGCGCGCTCTGGCGCAGCGGCATGCTCATGTCTGCCTCAGCTCCTTCGGAAGGCCGAACGAGATCGACTCGGTGGCCACGATGACCTCCCTGGCCTGGACCTCCCCCAGGCCGGACAGGGCGGCGACCACCTGGCCGACGACCGCGGGCGGCGCGGACGCGCCGGCCGTGAGCCCGACCCGGGCCGCCCCGGCCAGCCAGCCGAGATCGATGTCCTCCGGGCCGTCGATCAGGTGGGCGGGGGTCCCGGCCCGCTCGGCGGTCTCGACCAGGCGCAGCGAGTTGGAGGAATTCGCTGACCCGACGACGAGGACCACGTCGGACTCGCCCGCGATCGCGCTCACCGCGCGCTGGCGGTTGGTGGTCGCGTAGCAGATGTCGTCGCTTCCCGGCCCCCGGGCGGCCGGGAAGCGATCCCGGATCGCCTCCACCACGGCGCCCGCCTCGGCGGCCGACAGCGTGGTCTGCATCAGGTACGCGACCTTCGCCGGGTCGTCCGGGCGCAGGGCCGCGACGTCCGCCGGGGCCTGCACCAGCACGGTCGACTGCGGCGCCTCGCCGAGCGTGCCCTCGACCTCCTCGTGCCCGGCGTGGCCGATCAGCGCGACCAGGTAGCCGTCGGCGGCGAACCTGCGCGCCTCGGCGTGGACCTTGGACACCAGCGGGCAGGTGGCGTCGACGGTCGCCAGGCCGCGGCGCTGGGCCTCCCGGCGCACCTCGGGCGCGACGCCGTGGGCGGAGAACACGACCCGCGCCCCGTCGGGCACCTGGTCGAGCTCGTCAACGAAGACGGCGCCGCGCCGCTCCAGGTCGGCCACCACCGTGACGTTGTGGACGATCTGCTTGCGCACGTAGACCGGCGGCCCGTAGCGCGCCAGCGTGAGCTCGACGATCTCGATCGCCCGCTCCACCCCGGCGCAGAACGACCGCGGCCCGGCCAGCAGCAGCTCCCGTGGGCGGCACGCCCGGGCCAGGCGCTCCAGCGCCGGCGCGGCCAGCCGCAGCGACCGCAGGGCGGCGATCCCGCCCGCGACCGTCCGCGGGCTGGCCAGCGGGCGGTCCGGGGTGTCGGAGATCGCCCGGATCGCGACGGCGGGCAGGCCCGCCGCCGCGGCCAGCAGCGGCGCCGACTCCAGGTCGACCGCGATCGCGCCCGCGCCCGCGAGCGCGGCGTGGCCGCCGCGGCGCCAGGCCAGGCGCCGGGCGGTGGCGACCGGGCCGGTCACCGCGCGCAGCCCGGCCCGGCGCAGCTCCCCGGCGAGCAGCGGCGCCGCGGGGCAGGCCAGGTCCCGGTCGCCTCCGGTGACCCGCGAGGCGACCACGAGGTCACCGGGGCGCAGGCTGGGATCGATCGCCCCGGCGACCCCCGCGACCGCGACCAGGCCGGGGCGAAGGGCCGCCAGGCCCGATGCCGCGCGCGCCGACCTGCGCGGCCCGTACCCGGTGCGGACCACCTGCCCGCCCCCGCCGAGGCCCCGCCGCACGGCCCGCGCCTCGGCCCGCAGCGGCGCGCAGACCACCAGCCCGCTCACCTCGCGCCTGCCAGGTACCGGCCGAGCGCGGACACCGGGAAGACCATCCGGTAGAGGTGGTAGCTGATGTAGAAGTCGCGCGGGAACCCGACCCCGGTGAACGGCTGCTCATCCCAGCCGCCGTCCGGGCGCTGCGCCCCGGCCAGCCAGCGGACGCCGCGCTCGGCGCTGCGGAGCGCCTCCTCGCCCCCGGCGGCCAGCAGCGCGAGCATCGCCCAGGCGGTCTGCGACGGCGTCGACTCGCCCCGCCCGGCCCAGCTCCGGTCCTCGTAGGAGCGCAGGTCCTCGCCCCAGCCGCCGTCGGGGTTCTGGTGCTCGGTCAGCCACCGCACCGCCCGCCTGATCGGCGGCTTGCCGGGCAGCACCCCGGCCGCGATGAGGGCGGGCACGGCCGCCCCGGTCCCGTAGATGTAGTTCGCGCCCCACCGGCCGAACCAGGAGCCGTCGGCCTCCTGGTTCCTCAGCAGCCAGGCCACCGCCCGGCGCACCGGCGCCGTGCCGCCCTGCCCGGCGGCCACCAGGGCCTCCACGACGTGCGCGGTGACGTCCGCCGACGGCGGGTCGGTGACCTCCCCGAAGTCGCAGAACGGCAGCTTGGCGATCAGCCGGGAGGTGTTGTCCGCGTCGAAGGCGCCCCAGCCGCCGTCCCGGCACTGCATGCCGAGCATCCAGCCGACCGCCCGCCGGCAGGCAGCGGCCGCGTGCCCGGCCGTGCCGCGGCCGGTCCCGGACGGCAGCCGCACCCGGCGCAGCGCGAGCACCGCCTCGGCCGTGTCGTCCACGTCGGGGTAGCCATCGTTGTCGAACTCGAACGCCCAGCCGCCGGGGGCGAGCCTGGGCCGGCGGACCTGCCAGTCCCCCGGCCCCCGGATCTCCTCGTCCAGGACCCACCGCCCGGCGCTGACCAGCGCGGGGTGGTCGGCCGGGAGCCCGGCGTCGGCCAGCGCGATCATGGCGAGCACCGTGTCCCACACCGGGGACTGGCAGGCCTCGATCCAGCGCACCGGGCCGTCCGGCGAGCCTTCCCAGACCGTGAACCGGTCGAAGCCCGCCAGGCCGCGCCGGATCACCGGGTGCTCCAGCCCGTAGCCCAGCAGGTGCAGGGCGATCAGCGAGTAGACCCAGGGCGGCTGGATGCCGCCCCAGGATCCGTCCGCCTCCTGCCGCGCGATGATCCACTCGGCGCAGCGGCGCAGCGCGGCCGTCCGGACCGCGTTCGCCGGGCCGAGCGGGCGGACCCGCCGTTCATAGCGGTGCAGCGCCCGGTCCAGGGCGAGGAAGAACCGGCCCCAGGCGTCCCGCTCCGCGCCCGCGGCCGGGCGGCCCGGCACCCGCAGCTCGTCGATGCGAAACGGCAGGGACCGCGCCGGCCGCAGCGACCCGACGACCGTGAGCGGGACGATCGTGCCGCGGGCCCAGCTCGCCCAGTCGTAGACGTTCAAGGGGGCCCACCCGGGGAGGTAGATCATCTCCGGCGGGATCACCGGCAGGTCGTCCCAGGACCATTCGCCGAACATGGCCAGCCAGATCCTGGTGAACACGCGGGTGGCCGCGATGCCGCCGCGCTCCCTGATCCAGGCGGCGGCCCGGCGCATGTGCCCGGCGCCGGGCGGGTCGCCCGCGAGCCGCAGGGCCACGTACGCCTCCACGGTCGCGGACAGGTCGCCGTCACCGCCGGGGTAGACCGCCCACGTGCCGTCGGCCCGCTGGTGCCCGCGCAGCCACCGCGCGGACGCAGCGGTCTGCTCGGCGGTGCGGATCCCGAGGAACTCGCGGAAGAGCAGGTCCTCGGCGTCCATCGTCACGTTGGTGGCCAGGTTCCCCTTCCACCATCCGGCCCCGTCCTGCAGGCTGAGCAGGTGACCGACAGCGCGGTCGAGCGTCCGCCGTGCCAGGGTCGCCTCGGCCGGGCCGGGATCCCGCGCGCCGTCCGCGCTCCGCGCCGCGCCGGCGTGGGGCACGGCGCGCCCGCGCGCCACCCCCGTCACCACTGCCTCGCCGTCACGAACTCGGCGATCCCGGCGAACTCGTCGCGCACGCCCGCGGGCATCGCGGTCTTGTCCAGGCAGCTCACCGCCGACGCGAGCGCGGAATCGGCCTCTGCCTCCGCCCAGGTGCGGCCGCCCGCCTGCTCGACCAGGTCGGCGGCGCGGTTCAGGTCCTCCTCGCTGAGCGCGCCGGGTGAGGCGAGCAGCTCGGCGAGCTCACGGCCGGCCCGCGTGCCGCTGGCCAGCGCCGCCACCACGGGGAGCGACTTCTTCCTGGCCCGCAGGTCCGACCTGGCCGGCTTGCCGGTCACCTGCGGGGATCCCCAGATGCCGAGCAGGTCGTCGGTGAGCTGGAAGGCCAGCCCGGCATAGGCGCCGAACGACGCCAGGCCGGCGGCGAGCCCGGCGGGCGCGCCCACGTAGATCGCGCCGATGCTGCACGCGCAGGCCATCAGGGCGGCGGTCTTGTCCCCGGCCATGTCCAGGCACTCGGCCACGGTCACGTCGGTGCGCCGCTCGAAGGCCAGGTCCGCGCCCTGCCCGGCGATGAGCCGCTGCACGGCGGCGGACAGGCAGCGCGAGGCCCACAGCCCCTGCGGCGACGGCCCTTCGAGCAGCAGGTCCTGGGCGAGGGCGAGCAGCGCGTCGCCGGCCAGGATCGCGGCGCCGATCCCGTAGGCCTTCCACGCCGTCGGCCGGTGCCGGCGCTCGGCGTCCCCGTCCATGATGTCGTCGTGGAGCAGGGAGAAATTGTGCACGAGCTCCACGGCGACCGCCGCGGGGACCGCCCGCTCCTGCGCCACCCCGGCGGCGCGTGCCGACAGCAGCGCGAGCGCGGGGCGCAGCGCCTTGCCCGCGCCGCCCGGCGCCGTGCCGCGCGGCGCGACGCCTGCGGCTCGCGGTCCTGCCGCCGGGAGCCCGAGGTGGTAGCAGGCCACTTCCCGCACCTCCGGGCTCAGGCGCTGGACGCTCGCCGCGATCGCGGGCCCGACGAGGTCACGGGCCGTCTCCACGCCCGCCGGCATGACCGCCGTCACGGCCGGGCCCCGGTCGCGGCGGCCGCCCGCCCCGGCGGCCCCAGCCGGCTCGCCGCCTCCCGCCCGGCGAGCTGCCGGGTCAGTTCCCCGCTGGCCTTGATCCCGCTTCGCACGGCACCCTCCATCGTGTCCGGCCAGCCCGTGTCGGTCCACGCGCCGGCGAGTGCGAGCCCGGGCACCGGGGTGGCGGTGCCCGGGCGCAGGGCACCGGTGCCCGGTCCCTGCCTGAACGTCGCCCGACGTTCCCTGGTGACGAAGAAGTCGGTGACCCGGGCGCCTGCCGCGGCCGGGAACAGCCGCTCCAGCTCGGGCAGGAACTGCCGGCGCAGCTCCCCGGCGGGCACCTGCGCCACGTCGTCGGCGGCCGACAGCGAGACCGCCAGGTACTGCCCGGAGCCCAGGCCGGCCTGCCGGGTCCGGTCGAAGACCCACTGGACCGGCGAGTCGATCGCCGCGGCGAACGGCAGGTCCGTGACCGGCCGGTCGTAGATCACGTGCACGTTGACGATCGGCGAGGCGCCGAGCCGCTCCCAGGCAGCCGCCCCGGGCACGCCCGCCGGCCCGGCCAGCCGGGCTGCCTGCGGGGCCGGCACCGCGATCACGACGCCGTCGGCCGGCAGGCAGCCGTCACCGCGGGCCAGCCCGACCTCGAATCCGCCGCCGGGGGCCGGGCGCACCCAGCTCGCCTTGGCGCCCAGCCTGACCGACGCGCCGAGCCGCGCGAGCAGCGCGGCCGGGGCCGCCGCGTGCAGCTCGCCGAGCGGGACCGTCGCCATGCCGATGTCGGCCGCGTCGCGCCGGGACAGCAGAGCGGTCCTGATGACGGTCGCGGCGAGCGGCAGGCTCGCCTCGTCGCCGGCGATGTTCAGCGCGGAGACGACGAACAGGTCCCACAGCGCCCGGCGGACGCGCTCCGGCTGCCCCCGGGAGGCCAGCCAGTCCCCGAACCTGACCGAGTCGAGCGACGGCTCCGCCGGGTCCACGAAGCGCAGCGCGAGCGCGGCCCGGCCGGCGGCGAGCCGCTGGGCGGGCGGCAGCGGGCGGTACCGGGCCAGCGCGCCGGCCAGGTGCAGCGGGGCGGGCAGCGCGGTGCGGCGCAGCCGCGCACGGCCGGCCGGGGACAGCACGGTGACGTCGAAGCGGCGCTGGATCGTGACCGAGCCGGCGACGCCGAGCCGGGCGAGCAGGTCCCGGTAGCTGGTGCAGCAGCGCAGGAACACGTGCTGGCCGTTGTCGACCCACATCCCCGCCCGGCGGTAGGAGGACGCCGAGCCCCCGAGCCTCGGACGGGCCTCGAGCAGGGTGACGGCCAGCCCGGCCTCGCGCAGCCCGATCGCCGCCGTGATCCCTGCCAGCCCGCCGCCTATCACCACGACCCGCGCGGCGGCTCCCGCGCGCTGGCGCCCGGCTCCGCCGCCTTCCCGGCCAGCATCCGCCGCGGGCGTGGCCTGCGCCGCCGGCCTGTGGCTCACCGCGGCCCCCCGTTCGCCCCGGGCCTGCCGTTCACTGGCCGTCCCCGCTCGCCGCGGCGCCCTTCGCGCCGCCCGCGGCCCGCCAGCGCGCCGAACGCGACCAGCACCTTCTCCCCGGCCGGAAGGGCCATCCGCTGCTGCAGCGCCGCCAGCGGGCGCGCCGCGATGTGGTCCAGCAGCCGCAGGTAGATTCCGGCCATCGCGCCCGCGCAGGCCGCGCTGCGCCGGTCGAGGAGGGGCATCAGCGCCAGGCCCCTGGCGTACCAGTCCCTGGCGCGCCGCGCCTCGAACCTGATCAGCCCGGCGACGTCGCCGCTGAGCCCCTCGCCCGGCGCGAGCATGCAGCCGAACCGCTCCAGGTCCTCGGCGGGCAGGTAGAGGCGGCCGTTGCCGAGGTCCTCGCGGATGTCGCGGACGATGTTGGTCAGCTGCAGCGCGATGCCGAGGGCATCGGCGAGCGGCTCGGCGACCGCCACGTCCCGGGTGCCGAACACGCCGAGCGAGAGCCTGCCGATGGACCCGGCGACGCACCGGCAGTAGCGCTCCAGCTCGCCGAACGTCGCGTACCTGGTGCCCCGGACATCTGCCTCGCAGCCGTCGATCAGCTCACCGAACGCGCCGAGCGGGATCGGGAAGCCCGCCGCCGCGTCCCGCAGCGCCACGAGCACCGGATCGGCCCGGCGGTCGCGGCCCCGGTCCCCGCCGGCCGCCGGCGCCGGATGCCCGCCCGCGCCGGCGCCGCCGACCCAGGCCAGATCGGCGCGCGCCCGCTCCAGCTCGGCCAGCTTGCGGTCCGCGGGCAGGTCCCCGTCCCCGATGTCGTCGATCCGCCGGGCGAACGCGTACACGGCCGACAGCGCCCGCCGCTTCCCGGCGGGCAGCAGCGCGATCCCGTAGGCGAAGTTCTTCGCCTGCTGCCGCGTGATCAGCTCGCATGCGCGGTAGGCAGCGCGGACGTCCATGTCACCCGGCGCCATCACGTCACCGCCCCCGCGCCCACGCCCGGGCGAGCTCGGCCGCGACCCGGCGGCGCGCCGGGTGCGGAGCCCCGGCCAGGACGTCGCAGCCGGCCGCCTCGATCGCCGCGAGGGCGGCCCGGCCGCCCGCCACGTACCCCGCGACGGCGGCCCGCGCCGCGCCGCGCAGGTCCCCGATGAGCGGGGCACCCGCGTCGATCAGTGACCTGGCCCTGCCCACTTCGAACGCGATCAGCCGCCGCAGCCGCTCCGGTGCCCGCCGCCCGGCCAGGTCCCGCTCGGAGCAGCCATGCTCGAGCATGTCCCGCGCGGGCAGGTAGATCCGGCCCGCCGCGAAGTCCTCGGCGACGTCCTGCCAGTGCTCGGCCAGCTGCAGGCCGGTGCAGACCGAGTCGGAGAGAACGGCGCGCTCCGGCGAGTGGACGCCGAAAACGCGCAGCACGATGCGGCCGACCGGATTGGCGGACAGCTCGCAGTAGCCGAGCAGGTCTTCGAACGTCTGGTACCGGTTCACCGTCTGGTCCCGCCGGTTGGCCTCGATCAGGGCCAGGAACGGCTCGATCGGGACCCCGCACTCGGCGACCACCGCGGACAGGCCGGCCACGGCGGCCAGGCGCGGCGGGTCCCCGGCCCCGTCGCGGCCGAAGAGCCGCCTCAGGTCAGATTCGACATCCGCCAGCAGGCCCAGGCGCTCGCCAGGGGGTGCCGCGTCACCGATGTCGTCCACCGTCCGAGCGAACGCGTAGACCGCCATCAGGTGTCGCCGGGCGCGAGGCGGCAGCAGGCGCAGGGCGACCGGGAAGTTCTCCGCAGTCGCCTTGGCGAGCGCCTGCCCGAGCCCGCCCGGGCCCGGCGCGCCGGCTCCTGCCGCGCGGGCGGCATCCCGAGGCACGCCCGGGCGCAGTCCGGCGGCGGCGCGCGCGGCGATCATCCCCCGGCCCTGAACTGGCATGCTCCTATTTCCGCACGGCCAGCAATTCAAATGCAAACAATGACATCGGCGTCACCTGATGCGGGCGTCGTCTTTCCCGCGCTGACCACTGAGAACGCGGCCCGCCCGCGACCGCGCCGCGACCTGCGCCGATGCTCCCGGCTCGCCGTCCGGCCCGCCGCCGGGCGGGCGGCGCCCCGGCCGGGCGCCCCGGCTCCGCGCCGCATCGCCCTTTGGGCCGCCTCGGCCTCCGGGCCGCGGCCGCCCCTGGCCCAGCCGTGACCAGCCACCCGGGCCTTCCGCGCGCCGCCGCGCCTCGTCGCGCCCCCCGGCGGCCCGCCATGCTCCCCGGCGGCCCGCCATGCTCCCCGGCGGCCCGCCATGCTCCGGGCCGGCGGGCCTGAACATTTCCTTCGCAATGCTCGCCCGAAGCGACGAGGCGCGCATTCGGAAGAGCTGACTGACCGGGCGCCGTGGAGTGCGGGCCATTCCGCAATGGCGATGCCGAATAAGGCTGTCCCTGATGATGCGCGCCATGAAAGGGCGGGCGCCGGGAAGGTTGCCGCCGAACGGGGCGGACTGGCGCCCCGGAGCCGTGCTGCGGAGCCGTGCTGCCGTCCTGCTCGTTCGACGGCGGCGCGGTCCGCCTGGTCCACGACACCGGCAGCCCGGTCACCGTCGGCTCGGTCGTGCTGCGCTTCCCCGCCGCCTGCGCCCACGACATCTGGCCGCACGATGTCGCGCTGCCGGCCAGCTTCCGCTACGCCAGCCTGAGCATCGGCCCGACACCGTGCAGGCGACGGTCTCCAGCCGCCGGCCCGATCGCCTCCGCTCCTGTCCAGGTGGCGTGGACCGTGCCGTTCGCGCCCGGTGGCGGCGCCTTCGTGGCTGGCGGCCAGCGCCGGCCGGCTTCAACGCGCGCGCCGCGCGCCCGGCCGGGCCGGCGGGCGGTGGTGGCCCGCCTGCCTCCCGGGGGCTAGTCTCGCGGACATGAGCAGGGAATCGTGCCAGGACGCGCCCGCCGAGGCCACGACCCCCGCGACCGCGGACGAAGCGCCGGCGCCCCGCCCGCAGGTGCCGCCGCAAGCCGCGCGGGGCAGGCCTGCGGGCAGGCGCCCGTCGCTGGGCGGCGGGATCCCGGCTCAGGAGCGCGAGCTCGGCGCCCAGGGCCGCCTGACGGTCCGGCGCCTGCTCGAGGCGGGCCTCGCCGAGTTCGACGAGCGCGGCTTCCAGGCGGTCAGGGTCGACGACGTCGTCCGCCGGGCCAAAACCTCGCACGGCACGTTCTACCTGTACTTCGCCAACAAGGACGACCTGTTCCGCACGCTGCTGCGGGACGCGCTGCACGACATGGAGCTGATCACCGACGAGTTCCCGGTGGTCACGGCCAACGAGGCGGGCCGGGCGGCGCTCCGCCGGTGGATCGGGAAGTTCACTGACACCTACGCTGCCCATGCCACGGTGATCCGCATCCTCAGCCAGGCCGACATCGTCGGCGAGGAGGTCTACGGGGACGGGCTGCGGCTGCTGTTCCGGCTGTCGGAGGCGATCGCCCAGGGGATGACGGCCGGCGCCAAGGCCGGGCGCGGCGGCGCCGGCGACCAGCCCGGCCAGCACGCCGAGCTGACGGCCCTGGCCTGCCTGATGATGCTGGAGCGGATCAACTACCTGCTCAGCGTCGAGGTGCGGCTGCCGCGCGAGGAGATGATCGACCGGCTCGCCGCCATCATCTACGCGGCCTTCCACTCCTCCTGACCCCGCCCGCCGCCGCGCGGCACCCGGTCGGCGACCGCACCGGCGATCAGCCCGAGGCCGATGCCGAGCATCCACACGTCCTTGCTGATCGCGGTGCCGGCCTGGCTCGGCCAGATGCTGCCGGGCTTGCGCAGCTGCGGCGTCCGGGCGTACATGGCCAGCAGGCTCGCCGAGAACCCGGTCAGCGCGGCGCCGGCCAGCAGGCCGGGCACGACCGGCGCCAGCAGAGCCGACCCCACCGCGATCTCGCCCATGGCCAGCAGCCGGACGAACCTGGCGGGCGGAATGTCCTTCAGCGCGGGGAACGCGCGGCTGGCCATCCCGTGCAGCGCCTGCACCCTGGCCTCGTCGGCGTGCAGCTTCTCAAGGCCCGAGTGCAGGATGTAGCCCCCGGTCGCCAGGCGACCGGGAACGTCGCGTGCCCTGATCGGCAGCCTCACGGTGCATCCCTCCCGGGGAGGATCGCGGGTTCACGGACGGACGCGCCCAGCCAGCGCGCCAGGCCGGCGAGCGGAGCGGGCATGAGCCGATCCTACGGCCAGCATCTTCGGGGGGCTCACGCTCCAGCATCACCGGGCGCCGGCCCCGCCGCGGCGACGTGCCCGGCCAGGTCGCGTCCGTGATCTTGCGACTTGGTGCGCGATAGGAGATCGGGAACGTAGCGGGTGATTGTGGCGTGCCGGTCCCGGAAACGGGAGCGGCCGCGCGGAACGATCTTGATGTGTCGTCAAAATGGGCCCGCACGGCCTTGTCGCATCGTATCCGCACCGGCCTGCCACGCCGCAAGCCCGGCAAGCTGACCGAGGAACTCGCCGGGCCGTGGCTGGCGCAGGAGCCGCGGCCGCGGGACCGCCGCGGCCGCGGCCGGCTGCGCGCCGAAGGCGCAGGCCCCGGCCATGACCTGCCGTTCACCGACCGGGTGATCGTCACTGTGGTGATCTTGCGGTTCCAGCTGCCGCACGCCGCACTGGCCGTGTGCTACGGCGTGCACCGCTCCGCCATCACCCGTGCCGCCGGGGAGATCCGGCCGCTGCCGGCCGCCCGCGGGTCCGCGGTGCCCGGCAAGCCCGGGCTGCGGCTGCGCACGCTGGCCGGCGTGCCCGCCTGCGCCGCCGCCGAGGGCGTCAGGCTGCGGATCGACGGCACCGAGGTACAGGTCCGCCGGCCCCCGGCGGGCCGGCCCGGGCGGCGGGCGTTCGCATCCGGCAAGAAGAAGCAGGACACCATCAAGTCAACGGCCATCAGCGACGGGGACGGGCGGTTGCTGTTGCTGGGCGCGTTCCGGCCCGGCCGGATGCACGATGTCACCGCAGTGCGCACCGACGGCATCGAAGACCTGCTCCGCCGCCATCCCGACGTCAAGGCCGAGGTCGATGCCAGCTACCAGGGCCCGGCCCGTGACTTGCCCGCCCAGGTCAGCGCCCCGCCGAAGAAACCCGGCAAGAACGCGGCACCCGGGGAGACTGCCCGCTGGGAGCAAGACCGCCACGAGCAGTCCCAACAGCGGATCCGCGCCGGGCACGCCATCGCCGGGCCCAAGCAGTGGCGGACCCTGCACCGCTGGACCGGACGCCGCGAGTACTTCCAGGAAACCGCTCTGGCCATCGCCGGGCTGGTCTCCGACCGCGCCGCCATGCGGTAATCACACACCAGCCAGCCCACCAGGCCAGCACGCGCCGCCCCAATCGTGCACCTACTCGTTGGTGTAAGAGCCTGTAGACAAAGCTTCTCAGGCGGCCTGAGCCGGCTGATCGGGACGGCGGCGGCGGTCGCTCTCCACCGTGGGCCGACGGGCTCGCCGGTCTGGTAGAGGGCCAGCCGCCGTGTCATGATCATAACGGTGGCCCGGTACACCATGGCGTCGTGATGGCGGACCCGGCGCTCGTAGTCGCGTACCAGCCGCCGGTAGCGCATGAGCCGGCCGAAGGTGCGCTCGACGACCCAGCGGCGCCTGACCACCTGGAAGCCGGGTGCTTCGCTGCGCTTGGTGACTTCCAGGTGATGCCTGCTGTCTTTTTGATCCACTGGGCCAGCGGGGCGCCGTCGTAGCCGCTGTCAGCCCACATCAGCGTCAAGGTGGTGAACACCGGTGGCAGTTTCATTACCAGGAGCCGGGCGCCGGCCCGGTCGCTGACGCTGGCCGCGGTGACCACGATGGACAGCAGCCAGCCCTCCACGTCGACCGCGACGTGCCGGCCCGTCCCGTTGATCTTCTTCCCGCCATGGAAACCGCGGGTGGCCTTGCCGGCGGTGTCAGCGGCCTTGACGATCTGGGAATCGGCGATCACCGCGGTCGGCCCGGCGGCGCGGCCTTGGCGTTCGCGCAGGTCACGGCGCAGCCGATGGGCCAGTGCCTCGGGCAGGCCCCGGGCATCCCACCGGTCAAAGAACTTCCGCACCGCCGCCCGCGGCGGGAAGTCCACCGGCAGCGCCCGCCACTCCACGCCGTTCTTCACCACGTGGAACACCGCGTCCACCACCGCCCGCAGGTCGTGCTCCATCGGCCGGCCCTCCGCCTTGACCAGCCCGGCCATCACCTCCCTGGGCCCGCGGTTCCAGCACCGCCCACTGCGCGTCGGTGGTATCGGAGGGATAGGAGCGGACGCGGTCATGGCAGCGGCATCCCGATGCCGCGCATCTGGCACTCCCGCCCGAGACCGGGTAGACAGGCACGCAGGACTCCTGGTGCTGGAGGGCGTAGGCACCTCTCCGCTACCAGGAGTCCTCCCGCGTTCCCGGGCGACACGCCACCCCCAAGATCAACTTTGGCTAAGCGGCATTGAGGGCACACGCCACGCCAGGCCGCCCACGATCAGGCTGGTCAACCTACCCGCCGCAGCGTGATCAACTTTGGCTAAGCCTCAATCCACCGCGCAAGGTCGGCTGATCGTTTCCCGGGCGTCTGGCAGGGCGAAGGTGATCTTGTGGTTTCTGCGGGCGTGGGTGTCCGGCCGCTTACCGGGTTCTGCGGGTTGTCCGGGAACTGGCCGGGGGATGGCGGGTGGCGTGATGCCGGGGGGCGCTGGGCCGTGGGGGCGCGGTGACCGGGTCTGGGCTGGTCGGGCCGCCCGGGCCCGGGGCGGGCCGCGGGCCGCCTGGAACAGGTGGTGCCATTCGGCCTGGCGGTGCCAGCATCCGGGCAGGTGCGGGACCAGCCTGCCGCGGCCGCGCCGGGCGGTGCGGGCCGCGACGTCGATCAGGTCGCGGCGGGTGGTGGCGCCGCGGGCCCTGGCGTGGGCTGCCGGGGCCAGGCATCCCGCGGCGGGGGCCGGGTTGCCGGGCATGGCCGTGAGGGTGAGCCACGCGGGATTGGCCGTGAAGTGCCCGGAGGGCAGATGAGCCATCGGGCCGTCGGTCCGGTCCGCGGACACCTGTTCCGCCACGGCATGGTCGCGGTGCTGTTCCCCGGCCTGGGTCAGCGTGAACGGCGAGCCGGTGAACGCCGGGTGGTAGCGCCAGGCCGGGAACAGCTCGCCCTGGCCGCTGCTGGCCGTGCGGTTCTGGTCGCGGACCCGGCGGGCGATCAGCCGGGCGGTGGTGGCCTGGCCTTTCTTCGAGGCGAACGCGGTATAGGCGATCCCGGGGATCTCGGCGTCAGGCACCCAGGCCCGCAGCTGGCCGTCCCAGATCGCCCGCGGGTAGCGGACCGGCGTCCACGCGTCTTCGGGGATCGCGGGGATCGCGGCCTTGACCGCGGGGTCCATCCGGGCGGTGACCGGCAAGCACGCCCCGGCGCGGCGTCACGCGGCGGTGAACGCGGCGCAGTACAGGCCCGGGTCCGCCCGGGCCACGATCGTCCCGGTGCACCCGGCGGACCGGGCGGTGCGAAGTGCCTCGGCGGTGCAGCCCGCGGCGCCGCGGGCGGTGTTCGCGCTGCCTCCGCGCAGCCGGGTTCCCGCCAGCACCGGGGCCGCCTGCGGCGTGCTGATCGCCGCGGCCAGCGCGTTCAGCCCGCGGACCAGCACCGTTTTCCCGGAGATCTTGGCGTGCCCGAACGCCGCGCCCTGCCTCTTATGCCCGTAGACCCGGCGCTGCATCGAGTCGAAGCCCGCGAACGCCAGCTGATCCGCGCCGGGCAGCAGCGGCGCCCGGCGAGCCAGCTCCGCCAGCAGCTCCCGGCCCGCCTTCTCCAGCTGGCGGACATTCCCCCAGGCAACCGAGCGCAGGAACGAGCCCAGCGTGGACGGCGCCCTGGAGCATCCCGAGTTTCGTGCACACCTGGTTTCGTGTGTGCAGTGGCGCCGGGTGGCGGCTGCTGTGGTGAGGTTACCTGGTCTGCCTCCTTCTCGTGTGTACGGGGCTTGACATGGGGCGGAGGG